>JACCEA010442601.1_pt1 | contig 17237 bp, 14 predicted proteins | sample 7449851 | NCBI WGS metagenome assembly JACCEA01 (sample SAMN15323453, study PRJNA562643) | freshwater metagenome | isolation source: river surface water | place: USA:Blue River Watershed | collected 2017-08-18
AAGCTCATCGCGGTGGGTATCTATAAAACCGGTCAGCGTATCCTGAAAGATGCCTTTGTAGAATGAAGCCCGGTTGTCGTTCACTTCCGGTATGGGCGACTGCATATCGCCTTTGTCAAACACGCCCCAGCTCTCGGGCAGCCCTTCAAACGTATCGAAGCCATGAAAGCGCGATGCGGGATTGCGGCAGGTAGCCAGCCACCATTTGAAGGAGTTGCCGCTGGCCACACCAAACTCAAGGTAACAAACCGGTGTATCGGAAAGGCGGTAATGATTGGCAATGGCTGTAAAACTCTTCAGGCGGTCGTCGTAGTGGCGAACGGGGCGGTAGAAGTCGTTGGTGAGCAACTGCGCTTTCTTGTTCTTATGCACCCACGATGTGAGCAGGTTGAAGTTGTAGATGAATCCGAACAGCTTGTTGAAGGGTTGGAAGATCTGCAGCAGGCGGGTGGCCAGCAGAAAGTCCTTGGTGAACTTGATAATGCGTAGTTGGGTGGTGCGTAATGACATTGTGTATCTGTAAAGTTTCAAAAATACCTAAATAACTGCAAGGTTTCGCCTGCGGCATCAGGTAGTAGTGTCGGTGAGCCACTGCGGGGCAGCCGGTGGTGTGTAGTTGGCCATCAGGTCCAGCAGCTCTTCTATGCTATCGGCAACCATTAGGATGGACGCCGTGGTCTCGCTCAGGAAGCCGTCCTGCACCATCAGCGCGCACAGTGCTTTCAGTGGTTCGTAGTAGCCGTTCACGTTCAGCACGCCTATGGGGCGGGTGTGCAGGCCCAGTTGTGCCCATGTCAGCATTTCAAATAGTTCTTCCATGGTGCCCCAGCCACCGGGCAGGGCTATTACTCCATCGGCCAGGCGGCTCATGGTCTGTTTGCGCTCGTGCATGGTGTTCACCACTATCATCTCCGTCACGCCGTCGTGGGCTATCTCTTTGGTCTGCAGAAAGGTGGGGATCACACCTGTCACCCGGCCGCCGTGTTGCAGTGCGCCATCGGCTACAGCACCCATAATGCCCACTTTGCCACCGCCAAATATCACCTCTATACCACGCCTTGCCAGCAGGGCACCTACATCCCAGGCGGTTTCGCGGTATATATCAGCATAACCATCAGAGGCGCCGCAAAAGACTACGATCTTGTTCATATCAATGTTATTACTGCTCAAAGATAGGGTTTGGGTGGGAGGAACCTGCGCTCCTACAGCTACCCACTTCCCCAATTTTTTCTTCTTTTCGTATTTTTATCTAATTCATTGATTATCAATAAAAAGGTGGGAAGTTCTGCTTCCCACTGCTTCCCAAAACTGCGCAAAAACTGCGCACTTCTTCTCACTTGCGACCCAAAAACTGCGCAGGTGTTAAGTGTAAAATTTATCTAATACAAACCACTTTGCACCATTGTCTTCAACTTCCATTCAAGTTACACCCATGTTTGAAAACAGGCAAAAGAAAGTTTTATGATGGTGCGTTTTTGGGGGTATCATAGAAAATTGTTTTTCGGGTGATCTCAACGAAAACCAAACAAAAAAGACCCTCGCCAATCTGGAGATTGGCAGCCACGATGACGTAGTCGCAGACTACGCCAAGCAGGGTCTTCAAATTTCCGCGCAGGATAAAGGACCGTACTAAAGAGAATACACCTGTGTATAGAGTGAGCGCATATCCGAACCCAAGTAAGGGGGATGTACGTTTTGAGTGCATCACCCCGGCAAACAATACAGAAGGGGTGAGACTGACAGTTATGAATCTGCTGGGTGAGACGGTGTTTGAATATACGATACCTGCGAAATCGGATGGCTTTGATTGGAACACAGGTGCTTTGTCGTCGGGCGTTTACATATACGTTGCTTCGGTTAACAACCGAATTGTGGGTAAGGGTAAGGTAGTATTGGTTAAGTGATAATGCCACGATGCCCAGTGCCCCGAACGTACAAGTGAGTGACACAACGGACGATGCCACGGAGATATGTGGCTGGTAACAAAGTAATAATTACTATGGTAGTGGTGGTGCTGTGTAAAGACATATCCACAAAATGTTTCAGGGGCTATGAGTGTTGCGGTGGTGTGGGTAGATTTGCGGGGTGTAGCGGGAGTGGTGACGGGTGATGACCTGAAAATTTCTTTTGCCATGAACCGTATAGATAGGTTGTTCGGGATACTGACGCTGCTGCAGTCGCGCAGGTATGTGCCTGCCGAGAAGATAGCCGAGCGTTTTGATATAAGTGTGCGCACAGTGTACCGCGATGTGAAGGCGCTGTGCGAGCAGGGTGTGCCGGTGAGCTTTGAGGCGGGCAGGGGCTACTTTGTGGTGCAGGGCTATTTTCTGCCGCCTGTGTCGTTCAGCACCGAGGAGGCCAATGCGCTGCTGCTATCGGAGAGTGTGGTGGCTGCTTTCACCGACCGGTCCATACAACAACACTATGCCACAGCGCTGCACAAGGTGAAGGCGGTGATGAAGACCGGGGACAAACAACGGCTGGAGGAACTGGACAATAAGATAAAGATGCAGTTGCCGGCCTGCATAGACCACAGCTACGAATATTTGTCGGGCCTGCAGCAGGCTATCTCGGAAAAAACGATAGTGGAGATCGGCTACAGGAACCTGAAGGACGAGGAGTGTGTGCGGCGGGTGGAGCCGATAGGGCTTATATTCTATGCACTGAACTGGCACCTGATAGCGTGGTGCCACGTGCGCGCCGATTACCGCGACTTCAGGGTGTCGCGCATACGATCCCTGCGTAACTGCGGGGTGCCCTTTACCCGCACCGATCATGTGGCGGTGGGAGACTATATGAAAGGGCTGCCGGTAGATTATTAGAAAAAATATTTCGGGGGCAAAAAACAGACTGCCATAGGGTTGTCAGTGAGGGGTAGGAGCTTTGTGGTACAATAAAACAATCTACCTATGCACATCATTCCAATGCTGCTCAAAGAAATGGAGCAGGAAGCCCAAACAACGCGCAAGATGCTGGCGTGTATCCCCGAAGACAAGTATGACTGGCAACCGCACCCGCGGAGCATGACGGTGCGTGCGCTGGCCACGCACATTGCTGAGTTGCCCGGCTGGGTGACAGTGGCACTGACGACCAGCGAACTGGATTTTGCCACAAGCCCCTATGCCCCCGTGCAGTTGAATAACAACGCTGACCTGCTGGCATATTTCGAAAAGACACTTGCCGATGGCCGCGCCCATCTGGAAAAAGCCACCGAAGCCCAACTGGCCGATATGTGGACACTGCGCAACGGCGAGCAGATCTTCAGCACCAGCAGCAAGGCCGAGGTGATAAGGATGACGTATTGCCAGATTGTGCACCACCGTGCGCAGCTGGGCGTGTTTTTGCGCCTGCTGGATGTGAAGATACCGGGCAGCTATGGCCCCAGCGCCGATGAGATGCCGCTGAAGTAATGACCTATACCCCACCCATGAAAGCGACGCCTCTGCGGGAAAAACCCGCGGAGGCGTATTGTATTTGGCCGATAATTGATGCAGAATTAACCCATAAGTGATTTTTGTATAGATATAATACGTACCTTTGCACGCTGAAAAAAAGGCCCCTTCCTGTTTTCAAAGTCGAAGGGGCAAGTTTTTTTGAGACACATCCGGCCGAACTAAAAGGTGCCGGAACAAACAAGATATGGATATCAGGAATATAGCGATCATCGCGCACGTTGACCACGGAAAGACAACATTGGTTGATAAGATATTACACAGTACGAACGTCTTTCGTGAGAATCAGGAAACGGGCGAGCTGATCATGGACAGCAACGACCTGGAGCGTGAGCGCGGTATCACCATTCTGGCAAAGAATGTGAGCGTTACCTACAAGGGCGTGAAGATAAATGTGATAGACACGCCGGGTCACGCCGACTTTGGCGGAGAGGTGGAGCGTGTGCTGAAAATGGCGGATGGTGTGTTGCTGCTGGTGGATGCCTTTGAAGGTCCGATGCCACAGACACGCTTTGTACTGCAGAAGGCGCTGAACCTGAACCTGCACCCGATAGTTGTGATCAACAAGGTGGATAAGCCGAACTGCCGCCCTGATGAGGTGCATGACGCGGTATTTGAACTGTTCTTCCAGCTGGATGCTACTGAAGAGCAGCTGAACTTCCCAACACTGTACGGTTCTTCTAAGCAGGGCTGGTTCAATACTTCATTGGAGCCTACTACCGACATCACTGCGGTACTGGATACAATACTGGAGAAAGTACCTGCGCCTACGGTAGTGGAAGGCCCTGTGCAGATGCAGGTAACGTCGCTCGACTACTCTTCGTTCCTGGGCCGTATAGCCATAGGCAAGGTAGTGAGGGGTACGCTGAAAGAAGGTCAGGCGGTAATGCTGTGTAAGATAGACGGCACTATGGTGCGCAGTAAGATAAAGGAGCTGTATGTATTTGTGGACATGGGCAAGAAGCGTGTGACAGAGGTGCAGTGCGGCGATATTTGCGCTGTGGTGGGAATAGAAGGTTTCCAGATAGGTGAAACTATTGCCGATGCTGAGAATCCTGAAGCAGTGGAGATCATTCCGATAGATGAGCCCACAATGAACATGCAGTTCAGCATCAACAACTCGCCTTTCTTTGGTAAGGAAGGTAAGTTTGTGACGAGCCGCCACATACGCGACAGGCTGATGAAAGAACTGGAAAAGAACCTGGCATTGCGTGTGCAGGAAACTGACGACGCTGACAAGTTTCTGGTGTATGGTCGTGGTATCCTTCACCTGAGTGTGTTGGTAGAGACGATGCGCCGCGAGGGTTATGAGCTGACAGTGGGCCAACCACAGGTAATTGTAAAAGAGATAGACGGTAAAAAATGCGAACCGTACGAGATATTGGTGGTGGACGTGCCATCGGAATACAGCGGCAAGGTGATAGACCTGGTGACGCAGCGCAAGGGCGAAATGCACATCATGGAGACCAAGGGCGAGATGCAGCACCTGGAGTTCGATATCCCATCGCGTGGGTTGATAGGTCTGCGTTCGCAGATGCTGACCAACACGGCGGGTGAAGCTGTGATGGCGCACCGCTTTGCTGAGTACAAACCATGGAAGGGCTTTATACCAGGCCGTAACAATGGTGTATTGTTGGCTAAAGCAGGTGGCCCTGCAACGGGTTACTCTATCGACAAACTTCAGGACCGTGGTGCATTCTTCATCGATCCGGGACAGGAAGTATATGGTGGCCAGATCATAGGTGAGCACATCAAGCCGGGAGATCTGGTGGTGAACATCGTAGAGACCAAGAAACTTACCAACATGCGTGCGAGCGGTACCGATGATTCAGTTCGTATCGTTCCGAAGATACAGATGACACTAGAAGAGTGCATGGAGTACATTCAGCAGGATGAGTGTATAGAAGTGACACCACAGAACATCCGTCTGCGTAAGATAATGCTGGACGAAGAAGACCGCAAGAAATACCAGAAGATGATGAAGGCAGACGCATAAGGATAACCGCTGCCCCGGCTGCTGAAAGGCGGTTGACGGTGCGGGAGGTTTGCCCGTGGTTGCTAACTGATAATAATTGAGGATACACGAATGCTCCGGTTTTCCGGGGCATTCGTTTTTTTGAGGGATGGCCGGAATATGTTTTGTGTTGTATATTTAGGTACACTAAATCTATCATCATGGCACACATCATCAACAGGGCCAACTTCTTTCAGGTTGTGAGGAGTGGTCTTTTTAACGGCACACTAAAGCAGGCACAGGTAAACGGCATGACCGCTATTCTGGACGAATGGGAAAAGAACTATGCCAACAGCGACGACCGTTTTCTGGCATACATGCTGGCCACTACGTTTCATGAAACGGCAACTACTATGCAGCCGATAGCCGAGTATGGCAAGGGGGCAGGCAGGCCCTACGGCAAGCCCGACCCTGTAACCGGCAAGGTGTATTATGGGCGTGGTTTTGTGCAACTGACCTGGAAGGAGAACTACGATAAGTTTGGCAAGCTGCTGAAAGCGGACCTTCTGAACAACCCTGATCTGGCCATGGACCTGACCAACGCTACGAAGATCATGTTTGTGGGTATGACGAAGGGCATGTTCTCAGGTAAGAAGCTGGCAGACTATTTTGCCGGTGAAACCGAAGACTGGGTGAATGCGCGCCGCATCATCAACGGAACCGACAGGGCGCAGTTGATAGCCGGGTATGGAAAGGTGTTCTACGGGGCTATTTCTTACCGGACGGCATAAAATTTGGTTTCGGATAGATATTTTTAGAAATATCCGAATGCCGGTGAGTAAGAATGCGTTGAGTTGGCGTGTATGGTAACGATGTATGTTGCTGATATTTAGCAGATTATGATGTTTTTCTTTCTTGCAGCTGGAAATATGATAGACGTTTGTATGTGTACCCACATGGTTTCCGTCCCCAACTTTTTTGAGCTTTTACCTGTCTGTTTTACCGGAAAGGTCCGAGAGGATGTATTATGATGTTTCAATGATCTTTTAGTTTTAGAAGATAAATTTGAATAATGGTGGGTTTTATTAAAAAAATCCTATCTTTAAAGGCGTTATAATAAGTCTTCCGGATGCGGAAGTAATGATTTATTTGGACAAATAGAAAGTGCCTGATATGAGAATACGTAAACTCTTAATGACTTTGTTGGCAGGAGCCTGTATGTGCCAAAGTGCTACGGCACAGTTGGTAAGTGATCAGATATTTTTGCAGGGGCGGTGGCTGGAAGTTGGCGTTGCTCCGAACGGATCGTGGGGTAATGCTGTGACTGTGCCGGTTGGTTACCATTCGCATACGGGGGCGTTTCCGAGTTATGCTTCGCCTGTGACTGGTACGACACCCACGGGCAATGGTTTAGACTTTTCGTATGATCCCGGGCATGACGGTTGGACCGTTGGTACACCGGTGAGTGCCACCAACTGCTGTTTTTATGGTGCCTACTTTTTGCCCGGAACGCCGTTTGATGGTTGGGCTATTCAGATGAATGGTATCCGTAGTGATGCATACTACACGACTGCCGGTTTCGCACTCGGCGCCGGTGCAACTACATTCACGGGAACCAATGTGGGATACGCTTACAACCCGGGAACTGCTATTGGCCCATATCTGCAGAGTAATGCGATAGGAACATGGTCGGGAACGTATGCTGCTGCCGGAGGAACACTGGCTATCCGCACAACGAACAGGCTGGATACAAATGCATCGTGGGATCTTGTGAATGTGACGTTCAGGAATACGGGAGCGACTCCTATTACGGGGTTGTATTATCTTGTTACAGCGGATCCGGATAATGATGTTACGATCCCGGGTTCGTTCCCAACAGACAACCATATAGTTTATCAGGGTGATGCGCAACATCGTGTTGCTGTTCAGGCAGTGCCGCCGGGAGGTGTTCATCCGGACGCGGTTTCAGGTATCGCTACCAAAGACTGCCGTGCGAAGGCGATCATTTATCAGAGCTGGCCATCGGCAATCACCGTGCAGCTGAGCGATATGTGGGCAGGTACTACCCCTGCTACAGCAGGATGGTATACGTCTACGCCTGACACAACAACCATCAGTCAGGATATTGCGTATGGTATTGTGTACAACCTTGGAACACTGGCACCCGGCGATAGTACGACAATCGCCTTTGCGTGGTATTTTAATGATTCTACGGCGATTGACAGTGCATTTCAGGCGCCACGTCTTGACGTAAACGGGTCTGTGGCAGGTGGGCCGAACGATACATTCAGCAGGTGTGGTTTTGCAAGTCCGACAATTCCTGTTACGATCGTGAATGGAGAATGGGGTGTGACAAACTGGAAATGGTCTCCTGCAACCGGTCTGTCTGCAACGACAGGTACATCTGTTACGTTGAATTTGTCAGCAATTGCGTCGGAGATCACCTATACGATCACCGGTACTGATACCGCCAGCTGTAATCATTTTGAGTTGCATTTGTACATACCACCATGCCACAGCGCATCGAGTAACTCTCCGGATACGGCTGCTATCTGCGAAGGAGATACATTGCATCTTTATTGCCAGGGAGATTCTCTCGGTGCCACTTATGAGTGGTATGGACCAGGTCTTATCGGAGCGACGATAGGCGCGACGCAGAACACCTTCAAGCATCCGTCAACTATGGCTGATACCGGTTGGTACTACGTTATTAAAACAATCGGAACAGTTTCGGATACAGCGAGCACGCATGTGATGATCAAGAAGCGTCCTTATGTGACGGCGACCTACAATCCACCGGTATGTTCGGGCAATCCGCTACTGTTGTATTCAAATCCGGATTATGTTGGAGAGACATGGAGTTGGACGGGGCCGTTGGGGTATACGTCTACGGCATCGGATCCTACAATTCCGGGGGCCATAACTGGCATGAGTGGAACCTACAAAGTGATAACCAATCTGGCGGGCTGTATAGATAGTGCCACGGTGACGGTGGCGGTAGATACCACGCCGGCAGTGCCGATGGTGAGTAGTAACTCGCCTGTGTGTGCGGACTCTACCTTGTTCCTGACGAGCTCTACAGCTACGCCGGGTGTAACATACAGCTGGACCGGTCCATCAGGGTTTACATCTACCTTGCAGAATCCAAGTATCCCGAGTGTTACGGCCACTACGGCTGGTACGTACTCAGTTACTGTGAGGATAGGAACATGTACGAGCACTGCCTCAACGATAGTATCGATAAATGTTACTCCAACGCCGATATTGGGTAGTAACTCGCCGGTATGTTCGGGTGGTTCGCTTAACTTAACCGCTACCGGATTGCCGGGATCGACGTTTGCATGGTCGGGGCCACTTGGCTTCACGTCGACGTTGCAATATCCATCCATCAGTCCGGCAATAACATCGAATAGCGGAACTTACTCGGTAGTGGTTACACTTGCGGGATGTCCATCGCAGCTGGTTACAATCAACACAGTGGTTGATAGTACTCCGGAAGTTCCTGTAGTATCGACCAACAGCCCTGGTCCTCCCGGTGCTACGATCTGTCAGGAAGATACATTGTTGCTGTTTGCTAACTCGGCTACTGCGGGTGTGTCTTATTCGTGGACAGGACCTAACTCATTCACGTCATTTGCTCAGAATCCGATAATATACGGAGCAACTCCACTGGCATCGGGTGTGTACACTGTGGTGGTCGGTCTGGGTTCATGTACGGTGCAGGCAACTATAGCCGCCACAGTGACACCTACACCACCAATAACGTTATCGAGTAACTCTCCGATCTGTTCGGGCGATGCTGACTCGGTGAAGCTATTTGCGACGAGCAATCCGGGGGCTACGTTCACGTGGACGGGTCCATATACGTTCTTCTCGAGCGCGCAGAACCCTGTGCGTACGCCGGTGAGCACGGAGCATGGCGGTACGTATATTGCTACTGTATTGTGGGAGGGATGTACGAACCAGACATCTATAAAAGTGGTCGTGAACCAAACACCAACGCCACCATGGGTGAAGTGGCTGACCTACTGTCAGTATTATGACGCGCCATATCTGCAGGCTGTGGGTAGTAATCTGCTGTGGTACACATCGGCGGCAGGCGGTGCCGGAAGTACAGCACCACCGAAGCCTGCAACTGATGTGGTGGGTATCAGGTTCTACTGGGTGAATCAGACAGTGTCGAACTGTCCGAGTGCACTGGACTCTATCAGGGTAGTTGTTAATCCGACACCAACAGTAACGGTTACGGCAGACACAACAGTGTGTCCGTGGGATTCTGTGATGCTGAGCGCGGTGAACCCAGACGTGATAGCTTATTACAAGTGGTATCCATCGATGTATCTGGATAACACAACGAAGGCGAACGTGACGGTACGTCCTGAGACGAACATGGAGTATTTTGTGGTGTCGACGAACATGTATGGATGTACGGATACGGCGAGTGTGCGGATCAACGTGAAAGAGAATGCGGTACTTCATCTGCCTGATTCGGTACAGTTGTTCCCTGGTGAGTCGTACCAGATCGAGCCATCTACGAACTGTACAAAGTTCAGCTGGACACCATCGGGAGGCTTGTCGGGTAAGTTCATCGCGAATCCGCTGGCAACGCCTGAAGTGAGCACGAAGTATGTGCTGACGGGTGAAACGGAGTGGGGCTGTATCAGCCGTGATTCTATCAAGATCAACATAGCGGATGAGTCGGTGATCACGATCCCCAATGCATTTGCGCCGGGTTCGGTGAATAATCTGTTCAAGCCACATCTGCGCGGCCAGGCAGTACTGAAGTACTTCAGGATATTCGACCGCTGGGGTGTGATGGTTTATGAGTCAACGCAGATGGGCAGTGCAGGCTGGGACGGCACGTACAAGGGCGTTCCGCAGCCGGTGGGTGTGTATGTGTATGAGGTGAGTGCGGTGACCGGAACCGGAAAGGTTGTGAATAAAGCAGGTAACGTAACGTTGCTGCGATAGTAAATAATGTAAGCATTTCAATCAGTGAAGCCGCCGGATATGGCGGCTTCACTTTTTTCTCTTTGAGGAATAACGGAGGTGACCAAATACATCATTTGATTGGCAAGGTGTTTTGTATTATTGTAACAGCAAATTTAGAAAGTGATGCACGGAGAACATCATTATAAACTACAAATAACCTGGACGGGCAACAATGGCACAGGAACGAGTGATGCAAAGGCATACGAACGGAGCCACACACTTTCAGCTGAAGGAAAGGAGGACCTTCAGTGTTCGTCTGACCCGGCTTTCAGGGGAGACAGCAGCAAGTACAATCCCGAGGAGTTTTTGGTAGCGGCTATCTCATCCTGTCATATGTTGTGGTACTTGCACCTGTGCGCGGATGCGGGAATAATAGTGACAGATTATGTGGACCAACCAGAGGGTGTGATGGTGGACAGTTTTGAAGGTAAGGGTGGTAGGTTTACCAGTGTGACATTAAAACCAACGATCACTATTACGGATGGTAGTAAAGAGGCGCAGGCTCTGGAGCTTCATGAGCGAGCACATGAGAAATGTTTCATAGCTAATTCCTGCAATTTTCCGATTCATCATCAACCCATATTTGTTGTAAGGTTATGAAAGGTGCATACATTGGATCATTGAGAGTGCCGCTGATGGCCGCAATGTTGCTGTTGGCCGGGTTTGGAGTCACAGCGCAATCTTTGAAGAAATACCCGATCGAGAAGACTGGTTGTTCTGTGTTTATGTTTTGCGATCCGGGAAAGTTTGAGCTTTCCATGAGTCCTGATTCATCAAAGGTATATGTAGCAGAGTGTACTCATGAAAATGTGTATTATGATGTGATCTGCGTAGGTATGAAAGAGTCTATTGCGAAGGCAGATGAGGCTGAGGGCGTTTTGGTTCAGTATCTGGACTATCTTAAAAGTTCGTTCGGAATCACGTCGGCGGCCGGATATGGAAAAGGGCACAGGCTACGCGGCAACGAACAAACAAGAGGTGTACTGGATTACTGGAAGGATGACAAGGGAAATAACATAAAGGTGAAGGGCTGGACTAACGGGCGTTTTATAGCAGTGGCAATGGCGATAACGGAAAAAGAGATCCCGGAGCCAAAGGTGAATGCCTTTCTGGATGGTTTTGTTTTTCCTGATGAAAAGAAGAAGTAATGTCTCAGAGGTTCTTTTTAGTGTTCTTGTCAGCAATGTTAGTGTTACCCGCAGCGGCATTTTCTCAGTCTAATGAACTGCTTGCCATCAGGGAACTCTATTACCGGTCTGTGAAGGAAGAAGAGGCAGCAAAGAAATTGTGCGTGATAACGGCAGGCGAGCAAGTTCCCGCATCAGTGATTGCAGGTTATAAGGCGGTGGGCAAAATAATGATGTGTAACCATGTAGGGAACCCGTATACTAAGCTGAAGTATTTCTATGCAGGCAAGGACGCGTTGGAGAAGAGCATAGCAGCAGCACCGACAAATGTTGAGTTGCGCTATCTGCGATACGCGGTGCAACGTAATACGCCCTCACTGCTCCATTACAACGGAAACATACAGACAGACAGGCAAATGATAGAAAAGTATCTTGCCGATGAACGCAACAAGGATGCAGATCCGGATCTTTACGAACGTATCCGTAAATATATGACCACTTATAAGTAAGAGTTACTCTTCCACAAGGAGGTTGTCGGCAAAAAGGCGTGATACGGTCTGCTGCAGTTCGTTGTTGATAGAGATGGTTAGTGAGCCGTCGAAGGGTATCTTCTCTATAACTGAAATTGAAGTTCCAATACCTATGTTGAGTTTTCGAAGATATTGGAGGAATGGCGTGCTGGTGTCTTTTACAGCTACAACACGACACTTCTTGTTTTCATCTATCTCGGCAAGTAGCGTTTTGTAGGACACCGCACTTTCGCCGTTTGCTTTTGGTATAGGGTCGCCGTGCGGGTCGTATTGGGGGAATCCAAGGTACTTATCCAAACGGTCGGCAAGTTCGGGGTGGTACACGTGTTCCAATTGTTCGGCGATGTCGTGTACCTCATCCCAGCCATAGCCGAGTTTTTCAAGCAGGAAGGCCTCCCATAGTCTGTGCTTGCGTACGATAGAAATGGCGACATTCTGCCCGGTACGGGTCAGTTTCACTCCTTTGCTTTTTTCGTATTGAAGCAGTTTTTTTTCCACCAGTTTCTTCAGCATGTCTACAACAGATGCCGGATTGTTGCCTAATGATTCGGATATAGCCGTAGGAGTGATCTTTGTGAGACCTTGCTTATCCAGGTTGTAGATAGCCTTGAGGTAATTTTCTTCTGATAATGTGTGCATGCTTCAAAAACGCCTACAAAGGTAGCTATTTTGCCAACAAGGGTGGCGATTGATGGTTCAGGCCTACTGTTGGACCGGAAGCCGGGCAGTAAACACCTCATTTTCGCCCCGGATGGATAGGAGATAAATGCCGGTTGAAAGGTTGGCAATCGGAATTGCATTGCGTTGTTTGCCGGAACTCAACAGAAGTTCTGAACTCATGATAAGCCTGCCTGTCAAATCGGTGAGTAGTACGGTGTATGCTCCGCTGCCGGTAAGGTTGCTCGTAATGTTCACTGCATCATCGGAGTACCACGAATTGAATGGCTTTTTTGCTGATGCAAACAAATGATTGTTATCGGGTGCGGCAAGGAATGCGGTGGTGGTGTTAATGTTATCGAGAAACCAGGTGCTGCCGGAAGTGCCGTTGGCGGATGTGTACCGAAAGCCGACGTATAGCGGAACTATGTGCTTGAGAGAGGTTAGGTCGACCTGATGGGTGACCCAGTCGGACTCGTCGCCATTTGAGAACAGTGGCAACAAGCTTGAGGTTTTGTTGTATACTGTAGAAGTATCGACCACGAATGTATCCATGTCCATGGTAGAATCTCGGGAGACAAGAAGCTCAAGTTTGGCCCCAAGGTTGAAAAGGGTTGTTTTGGAATCAAAATTGAGGTAGATATTGGTATATCCCGAAAGATTGAGCGGGGGTGAAACAAGTATTGAGGTGTCGAGATGGTAGGATGGTGGTGTCCCGTAGAGACCGGAACAACTAACACCCGCTGTACCGGAGCGACCGCCTGACAGGTTGCACCGCCATTTGCCGGAGACATCGGGGGTGTGAACGGAATTATAGGCATCCCAGCCAGACGGCGCATAGGAAGATGCAGGGCAGGTGGTATTCATGTTTTCATTCAAAGAAGTGAGTTGTGCGAACGACGCAAACGTCATAGAAGCAAAAAAAGCAAGGGTAAAAAAGAACTTAGTCATAACAGATATATTGCTTTTGGGCGGCTTATAGAATAAAGTTACTTTGTTCAGAACTTAAAACAGGCACACTATTGGTTAAGAATTAATGACGAGTAAAAGCGAATAATCGTTAGAGGCGAATGAAAATTTATTTTGGTCTAACGTTTTTGCTGTCGGGCTCGTCTTTGTATGCAACCTAAAGTTAGTAAGTGTAGTGTAAATATGGGAAAAGAGATTGGCTGGTAATAGTGAAACATATGATAGGGACAAAGCGGGCGGTGGCGCAATAGTGCCCGAAGGGGAGTTGTATGCTTTGATCAGAGATTGTCTGAAGGAGTCGCGTTTGGCACAGAAAAAGCTATACGATACATTCTCTCCAAAGGCTTTTGGTATAATAAGGAGGTATATATATGATGATGAGGCCGCTGCCGAAGAAGTGTTGAATGACTCATTTTACAAAGTTTTGACCCGGTTGGACCAATATTCATTTCAGGGGTCATTCGAAGGTTGGATCAGACGCATCGTTATCAACACGATCACGGACCATTTAAGGAAGAGTATCAGCGCAGTTCAACTGAAGGAAGTGAAAACAGAAGATGCGCATGTGCAAAGTGAACCGATAGGGAACATTGCGCACAAAGAATTGTTGTTGCTGGTGCAGTCGTTGCCGGCAGCGCAAAGGACAGTTTTTAATCTGTTTGTCGCCGAGAATTACGCGCACAAAGAGATAGCCGCGATGATCGGTATTACAGAATCAAACAGCCGGTGGTATCTGAACGATGCACGCCGACGATTAAGAGAGAAAATAAAATTTCATCAGTAAGTAACAGGACGATGGAAAATATGTATAATGATATTGATGACCTGTTCAGAGAAGAACTCTCTGAACATGCAGAGGTGCCGCCGCCCCGCGTGTGGAATGCTCTGGAGCAAAGGCTGGACAAAGACAAGAAGCGACGGGTATTTCCGTTTCGCTGGTATTGGTTTGTGGGCCTGCTGTTTTTTATAACAGTGCTTGCAGGGTATTTTGCCCTGACAGATGGAAGTGATGTGGGGAATGGTGGAGCGATTACTAATGTTGCAGGGGCGTCTGTTACCGCACCTGTGGCACCGAGTCTGAATTCCGTGTCCGCAGCAGAGAGTAGCGATAGGGTGAGTGTGAACAGTGATACCAAAAAGGTAGACGTGGAAAGGAATGCTGCTGTAAAAAGTGATCAGAAAAAAGTAAAATCGTTGAGGTCAAAAAAAGCCGTAAAAGAAGAGGATAGGAAAGAAGCAAAAAATATGAGTGTGGAAGGCGAAAAGTCTACGGCCAATGCACCCACTGTGGGAACAAGCATGTACAGTTATGATGAGTTTGATGAACCGGAGACGCCACGAAATATTGACGTTGCACATGCAGATGTGAAACAATATGCAAGTGCCGCACGAGGTGGAAAGCATAAGATAGCGGTTGCAGAGTTGCCTGAAGTGTTGAATGAGGTGGCGGCCAAGCCGGAAGAGGTTGCTGCTGCTACAACCCGGGGCGAAAAAATGGTAAGTGAAACGAGCTCTGAGCCTGGTGAGATAGGAGTGGACAAAAATACTCAGCAGCACAAGCCTCAGTTAGCAAAGACGCATGTGGTGGTGAGAAAGAATTTGATAAAAAAAGCAGTTTCTGTGCGTGCAGCGAAAGGCACTCAATCTTCAGTGCAGTCGGCTGCTACAAATAAGACTAGTGTTGCGAAGAAGATGGTGGGTGTAAAAGGAATTTCAGATAAGCCGGCTGAAAAGCCTGTAAATGCGATTGCAATAGCAACCAGTCAACCGTCGACAGTGCCTGCAAGTGCCGGCGGCAAAAAGGGTATTGTGAAACATGCGGCGGGGTTATCCAAAGTTGCCGGTGGAGGGGCTGAAACGACCACAAATGGTAGACAGAAGATAGTTGCAACGCCATCGAATGCCGAAAGAGGAAGTTTGTCTGGCACGGCGAACGGTCGTAAAGTGGCACATGATGAGGTTGTCTCCGGTAAAAAGCTTGAAAAAGAGAAAGAAGACAAACCTGCAGTGGCAACACAAGCAAGTAAAGGAAATGATCTGCTGTCGGCCAAGGGTGTAAGAACAACAGGTAAATCTGTGGTTGAGCAACCTACAATTATTAAGCAAGTGGAGGCAGGTAAGGTTGTTGCTGCGAATGGAATTGCGGCAGATAAGAAGGTGGTTGGAGTAGCTAAGAAAGAGGCTATGTTCGGCAAGGGTGTTGTGGCTGATGATAGCGAGGAAGATGCTGTGAGTGGGAAAGCAGGATCCAATACCATGGTTTCGAGCAAGGGTAAGGTGAGCAGTGCATCAATGGTGGCGGCTAATATTCCGGTGGTGAAGGCAAAGCCTGCAGTTGAAGCGAAAACCAGTGGGAAACCTCAAACCGGTAAAGCAGGGACAGAAGACGAAGCAGGTGACACCACGCAATTGGCTATAGCGGTTCAAGCGGCAAAGTCTGAAACAGTTAAGAAAACAGAAGAGACGAAACAACCAGAAGCGATCGATTCTGTTGTGGCAGGGAATAAGGAGGACAGTGCAACTGATAACATGAGTAAGCTGACAAAATGGGCCGTGGGGCTGAAGGGTGGTTTTGAAATGGCCTTGGTGGGGGCGGGTAGTAGTAAGATAGCGTTTTCGCCCTTTATACAATACAGGCTGGGTAAGAAGTTCTCCATTATGGTGCAGCCTGCGATAAAGGGTGTGCGCCAGCCGGAGCGTACAGTAGGGGCTACAGGTAATTACTATGAGAGTAAGTCTGGAACCGGTAGTTACAAGCTTGTTGACAGTGCGTTGTTGTATCTCGTGATGACCGGTGATACCTTGTGGCGCCGAAACTATGAGTACACGGAAAAGTATGACTCCATAGTTAAGACGTACAAAACGGGCGGGACTTATCTGGAATTCGAGCTTCCGGTGTTGTTGCGTTTTGATGTGACACCAAAATTGGGTGTGTATGGAGGTTTGAATATGGTTTACAGCAAAAAACAAGGCGTACATGAAGAGACCAAGGTCTGGACCGACCAGGTGGCGCGCGGAGAAGTTAGTACCCTGTTGCCGGTTAATGCAGCGGCGACGTTACCAACAACTACCGGACTGAATTATACGGGCACCCCCTTGGCTAATTACAGTGGACCAACCTATCCGGATGACCGGTCGGGTCTGATGAGAATGGGGTATATGCTTGGTGTCAGTTATGAATTTAAGAAAAGGTGGCTGGCCGATGCGATATTGCAGCAGAGTTTTGTGCCGGCGAATGTGCAGGGTGGAACGGACCTGAATAAGCCATTAGGTTTGCCTTACATCAGGCTGACGATCGGGTATCGGTTTGGAGATAAATGATAAAAACGAACATTTGAATTGGTAAGCCACAGCCCTGAGGAACACAGGGCTGTGATCTTTTGGGAGGGATAGTGGGAAAGATCGACATTGATTAATGGCGGATGGATAGGACAAGAAATTCACCCTTTTCGAATTCTTTACTTATATTTACGTGAATTATTTGCATCAAGGTATCGTATGAATAATAAAATTGTTACGTTTTTGCTGGTTGCTGCTATCAGTACTATGACCTTTA
>JACCEA010724341.1_pt1 | contig 17235 bp, 16 predicted proteins | sample 7449851 | NCBI WGS metagenome assembly JACCEA01 (sample SAMN15323453, study PRJNA562643) | freshwater metagenome | isolation source: river surface water | place: USA:Blue River Watershed | collected 2017-08-18
CAGCGCTCACAAGAGAACGTGTCTCTTTGGCTGCTTTGTTCGAGGAATTTGCCTAGGTTTGAGCTGGGGCGTACAGGTTGATGCGGGAAAGCCTCTCATTATATCCGAGGCACTGGTTTTCCCGAATGAACGCCGGTGAATTACCCCGACTGACAGGTCGCGCTGGCGTGTAAGCAAATAGCAGCAGCCGAAGCCACATTGAGCGACTCTTCCCCACCCGGCTGGGCAATGCGCACGTGCACGGCCGCACGCTCGGCCAACGCGGGTGACACGCCCTGCCCTTCGTGGCCCATCAACCATGCACAAGGCATGGGCAACTTAGATTCGGCCAACAAGGAATGCAAAAACGGGCCTTGATGCGAACTGGTGGCCACCCAAGGCATGTCCAAGTCGTTCAAGTCGTCAGCACTCAAGCCCTCAACCAAGTGCAACCCAAAATGCGCGCCCATGCCGGCCCGCAAAACTTTGGGCGACCACAACGCAGCCGAACCTTTGATGGCCAACACTTGCTTGAAGCCAAAGGCCGAGGCACTGCGCAAAATCGAGCCCACATTGCCCGCGTCTTGCACACGGTCCAGCACCACGGTGGGCGTGCTGGCTTGCACGTCTCGTGAAGTGGGTGCGGCCAAAATGAAACCCATCTTGGCAGGAGACTCAAGGCTGCTGATTTCGGCAAACAGCGCATCGGGCAACACGGTGTTGCGCTCGGCCGCTTGCGTCCACTCACGCGGGGCGGTCGCCCACAACGATTCCGCAAACACCGCATGCTCAGGCTTCACACCACGCGTGAGCGCGGCACGACACAGATGATCGCCCTCTAGCCAGACGCGCCCGAGTTTGCGATAGGCCGTGCTGTCTTGCGACAAGCGGCGCAGGTCTTTGACCAAGGGGTTGTCACGCGAGGTGATCAAGTTCATTTCAAGACCTCTGCCACGGGCGAAAACGATTTGCGGTGCCAAGGCGTGGCACCGTGTGCTTTGAGGGCTTGCAAGTGCGCCGCTGTGCCGTAGCCTTTGTGACCATCAAACCCGTATTGCGGGTACTGCGCGTGCAGCTCTTGGCACCAACGGTCGCGGTGCACTTTGGCCAAGATGGAGGCGGCAGAAATCGCCTGCACTTTGCTGTCGCCTTTGACGATGGCCTCGGCCAGCACATCGAGCACGGGCAAACGATTGCCGTCCACCAACACCTTGGTGGGCTTCAATCGCAAACCTTCCACGGCGCGGCGCATGGCCAACAGGGTGGCTTGCAAGATGTTGAGCTCGTCAATCTCTTCCACCGTTGCTTCGGCGATCGAACAGCACAAAGCCTTGGCGCGAATCTCGTCGTACAAACGCTCGCGCTTCAAAGCGGTGAGTTTTTTTGAATCGGCCAAACCTGCGATGGGGTTCAAGTCATCCAAGATCACAGCTGCAGCGACAACGGGGCCAGCCAACGGGCCACGGCCAGCCTCATCCACCCCTGCGATCAAGCCTGGGGCATCCCAAATGAGTGGCGCTTGTTCAGCGCGCAAGAACTTTTTCGATCGCATGGGTCGCCAATGCGGGGGTATCACGGCGCAGCGTGTCGTGCAGCGCGGAAAAGCGTTGTTCAACAGCCGCAGCTGCAGCTGGGGTGTTCAGCCATTGCAGCACTTCCTGCGCCAATGCGTCTGGCGTGGCCGCGTCTTGCAACAACTCGGGCACCACAAAGTCTTGGCACAAGATGTTGGGCAAGCCCACCCAAGGTTGCAGTTTTTTGCGGCGCATGATTTGCCAGCTGAGCCAATTCATGTTGTAGGCAATCACCATGGGGCGCTTGAACAGCGCGGCCTCTAGCGTGGCCGTACCGCTGGCAATGAGCGTGACATCACACGCCGCCAGTGCTACATGGGATTGACCGTTGAGCACGAGAAGATTGGGCACCTCTCCCACGTCGCGAACGATGGCGTAAATGCGCGCCCGCAACGCAGGCATCGCGGGCAACACAAAGTGAATGCCAGGCTGCTGCTTGGCCATGCGTTGTGCCGCTTGCAAAAAACGATGCGCCAAATATTCGATTTCAGAATTGCGGCTACCCGGCAGCAACGCCACCACAGTGGCATCTTGTGGCAAACCCAACGCTGCGCGTGCAGCAGCGCGGCCTGGCACATCGGGAATGTTTTTAGCTAGAGGGTGCCCCACATAGGTGGCATCAATCCCGTGTTGCGCGAGTAAATTTATCTCAAACGGAAAGATGCACAACACGTGATCCACGCTTTGGCGAATCTTCTCCACACGGTCGGCACGCCACGCCCAAATTGAGGGGCACACAAAATGAATCGTTGGAATGCCTTGGGCTTTAAGGTCGCGTTCTAAATCGAGGTTGAAGTCTGGCGCATCAACACCAATGAAAGCACTCGGCGGATAGGCCAACAACCGTTCACGCAGCTGATGGCGAATGCCCACAATTTCGCGGTAATGGCGCAGCACTTCGACATAGCCGCGCACCGCGAGTTTTTCGTAAGGCCACCAAGGCTCAAAACCTTGCGCCGCCATTCGCGGCCCGCCGATGCCGGCGCTGCGCATCTCGGGCCATTTGTCACGCATGCCGCCAAGTAATAGGCCCGCCAGCAAATCGCCCGAGGCCTCGCCTGCAACGAGCGAGAAAGACAAGGCCTCGGCCATAGGGTTTAACGGATGATGCCGCGTTGCGGCGATGTTTGGTTCAAGAAGTCCAGCATCATGGCCACATCAGGTGCAGATTCTGGTTTTTCTTGAGTCAAGGCAGCAATGCGTGCTTTGGCTTGCTCGAGTGTCAAGTCATCGCGATACAAGGCTTTGTGCATGGCCTTCACCGCACTGATGCGCTCGGCAGAAAAACCGCGACGACGCAAACCTTCAAAGTTCATCGAACGCGGCTCGGCAGGTTGGCCTTGGCACATCACAAAAGGCGGCACATCCGCAAACAACAAGGAATGCATGGCCGAGAAGCTGTGCGCACCGATGCGCACAAACTGATGCACCACGGTGAAGCCACCCAAGATGACCCAATCGCCCACATGCACATGGCCTGCCAGCTGTGCGCTGTTGGCAAAGATGGTGTGGTTGCCGACCATGCAATCGTGCGCCAAGTGCACATAGGCCATGATCCAGTTGTCGTTACCCACCTTGGTCACGCCAGCGTCGCCGGGAGAACCAATGTTGAAGGTACAAAACTCGCGAATGGTGTTGCGGTCCCCAATGATCAGCTCACAGGGTTCGCCTGCGTACTTCTTGTCTTGTGGAATCGCACCCAGCGAATTGAACTGAAAAATACGGTTGTCATTGCCAATGGTGGTGTGCCCTTCGATCACGCAATGCGGCCCCACGGTCGTACCTGCACCGATACGGACATTGGGACCGATGATGGTGTAAGGCCCCACCTTCACCGAGCTGTCCAACTCGGCCTTAGGGTCTACAAGGGCGGTAGCGTGAATGAGGCTCATCGTCTAAGAATTGACTGGTTATTCAATTAGGCGATAGAGCGCATGGTGCACATCAAGTCTGCTTCAGTCGCCACCACATCACCCACTTTGGCGCGCGCTTTGAATTTGAAAATACCGGCCTTCATGCGATCCAACTCAACTTCCAGAGTGAGCTGATCACCAGGCTCCACAGGACGTTTGAAGCGCGCACCGTCAATGCCTGCGAAGTAATACACCGTTTTGTCATCAGGCGCGGCACCCAAGGTATCAAACGCCAACAAAGCCGCCGCCTGTGCCAAGGCTTCCAAAATCAACACGCCAGGCATGACTGGGTGATGAGGGAAATGCCCCATGAAGAAGGGTTCATTGATCGTCACATTTTTAAGTGCTTTGATGCTTTTGCCCTTTTCAATGTCCAACACGCGGTCGACCAACAAAATGGGGTAGCGATGCGGCAATTGCTTCAAGATTTGGTGGATATCCATGCTCATTTTTTTTGACTTTCAAAAGCTGATTCAAGAGATTTGATACGGTCGCGCAAACGATGCAATTGACGCAGTGTGGCGGCATTTTTCTCCCAAGACGCATTGTCGTCGATTGGAAACACACCACTGTATTGACCTGGCTGACGTATAGATCGCATCACGACAGAGGCTGCCGACACATGCACACCATCCGCCAACTCCAAATGCCCCAACACAACGGCACCACCACCTACGGTGCAATTCGCGCCAATACGCGCACTCCCAGCAATGCCCGCACATCCCGCCATGGCTGTATGTGCCCCGACATGCACGTTGTGACCAATTTGGACCAAGTTATCTAGCTTCACACCGTCTTCGATGATCGTGTCGTCGAGTGCGCCACGGTCAATGCAAGTATTAGCGCCGATTTCTACATCGTTCCCAATGCGAACCGCGCCGAGTTGTTCTATTTTTTCCCAACGACTTTCAAACAGCGCAAAGCCAAAACCATCCGCGCCAATCACTACACCCGCATGAACGATACAACGGTCACCAATGACGCAATCCTCACCCACAGTGACTCGCGATTTGAGCCATGTGTTCGCGCCAATACGAGCACCGCGTTCGACAACACATAGAGGACCAATGCGAGCAGAGGCGTCAACCATGGCCTCGTGATGAATCACGGCACTCGAATGCACCAAAGGATCCCCATACTCACGCGTATGCTGACGCCATAGTTGTGTCAAACGTGCGAAATAGTGATACGGGTTATCGGCCACGATCAGAGCCGTGTTAACCACAGAGGCCTCAGCCACAGCAGGCGACACAATCACACAACCCGCATGTGTTGTCGCAAGTTTGGATTGGTATTTGGGATTGCTTAAAAAACTAAGCTCATCGGCTTGAGCGGTATCAAGCGGAGCTAATCTTTGAATCAGACGTTGGGGGTCCCCGATGAGGCGTCCACCCAAACCATCCGTAATCTGGCCGAGACTCAGTGCCACGGCAAATTATTTAGCGGCGTTGATGACCTTCAGCACTTTGTCTGTGATGTCATGTTTTGGATTGACATACAAAGCGCCTGTTGCCTCAATGATCAGGTCGTACTTTTCAGACTCACCAATTTGCTTAATAACGCGGCTGGCTTTATCGAAAACTTGCTGCATTTCTTCATTACGGCGCGCATTCAACTCTTCTTGGAACTCTCGCCCCTTGCGTTTCAGATCACGATCCTGCTCTGCAAACTGTTTTTGGCGAGATGCACGCTGTGATTCAGACATGGTGGGTGCATCACGCTCAAACTTCTCAACAGCCGCCTTGAAAGATTTGTCTGTATCAAGCAACTCTTTTTCTCGTTTGGAAAACTCTTGCTGCAGCTTCGTTTCTGCCTGTCGCGTGATATTGGACTCTTTGATCACCCGATCAGGCAACACCACACCAATGCGAAGTTCTTGGGCTTGCAAAGCAAGAGATGAAAGACCCAAGATTACTGCCAGCGAAATTTGACGGATAGACATACACATTAGAAAGAAGTTCCGATTTGAAATTGCAATTTCTGAATTTTATCCCCTTCGAATTTACGAACGGGTCGGGCCCAAGCAAAGCGTAAGGGGCCCATAGGCGATACCCAGCTAATCCCCATACCGACAGAACTGCGCAAATCGTTTAGCTCGAGATTTTGATCTTCGGAAACAACATTACCTATGTCATAGAAACCATACAAACGCAAAGATCTATCATTCCCTGCACCGGGAAATGGCACCAAAAATTCTGTATTGAGGGTCACCTTCTTGGCGCCACCAATCACAGCAGTTGGATACTTGGTATCACGTGGACCAATCGTTCCTTGCTCAAAGCCGCGCACAGAACCTAAACCGCCAGAATAGTAATTCTTGTAAAAGGGCAAAGCCTGACCATTCAAACCTTGAGCGATTCCGAGGTCAAAATTAAAGGCAAACGTGTATTGCTTTGTCAACGGTATGTAGTGTTGATATTGGGCACCAAACTTTGTGTACTTGGAGTCACCAGTCATCCCTAGCTCAGAATTCAAGCGAATATATTTACCACTGTTTGGGTTAAGGTAGCTGTCTCGACTGTCACGTGCCCAACCAATCGTGATGGGTGTATTCTGGGCCTTACATCCAGTCGTTGCACAAAATGTATCGTGAACCCCAAGCGTATACAACCCTTGCTCCAGCTTGAACGACTCATAAGAGACCCCCACAAATATGCGGTCTAGCTCGCTGATAGGAATACCAAAACGCACCCCCACACCATCCGTAATTTGTTTATAGCTCCCCTCCTGTGCGTAGTAGGGCTTCGCAGCTTTGTGGTAGTAGTCAAAGGTTCGTGAAACGCCATCCTCTGTAAAATAGGGATCAGTCGTACTCACCACGTAGTATTCGTTGTACTTGCTGGTGCTGACTTGCAAACCTAGGTTATGTCCGGAACCAAAAATATTATCTTGCTGAACACCAAACATAAGCGAAACTTTGTCCGCACTTGAAAACCCAGCCCCCAATGTCAACATGCCTGTTGGTTTTTCAGTCACATTGACATTCAAATCAACTTGATCTTGCGAGGACGCAACCTCTTGGGTCTCAACATCGACATCTTTGAAGTAGCCCAAACGGTTCACCCGATCACGTGAGAGACGAATCTTTTCACCGTCATACCAAGCTGATTCCGCTTGACGGAACTCACGGCGCACGATTTGATCTCGCGTACGGTTGTTACCCACGATATTGATACGTCTAACGTATGCACGACGAGAGGGGTCAGCCACCAGCACCAGTTTCACGCGGTTGGTCGCACGGTCAATCTCAGGCTTCACTTCTGTTCGGGCAAATGCAAATCCAAAATTCCCAAAGTACTCATTGAATGCCTTGGTTGTTCTCGTAACGTCTTCAACGTTATAAGGTTTTCCGGGCTTAATCTCAATCAAGGATTTGAATTCTTCATCCTTACCCAAGTAGTAACCTTCCAAGGCCACTTCAGACACAACAAAACGCTCACCCTCCGTGATGTTGATCGTGATACTGATGTCTTGCTTGTTAGGCGATATCGCGACTTGCGTGGAGTCGACTCTGAACTCCAAATAACCGCGTGATAGATACCAAGCCCTCAAGGTTTCAATATCTGCGTTTAACTTTGTACGGGAATAACGATCAGACTTGGTATACCAACTCATCCAGTTGCCACTACTTTGATCAAATTGATCCAACAGCTTGGACTCGTCAAAGGCCTTGGCACCAATCACACGAATTTCTTTGATCTTGGCCAAATCACCTTCAACCACCGTGAAAGACAAGTTCACACGATTACGCTCAGCTGGTGTGATTGTGGTGATGACCTCTGCGCCATACAAGCTGCGGTTCACATATTGACGTTTTAACTCTTGTTCTGCCCGGTCAGCCAAGGCCTTATCAAATGGGCGACCTTCAGCCAATCCAATATCTTTAAGCGCTTTTTTAAGTGTGTCCTTGTCAAACTCTTTGGTACCAATGAATTCAACAGCAGCGATATTGGGCCGCTCCTCAACGATCAAGACCAGCACGTCGCCATTGACTTCAATACGAACATCTTTAAATAAACCGAGCGCGAACAAACTGCGAATCGCTGCAGCGCCCTTTTCTTCCGTGTAATCATCGCCTACACGCAAAGGAATTGATGCAAACACGGTTCCTGGCTCAACACGCTGCAGGCCTTCCACTCGAATATCTCGCACACTGAATGGATCAGCAGCGAACGCATGGACTGCGATGACAGAACCTGCAAATAGTGCAATTGCTTGAGCGAGAGCTCCGCGAATAAATGGAGATGATTGTTTGATCATGGGTGAATCTAAATTCGTGAACAAGTAGAAGGATGCTTACGGCATCCAATCAAGGCGAATCACATCGTTAACAAGAGAGAAAACCATCAATGCAGCAAGGGTCGCCAATCCTATTCGCTGCATGATATCAAGCCACTCAGCAGAAGGGGGATGCCCTGTACATGCCTCATAAAGATAATACAACAGGTGGCCACCATCCAATACAGGCAACGGAAGTAAGTTGAACACACCAAGGCTGACACTGAGCAACGCCAAATAATTCAAATAAGCGACAACTCCGAGACTTGCCGAACGCCCTGCGTAGTCTGCCATTCCAAGTGGTCCACTCAAATTGTCGAGAGACGCCTGCCCAGTAAGCAACTGTCCCAACATTTCAAACGTCACGCCCACAACGCGCCAAGTTTGAAGGACGCCTTGAACTAGACCATCAAAGAGGCCGTATTGAACCCATGTGCCTGACAGGGGCTCCCCCACTTGGACGCCGATGCGTCCAATGTACCCCGCCCCTTCAGACACACGATCTGGCTTGACTGCCAAAGACAAACGAAACCCCGCACGGGAAATTTCCCAAATTTGTGACAACGGCTCTTGTGAGATACCACTCAAACGAATCATGGACCGCAAAGTTGGCCCATCAGGTACCACCTGACCATCGACTCGCAACACTTCATCGCCTATTTGTAAGCCTGCTCTCTGAGCTGGAGAGTCTGGCTGTACCCTCCCAAGAACCGCACGACTCCATGCCGTCGTAAAACCTCGTGCCGTCCATGCATTTGTTTCTTTGGAGAGACTCATTTGAGTCAACTCAGGAAAATGCAATAGGTCAGGCGACTGTCGACCGAGCGGCAACACCTCAAAGTAAAACGCCGATACGTCTTGCTGAAGAACCCACCAGCGCAACTCATCCAAAGATGCGACGGTTTGCAAACTCTGCGAATCCTGACCAACTCGTAACACAGTATCACCACTGCGCAGACCAGCAACATCAGCGATTGAATTTACGATGGGAGCTGCCAGAGTCGCACGAGTTTGATATTGCCCCACCCAAGACAACACAACATACAAAACAATGGCTAACAGCAAATTTGCCAAAGGTCCAGCGCACACAATAGCAGCCCTAGATTTCAGCGGCTGACGGTTAAAAGCCATCGACAAATCTTGTACAGGAACATTGCCATCCCGCTCGTCTAGCATTTTGACGTAGCCCCCGAGGGGAATCCATCCGATGGAAAACTCTGTATCTTGTCCTTCACGTTTCGCTTGCGATTTCCAACGAAACAAAGGCTGGCCAAAACCAATTGAAAATGCCTGGACTTTGACACCGCATGCGACTGCAACACGGTAATGGCCCCACTCATGCACCGTCACAAGTATTCCCAGCGCCAGTAAAAAAGCCAACAGCGCCATCGCTTATTGAGCCAGTGAACACACGATTTGCGTAGCGATCAAGCGTGTTTGCGCGTCAAGCGCTAACAAATCACCCAATTCATTTGGCTCAGGTGAAGAAATACGATTCATGCAACTTTCATTCACAACATAAATTTGATCGAAGCGAATGCGGCGCTCTAAGAAAGCAGCAACTGCGACCTCGTTAGCAGCATTGAGCATCGCAGTGCTTCCTCGTGGGCCACGCAAAGCATGCCAAGCCAAGTGAATGCCTGCAAAACGCTCTGGATGACCATGATCACTCAGCGCCTCAAAAGTCATGGCAGACAGTGCGTGAAAATCCAACGCCTGAGCACCAGACTCAATACGCTCAGGCCAACTCAAACCATAGGCGATAGGAACACGCATATCAGGTGTTCCAAGCTGAGCCACCACCGACGTATCGCGATACTGCACCATCGAATGAATGATGCTTTGCGGGTGAATCACAACCTCTAAACGCTCAGGTGGCAAACCGAACAAATAACGCGCCTCGATCACTTCAAGCGCCTTGTTCATCATCGTGGCAGAGTCGACAGAAATTTTCCGCCCCATCACCCAATTGGGATGAGCACATGCTTGCTCAGGCGTCACGTCTTTGAGGGTGACTAAGTCACGCGTGCGAAAAGGCCCGCCAGATGCGGTAAGGATGATTTTTTCCACTCGGGCATCCCAAGTGGCAGTATCTTCTGGCAACGATTGAAAAATAGCTGAGTGCTCGCTGTCAATCGGCAGCAGCGTTGCCCCGCCTTGTTTGACCGCATCCAAAAACACTTCAGCACCAACAACCAAGGCTTCTTTGTTGGCTAAGAGTAATCGTTTGCCTGCGCGTGCGGCAGCCAAACAAGGTGACAAGCCTGCAGCACCCACGATGGCAGCCATGACCGCATCCACATCGGGATGTGCGGATACGTCATCTAATCCAGCCGCACCACTGAGCACCTCTGTATGCAAACCTTCAGCTTGAATTTTTTCTTTGAGTTGTTGTGCCGCTTGCGCATGCACCATCACCGCAAAGCGCGGCTTGAACTGCGCACACTGGCGCAACATCAAATCAACTTGAGTGGCACCAGAGAGCGCAAACACTTGAAAGCGTTCAGGGTGCCGTGCAATGACATCTAAGGTGTTAGTGCCAATCGAGCCCGTCGAGCCCAGCACCGTGATGCGTTGTGGCTTCACATCTGTACGCATGTCTGTGCACCTATGGGTCACAGCGATTGCGCCAACATCATGGCCAATGGCAAAGCCGGCAGCAAGGCATCCACACGATCGAGCACACCACCATGGCCGGGCAGCAATTGACTACTGTCTTTCATGCCGGCACTGCGCTTGACCAAAGATTCGACCAAATCACCAGCCACGCTCATCATGGTCAAGAACAAAACCGCCAGCACCAAAAAAGGTGCGCCGCGGCTATACAGGCGGGTATACAGGCTTTGGCTGTCTACCGGGTATTGCGTGTCGATCCAAATCCAAACACAGGCCATGAGCAACACGCCCACCATGCCACCCCACACACCTTCCCAGCTTTTGCCTGGACTGATGGCGGGGGCGAGCTTGCGACGACCAAATGCACGTCCAGAAAAATAAGCTGCAATGTCAGCCATCCACACCAAGAACAGCACCGACAACAAGAAGTTCACACCCATGACCTTGGCTTGGTACATCGCCACCCATGTCAGCCACAAAGCCAACACGCCAACGAACAAGCGCAAAACACGTGAAATCGTGGCCCAGCGTTCCACACCATGGCGAATCAACCAAGCCGCCACCATCACCCATGCAGCACCCGTGATGGTCCAGATATTTACGGGGGCTTCATAGGCCCATCGTGCAGACCAAGCGTACAAACACAGCATGACGCACACTGCCCCAACGCGCAACGAGCCACGCATGGCAAAACCATTTAACCGCCCCCACTCCCACGCACCTGCAGCAATGAGAACCAGTGTGAGCCCAGCCAAAGGCTCAGCTGTATCAGCCAGCAAAGCCGGCAGCAACAGCGCCAACAAAACCAGCGCAGTGATGACGCGTTGCTTCAACATCGCGTTTAAACCGCCATGATTTCTTGTTCTTTGCTGGCGATGAGTTTGTCAATCTCAGCAATATGGCTGTCTGTTACTTTTTGAATCTCGGCTTCTGCACGTTTTTGATCGTCTTCAGACGCGAGTTTGTCTTTCACCAACTTTTTCACCGATTCGTTGGCATCACGACGCAAATTACGCACGGCGATCTTGGCATTCTCACCATCGTTGCGCACCACTTTGGTCAACTCTTTGCGACGCTCTTCAGACATAGGAGGCATAGGCACGCGAATCAACTCGCCCATGGCCGAGGGATTCAAACCCAAATCGCTGTCGCGAATGGCTTTTTCAATCTTGGCGGCCATGGGCTTTTCCCAAGGCTGCACGCTCAAGGTGCGAGCATCGAGCAAAGACACGTTGGCCACTTGACTGATTGGCACCATCGAGCCGTAGTAGTCCACTTGCACGCTGTCCAACAACGAAGGACTCGGACGGCCCGTGCGAATCTTGGTCAAGCTGTTGCTGAACGCCGCAATGGATTGCCCCATTTTGGTTTCGGTGGTTTTCTTGATGTCAGCGATGGTCATGTTGTGCTCCTGAGGCAGCGCAGTGTGAGGTTCGAAAAAATAAGGAAATTAGGCGTGCACCAAAGTGCCTTCGTCTTCGCCCATGACGACACGCTTGAGCGCGCCATTCTTGAAAATAGAAAACACCTTGATTGGCAACTTTTGGTCACGGCACAACGCAAAAGCTGTGGCGTCCATGATGCCGAGGTTTTGGCCAATCGCGTCATCGAAACTGATTTCGCTGTAGCGCGTAGCCTTGGGGTCTTTCTTGGGGTCGGCGGTATACACACCATCCACTTTGGTGGCTTTGAGCACCATCTCTGCACCAATTTCAGCACCGCGCAAGGCAGCTGCCGTGTCGGTCGTGAAGAATGGGTTGCCCGTACCGGCAGCGAACACCACCACTTTGCCCTCTTCGAGATATTGCAAAGCTTTGGGACGCACATAAGGCTCAACCACTTGGTCAATCGCAATCGCAGACATCACACGTGCGGTCATGCCCGTTTTATTCATGGCATCAGCCAAGGCCAAAGAGTTCATCACGGTGGCCAACATGCCCATGTAGTCGGCTGTGGCGCGGTCCATACCCACGGAACCACCCGCAACGCCACGGAAAATGTTGCCGCCACCAATCACCACTGCCACTTCAACGCCGAGTTGCGTGACTTCATTGACCTCACCCACGATGCGTTCGATCGTTGCGCGGTTGATACCAAACGCATCGTCGCCCATCAGGGCCTCCCCAGACAGCTTGAGCAAAATACGCTTGAAGGCTGGTTGAGGTGTGGTCATGAAAAAGCTCCTTGGTGTGTGCGGTGAAATTGATGTACGTAGATATCAAAAGGGGAGCCTAAGCCCCCCTTTATGTTTAAGCAGTTTGCTTAGCGGCAGCGACTTGAGCGGCCACTTCGGCTGCAAAGTCGTCGACCTTCTTCTCAATGCCTTCGCCCACCACGTACAGGGTGAATGAAGCCACTTTGGTGTTAGCAGCCTTGAGCATTTGCTCAACGGTTTGCTTGTCGTTCTTGACGAAGGTTTGGTCAAACAACGACACCTCTTTGAGGTACTTCTGAACAGAACCTTCCACCATCTTGGTGACGATGTCAGCAGGCTTTCCAGACTCAGCAGCTTTGGCTGCAGCGACTGAACGCTCTTTTTCGATCAAGTCAGCAGGCACATCAGCGCTGGTCAAAGCCACAGGCTTCATCGCAGCCACGTGCATGGCCACATCTTTAGCCGCAGTTTCGTCGCCGTCGAACTCAACCAACACGCCGATGCGTGTGCCGTGCAAGTAAGCAGCCAATTTGTGTGCGCCGTCAAAACGCTTGAAACGACGGAAGCTCATGTTCTCGCCGATCTTGCCAATCAAACCTTTACGCACGTCTTCGAGCGTAGGGCCGAATGTTTCTTGTTCGTAAGGCAAGGCGCCCAAAGCTTCGATCGAAGCAGGGTTGTGCTCGGCCACCAACTTGGCGGCGGCTTGCGCCAAAGCCAAGAAGCTGTCGTTCTTGGTCACGAAGTCGGTTTCACAGTTCACTTCCAACAAAGCGCCGGTGTTGCCGCTGATGAAGCTAGACACCACGCCTTCGGCCGTCACGCGGCTAGAAGCTTTACCCGCTTTGCTGCCAAGTTTGACGCGCAACAACTCTTCCGCCTTGGCCATGTCGCCATCAGCCTCAGTCAAAGCTTTTTTGCACTCCATCATGGGGGCATCGGTTTTTGCACGCAGTTCAGCGACCATGCTTGCGGTAATTGCAGCCATTTAAATTCTCCGTATTCAGTTCAAAACAATTTGGGTGTGAAAAAGGGGCTTCACAAGCCCCTTTTCAAGCTTGGGTTGCGCAATTAAGCAGCGACTTCAACAAACTCTTCGCCGCCTTCGGTCACAGCTTTGACCAAATCGTTGGTGGCGTTTGCACGGCCTTCGATGATCGCATCAGCAATGCCGCGAGCGTACAAAGTCACAGCCTTAGAAGAGTCATCGTTACCTGGGATGATGTAGTCGATGCCTTCTGGTGAGTGGTTAGAGTCCACCACACCGATCAATGGAATGCCCAACTTGCGAGCTTCAGCGATGGCGATTTTGTGGTAGCCGACGTCGATCACAAAAATCGCATCAGGCAACACAGCCATATCTTGAATACCGCCGATGTCTTTTTCAAGCTTTTCCATTTCGCGCTTGAACATCAGTTGTTCTTTTTTAGACAAAGCGTCCAAGCCAGCTTCTTGCTGGATTTTCATGTCTTTCAAACGCTTGATCGAAGTCTTGACCGTTTTGAAGTTGGTCAACATGCCGCCCAACCAACGTTGGTCAACATAAGGCACGCCAGCGCGTTGGGCTTCAGCGGCGACGATTTCGCGTGATTGACGCTTTGTACCGATCATCAACACGGTGCCACGGTTCGCAGACAACTGCTTCACGAACTTGATGGCATCTTGGAACATCGGCAAAGATTTTTCCAAGTTGATGATGTGAATTTTGTTGCGGTGACCGAAGATGAACGGTGACATCTTGGGGTTCCAGAAGCGAGTTTGGTGACCAAAGTGGACGCCGGCTTCCAGCATATCGCGCATCGTGACTGACATAAAAATACTCCAAAGGTTGGGTCTAAAATCCAGCCCGTCATCACCGCAAGTTTTCATTCTTGAAAAACTCTTGGTAACACCTTGATTAGGCTGGTTTGCGAGTGATATTGATCCGAACTTGATGCAAACGCCTCAAACCTCGGAAAAACTCAATAATTCTAGCACACCCAAACATGCCCTCACCCTCCATCCACACGCCTTCAAGAAGGATTTACCCATGAAGGTCGCCGTGATTGGCTCAGGCGTGATCGGTATTACCACCGCGTACGAATTGGTCACACAAGGCCACAAAGTCAGTGTGTTTGAACGCAATGGCGCGGCCGCCGAAGAAGGCAGCTTCTCCAACACAGGCGTGGCATCTGTGGGCTATGCAGCGCCTTGGGCCAGGCCTGGGATGGTCAAACACCTTCTGTCGCACCTGTGGCAACGTGACACGCCTTTGCGCATGTCGAATCTCGGCATGTCAGATTGGCGCTGGTTGTGGCAAATGCGCAAAGCATGCAACCCCACCACATTTGCACGCAACCGAGCCAGCATGCTGCGCCTCGCGGAATACAGCAGCCACCGCATGCGCACCCTCTCTGACACACTGAACTTAGAGCACGAGCGAAGCTTAGGGTTCATGACGTTGCTGCGTACCGAACGTGAAGTACAACTCATGCAAGCATCGCTGCAGGTCATGCGCGATGCAGGGCTGTCGTTTAAAACCCTGACAGCCGAGCAGGCCAGAGAGATTGAGCCCGCACTGAACCCAGAGACTGCGCTTGCCCAAGCCATTCATTTTCCCGACGACGAAGTGGGCAACTGCCGCCAGTTCACGCTCTTGCTCAAAGGCGAAGCCGAAACCTTGGGTGTGAAATTTCATTTCAACACGAGCGTCTTGCCGCTCTCCAACGCACAACCCAAAACCATCCGCACCTCCGAACAAGACATGGGCGAAAAGTTTGATGCCGTGGTCGTGTGTGCAGGCTTGGCCAGCGCACAACTGGTGCGACCTTTAGGACTGCGCATTCCTATGACCGCCGTGCACGGCTATGCCATCAGTGCCGCAGTGCGAGAAGCATTAGATGCCCCACGCAGCGGGGTGATCGACGAACAATACAAGGTCTCTATCACCCGCTTGGGTCAACGCGTGCGGGTGTCAGGCGGCTCAGAAATCGGCGGTCATGCCAAGCGCCACAACCCTGCCAGCATCAAAACGCTGTACCGCGTACTCGACAACTGGTTCCCGGGGGCTGCACGCACACAAGACAACGTACAGGTATGGAAAGGTTCACGCCCCATGTTGCCCGATGGCCCTCCCATCATTGGCGCAAGCGGCGTGTCCGGTGTTTGGCTCAACCTCGGCCATGGTGCCAGTGGCTGGACGCTGGCTTGCGGCAGCGCCCGTGCCGTTGCCGACAGCATCAATGGCAAAAGCCCTGACATCGATTTACAAGGCTTAGGTCTTGAGCGATTGCTCTCACAAAGATGAGCACACAAAGTCTGACGCAACACATCAACAGCCAAGCCACATGGCCGCTGCACAACATGGCTCAGACTCGAATCATTGAGCAACAAGCACAAGCCAGCCTACCCGCCCACACACTCATGCAACGTGCGGGCTTAGCTACCGCTCAACTGGCCTTAGCGGTTGCGCCACACGCTCAAAAAATTTGGATTGCCTGCGGTCCCGGTAACAATGGCGGCGATGGTTTAGAAGCTGCGATTCATCTGCAAGCGTGGGGCAAGCAACCCATCGTCACATGGTTAGGCAAGAATGGCGAATGCCCTATGGACACACAACACGCATGGCAACGCGCCAAAGCTGCAGGTGTTCACTTTGACGAGCACAAACCCCAGCAGTTTGAATTGGCCATCGACGCCCTACTCGGCATTGGCCTGCAACGCGCGCCCGAAGGTGTGATGGCGCAATGGCTCGATGCATTGCAAAACACTACAGCCCCCGTGCTGTGTATCGACACCCCCACAGGCTTAAATGCAGACACGGGTGAATGGCTAGCCCCATCAGCGGCCACACATGCCAACCATGCACGCCACACCCTGAGTTTGCTCACCTTAAAGCCGGGACTCTTCACTGCCGAAGGTCGTGATGCAACAGGTCAAGTTTGGTTCAACAACCTCTGCACAGAGACAACACAAGCCCCCACCGCATGGTTGCAACAAACCATACCAACGCCCAACGCACGACCACACAACACGCACAAAGGCAGCTTTGGCGATGTATGCATCATCGGCGGAACGGCTGGCATGCCGGGTGCTGCCACACTGGCAGCAGTGGCCGCATTGCATGGTGGCGCTGGTCGTGTGTTTGCAGGCATCATCGACTCATCTGCGCACGCCGCCATCACGGCAGCACACCCGTATTTGATGGTGCGCTCGGTAGATGCATTGAACCTTCACATGGCCACCGTCGTGTGCGGCTGTGGCGGAGGCGATGCCATTCATCCGCTCTTGCCAAATGTTCTGTCATCGTCGGCGCAAATCGTGCTAGACGCCGATGCATTGAATGCGATTGCAAGCGACACCTCGCTACAACACCTGCTCAAAAACCGCCACAAACGCCACAAGCCCACAGTCATCACGCCACATCCGCTTGAAGCAGCGCGCTTGCTGAGCTGCCAAGTCAAAGACATCCAACACAACCGCTTACATGCAGCCCAACAATTGGCCGATGCGTTTCAATGCGTGGTGGTTCTCAAGGGCTCAGGCAGCATCATTGCCAGCGCGGGACACACGCCTGTCGTCAATGGCTCCGGCAACGCACGGCTCGCCACGGCCGGCACCGGTGACGTATTGGCGGGGTTGATCGGTGCGTACATGGCGCGTGACAAAGACATGTTCAGAGCCACCTGCCAAGCTGTGTTTGCGCATGGACATGTGGCTGATGCATGGCCCAAGGAAGGCG
>JACCEA010917254.1_pt1 | contig 17233 bp, 16 predicted proteins | sample 7449851 | NCBI WGS metagenome assembly JACCEA01 (sample SAMN15323453, study PRJNA562643) | freshwater metagenome | isolation source: river surface water | place: USA:Blue River Watershed | collected 2017-08-18
CTCTAGTGCTTTCACAATAAACTTGGAATACAGAGGTTGGTCAGAGGTTTCTTTGATACGCGCTTCATTGTATGGCGGATTTCCAACAATAATATCATAGGGTTGGTTAGCTACAGTTAGAAAGTCTTTGCACGTAATATTGGGACTAGCACCAGGGTCAATGAGCTTGAATATACGCTTGCATTCTTTCACATTTGTTGCATTCAGTTCGTTCATATAAATCATATTTTCAATAATGTATTTAGAGGTGTGATACTTCAACAATCGATAATAAATAACGACAGGGAAATTACCAATACCACACGCCGGGTCATACCATTTGTATTTGGGGTTTTTCCATACACTTGGTTCTAATGTATCGAGCATTGAATTGACCAAGTTAAGAGGCGTAAATACTTCACCATACATGTTTTTTTCTGATTCTTTTGGATTCAGCCTACCTTCCAATATATTATATATATCCTGTTCATCCATATATATAATACTTACACAAAAGCCTTTAATGGAATCAGATTCCGTTATACTCGGCAATGCTATATACTAAATGGTTGGAACTAAAGTTGACACCTGGTTTGTCCCATATATTTTTGATTGGATACAGAGATTTGTATACATCCGATTCGTCTGCATACATGCATATATCATCAGGTTCTACACGGATTGGCAATAGTTTTTGATTACCTTTCATAATGCAATTATAATATGATGGATTGGTGTATCCACACCAATTATACACACTGTCTTTGTATCCATGTGGTGTTAGAGCTTTCACGATTGAACTGCTAATTTGTGTTCCTAGTTTAAATTCCATTGGATTTGGATGTTTGAATTTAACATAATTGCATACCATCAGGCTTTTACTATCATAGTTTACTTGACGTAACCTGGCTCCAATAAAATCGAGCATTAAGCCAAGAAAGTCGGCATGCGGTTCCGGGTTATATGCATGCTCCCGCATAATAGCATAATATGCAGGTGCAATATTTACAATGTATAAATTAATATTTGAATAGTCATATGGCTCATATGGTGGATTGTCATTTTCCAAATACTGTGGAATAAACCCTTTGCGCGCGGTCTCGCGTAAATTTGCCAAGGAACTGTCATTTTCGAAAACGTCAATTGCAATGCATAATACTTTTTTCTTGGTACTGCTCGGGAACTGCGTTCCCTTGGCGGCTCTAGGACACGAGTTATTATATAAGTAAAAGGGCACCATTTGGTATGCGGCGTTTCCAGGTTCGTTATACTTACTTCCAATTGATATATATATCAAATCGCTGGTTTCAATTTGGTCTAAAACAGGTTGCAAATCAACGGTGCTTGAAACATTTAATATTGTTGGGGCAAATCCGCCACGAATTTTGCGTCTTTTGCGTGTTGTTTTTCGCTTGGTTTGTTTTACCATATATATTGGCTTTAGAAATTAAGAGCATAAGAGCCTTATATTTATTTATTATAAAAAGTAAGGGTTTAAAGGCAGTAGAGTCAACGTAGTTGACTCTGAATACCATGGGTTTCCTTTATTTTATTGGTTTCAGCAATAAAAAAGTTTACAAGTGTTTCTATTTTACAGCTTGGATTATGCAATACAGTTTCCATAATATCCAGCATCTCTGTGTTTACTGGATAATTCAAGATAATATAATTGTAAAAGTCGCGAATAATTTGTCGCTTGTCCATATTGTATTGAATGCTAATTTGGTGAATCAGCAGTTTTTTATTGGGCGACTGAAGCAATTTTACCCACACAGAATCATCAATAATATTGTTGTATTGACTGAGTGTATTTTGGTTTAATTGAATGAAATTTATCATACTACGAATATCAGATTTGTGAATGTCTTGCATCATATCAATTTGTTTATCACATATATCAACATTTTCTTTGGCACAAATGTCCTTAATAAAATCTCTGATTTTGGCAGGCGGAAGTTGATTGAAACGAATACACATGAACTCGTGTTGCAACGAATAATCAATTTTACTAATGTAATTGCAAATCAAAAAGAATTTCACATTGTTTCCGCACGTTTGCAATAAGTATTTGAGCGCCTGTTGTGCATTTTTCGTCATGTAATCCACTTCATCCAAAATTACAAATTTGAATCCAGTTTCAAACAAGTTTTTAGTGCGAACAAACTGGTATATTTGGTTTCGAATGATGTCAATACCGCGTTCATCAGAGGCATTCAAGTGAATAACAAGACTTTTAGTTTTTTTAATGCGTTGGTATTCATTCACCAAATTAATAATAGTGGTGGTTTTACCCGTGCCAGGGGGTCCATAAAATAGTAAATTCGGGAAATACTTATTCTCTAGCATATTCATAAACAACACCTTGTTTGCGGGGTCCAATACAATATCATCGAAGTTAGTGGGTCGGTATTTTTCAGTCCAGGGTATATATTCTTGTTGTTGTTGCATTATTTACTTATTTACGCTAATCTCTATACATTATTTATATAAAGATTATTTACTAATACATATAATAATGGTAATAATCACTGACAATAATAACTACGATACCAACGAAAATTATTCATCTTATTTTGAATTATTTTCGTATGATAGAACCGAAGGTTCTCCAGCTCGAGAACATAGTTCTCTTGAATTAAGTCCATTTCAGAAGCACGCAATACAAGGCATTGTGGATGGAAACCATGTATTAATAACTGCCGCCACCGGCTCTGGTAAAACTTTGCCAGCCGAATTTGCAATCCAACATTTTGTGAATCAAGGCAAGCGCGTTATATATTGTTCTCCCATTAAGGCATTGTCAAACCAAAAAACATTTGATTTTCGTAATAAATACCCGAATATATCGTTTGGTCTGTTAACTGGTGATATTAAATCCAACCCTTGTGCTCAAGTGCTAGTTATGACAACTGAGATTTTATTAAACAAGCTATACAATCAAACAAATACCAGTTCTTTATCGTTTGATATGGATATTGAATCAGAGCTGGGATGTGTTATATTCGACGAATTGCATTATATTAACGACGAACATAGAGGCCATGTATGGGAACAATCCATTATGATGTTACCCAAGCACGTGCAAATGGTTATGTTATCTGCAACTTTGGATGACCCTGTGAAATTTGCCAGTTGGATTGAAAGTTCTCGAATGGATGCCAATAGTAAATCTGTCGTGCTCTGTTCCACTGATAAGCGTATTGTGCCGTTGTCGCATTATATGTTTATGTGCAGTACAGAGGGACTGTTCAAAAAACTGAAATGCAAGGAAACCGAACAACGTGTAAAACAAAGCTTGAATAAGTGTTTGCCAATTCAAAGCGCCGACGGTAAATTCAATGAATCTGTCTACAAAGAATCGCGCGATATACTGAATCTAATGAACGACAATGCAGTATATATGAAACGTAAACACGTGTTGAACGAACTGGCCACACACATGTATAATAATGATATGCTTCCTGCTATTGCATTTGTATTTTCACGCAAACTGGTAGAACAATGTGCACAAGATATTGATGTGCGCGTGTTAGAGGATGACTCTAAAGTGACATACATTGTACGTAAAGAATGCGAGGCTATTATTCGGAAGCTCCCGAATTGGCGTGAATATGAAGCGTTACCAGAGTATCAAGAGCTGGTTCGCCTATTAGAAAAAGGAATTGGAATTCACCACTCGGGTATGATTCCTGTGCTTAGAGAAATTGTGGAGCTCATGATATCCAAAAAATACATTAAACTATTGTTTGCCACTGAGAGCTTTGCCATTGGTTTAGATTGTCCCATTCGTACTGCAGTATTCTTGGGCTTACAAAAATACACGGACGGCGGACAAAGATATTTGTATGCACACGAATATACGCAAATGGCGGGTCGCGCCGGCAGGCGCGGTATTGACACGGTGGGACACGTAATTCATTGCAATAATTTATTTGAGCTACCTCCTATAAACATATATAAAGAGGTATTGTGTGGTAAACCGCAAAAATTGGTCAGTAAATTCCAGTTGTATTATCCGGTTGTGTTCAATGAATGTAATATCAAGAACTCCATGTATCAAGAGGAAATCGCCAAGATGCGCAAAGGACTGGAACAAGAACTTGTGAACAATGAAGAAGCGATTACCAAGAAAGACGCCGGATTTGAATATTTATCTACACCCAGAGACCAACTGGCTTGTTACTATGATTTGATGCACAAAGCACAAATGGCAACGAATAAAAAACGCAAAGAGATTGACGGCCATATTCGTAAATTAAAAGACACGTGGAAATATTTGGACAAAGACATTGTGTATTATCGCGAATACATTAAATTGCTGGCCAAACGTGATGATATTAGCGTGAATATTGAAAATAATGACGCATTCGTTGAAGCCACTGTAAAGAATTTGAAATCGGTAATGACTGAGTTTGGATTAATTAACGATAATGTGTTTACAGAACGCGGTCAAATAGTTTCTAATATTGCAGAAATCAATCCAGTGTTGTTTTCGCTTATATATGAACGTATTGTCGATTACAGTCCAGTGGAACTGGTGACATTTTTCAGTATGTTTGTAGATGTTCGCGTATCTGAAGACAATCGTGTGCATAGCTCTGAAATAGATTTTGTAAAAATGCTTGAATCGGCGGCAACTACATTACAAAATGCAGAAAACTTACGTGGAATCCATATGAAAGACAACGGCTTGAACAACTTTTGTTACGATTTACTTGAAATAATGCCACTGTGGTGTGAATGTGTCGATGAAAACCAATGCAAACAATTGTTGTCGCAAATACCGATTAGTATTGGGGACTTTACCAAAGCCATTCTTAAAATATCCACTATTTGTCGAGAGGTGATGTCGGCTATAGATATAACTTGCTTAAAGCATTCACTTAGTCAAGTCGACGGACTTATATTGAAATATGTTGCCACAAATCAAAGCTTGTACTTGTAAAGGAAACCCATGGTTTCCTTTAAATCCTTCCTTTTAATTGTATATGCTTTTATATAGGGCTTACGCCTTATAATATTTCCCTTAAATAAAAGGAGGGGTTATAGGGGAACGTAGTTCTCCTAAAAGAATATAAGCATATAAAGCTATTATATACAACCTAGTAATAATGACCACTACACAATGTCGTATATGTAATTCTGAATTGTTAACCGACGTTATTAGCCTCGGTGAACAATATATAACATCGCGTTTTCCTATTGCGGGCGCCATGTCTGTGCCCAAAACTGGCGTTACGTTGTGCTTGTGTGCCGAGTGCAATTTTTTGCAATTGCGTCAATGTATTAATTTGGCAGACATATATGAACACGATTATGGATATGTGTCGGGCATCAGTAATACGATGCAAGAGCATTTGGCCGAGTATTTTTGTGAAATAAACAAAATTAGCTTGTTGAAACCAGGTGACGTTGTTATGGATATTGGATGTAATGACGGCACACTGCTGAATATGTATCCCGACAATCTTCGGCGTATTGGCGTTGACCCTGTTGGAAATTTGTTTGCCAATAATTACGAGCTGTTGCCCACTTATTTCACCAAGGATAATGTTCAAAACAAGTTTGGAAAATTGCAATGTAAGATGATATCGTCGGTGTCTGTGTTTTGTGACGCGCATGACCCGGTGCAGTTTGCAAAAGACGTGCATGATTGTTTGGATATTAACGGTATTTGGACGTGTGAGCAAACGTATATGCCTTTTATCTTGAATCGCAATAGCGTGGACACCATTTGTCACGAACATATTGGATATTACTGTTTGAAACAGCTCAAGGTAATTGGCGATAAGGCAGACTTAAAAATCGTGCATGTAGGATTCAATGAATGCAATGGTGGTAGTTTTCGCGTGTATTTTGCTAGACGCGATTCGACGTTGTACAGTGAAAACAAGCTGTTAATTGACACAATTATTGAAACAGAAGATGCCAAAAAATTGGACAAGCCCCAAACATTTATTGACTTTTTAGAAGATTGCAAATTGCAAACCCAAAAGTTGGTTATGTTGATAAATGCAATTAACGCCAACGGTGAACAAGTATATGTGTATGGTGCGTCAACCAAAGGCAATTGTTTGCTTCAATATGCGGGCATTGGTCCCGATAAAGTACCCTTTGCCGTGGAACGTAATGCAAAGAAAGTGGGCAAAATGACGAGCACTGGAATTCCTATTATTAGCGAAGACACAATGCGCGCCAATCCACCAAGATTTATGTTAGTATTGCCTTGGAATTTCGCCGACGAAATTGTGGCACGCGAAGAAGCATTTTTGGAGTCCGGCGGGCAGTTTATCTTTCCATTTCCCACAATCAAAGTGTATAGTAAACAACGTAAGGTGCTTATTACTGGCTCAACTGGATTTATTGGGTCAGAGCTGGTAAAACAGCTGACAAACGTATATTCGTTGTATGGTATTAATCGAAACTATAAGTCTCAACCCGGTGTTACGAATTTTACATGCGATATTAATGATGCATACACATTGGACCAAATCATATCTACGGTGCGCCCGGACGCAATCATACATTTGGCTGGCATTAGTAGTTCCGTGTATGCGGGCGACCATTGTTTGGAAACATTAATTGCAAATGGAATGAGCACCGCTGTAATATGTGACATTATTGAGCGCCACAAATTAAGCACACGATTTATTAATGCGTCGAGCAGTGAAATGTACAAGGGTCACAAATATTATATTGTGACCGATGATGATACGCATATGAACCACTCGCATCCATTTTCGATAGCAAAAACAATGGGGCACAATTTGGTGAAATATTACCGTGAAAATGGCTATCATTTTTGCAATGCAATTATCTTCACGGCTGAAAGTAAAAACAAGGGCACTAACTTCTTATTGAATAAAGTGGCGGAACATGTTGCCAACAATGGACTAGAACCGCTTCCATTGGGAATGATGGCATCGTCGCGCGATATATTGCACGTCAGTGATGTTGCCCAGGCATTGCATTTCATTATGCGTGCGAATGAGCCGAATGATTATATTGTGAGCAGGGGTGCTAATATATTAGTGAGCGATTTGTTGGAGATGATATATTCGTATTATGGATATAAATATTCTAGTAAATTAATTGATACTTCCTATTACTTTGAAGAAGAATGTCACATACAAGGACGAGGAACACGATTGGCGACACTGGGATGGGCTCCCACAGTGAGTATCAAAGAAATTATTCGTGAAATATGCGATGATAAACTGGCGAAGAAAGAGTTAGCAAAGAAAGAACTGGCCAAATAGAAGAAACCTACGGTATTCAAAGGCAACTACAATGCCTCCCCACGTAGTGACAAAATACGTACTTTATAAACTACGTGAATATAGTTTATAAAGGAAGGATTTAAAGCATAACCATAGGTTTTCTTTATATGAACATTATTCAAGACCATTATAATTATTTGTGTGGGCAAACTGGCGATATTAATGAACACTTGCCGACGCTTGCATCATACGCATCCAAATGTGAGTCTGTAGCAGAATTAGGAGTCAGAGGATGCGTCAGTTCGTGGGCATTTTGTAAAGGATTATTGGATAATGGTTCAACTAAAAAAAGCTTGTTCATGAACGATATTCAAGAATGCGATGTGTCGTTGTTGGAATCTGTTGCATCCGAGACTGGCATCGACATTTCTTACCAATGGATTAATGATTTGAATGTTAATTTGTCCGAGAAAAGGTTTGACTTAGTTTTCATTGATACCTGGCATATATACGGACAGTTGAAGCGAGAACTTGCCAAATATGCACCAGTCACGAATAAGTATATTATCATGCATGATACAGAGGTGGATGGAATTGACGGTGAAACAATTCGATGTGGCTGGAACCCACATGAACAATCGGCAAGCACTGGCATCCCTGTGGATGAAATAGTGAAAGGATTAAGACCTGCCGTCAACGAGTTCTTGGAATACAATGACGACTGGATTATGGATAAACATTACACTAATAATAATGGATTAACTATATTACGACGTAAATAAGTTTACGATGCATATACGTTTACGATGTATATAAGTTTACGATGCATATACGTTTACGATGTATATAAGTTTACGATACATATACGTTTACGATGTATATAAGTTTACGATACATATAAGTGCAAGTTTTTGGAGTGAATATGCAAATTAAATATAGGTATTTCTATTTCATTAAACAACCGATAATATGGTTTGCCAGCATTCCATACAATAGTTCCATAATCGTTATACTTTATAACGCAAGTTTCATTCACAAACCCGCGTGTATCGCCACTTATGTTACGCGGGTCTACGCCACCCACCATTTGCCCTATTGCTGCCGCATCAAATATGAATGTTGGATTGTCAGAAGAGACCCAGCGTTGTTCGTCGTTCATGCCAGGCAACACGGGGCATATTGGCAGGTTTTCCACAAGTCCTGGCTTGTTTGCAAAGTTTTGCATGTCATTTTTTGTGTAATCGTAGAGCTTTAACACATCGCCAAGTATAGAGGCGTCTGGTATGTACATAATACTTGCAATGTTGCGACTATAAGTATCAAATGGCATATAAATAGCGCGTTTTTCAAAATGTATAGTACTACAATGATGGTATATTAACACGTCGTTTTCTAAATGTATCACATTAGTGAGTCCACTTGCTTTCATGTATGCATACAATACAAACATTCGAGCAGATGCATAGTGCCAAAAACCAGAGCGAAATTGTTTATCAAGTTGCGACCTTGCATTAAACTGAAATTCATCTTTTAAGTCATCTGCGGATGCTATTGTAACTAATGATGCAAATGGTTCAAACTCGTGCATAATGTTGTTACTTGTTATAACATGAATATCTGTGTGGCCAAGACGTATTAGTTGTGCAATATTAGTCATAATGTATTCTTGAAAATTTCCCAGACATACCAAAACAATAGAGACCATATTATTGTTTTGATATATTACGCTTTATATTTGTTCTCGGATAAACACATGAGCGTTTGCATTGCTGAAAGGGCAACAATGCTTAGCATATTTTATATCGCGGTCACAGTCTTCGCCGCATAATATGACAATATCATTTGCACTGTAATGTTCTTGAACGTAGTCTAAGAATGGCAGTCCACGATGGCTACTTCCATAGATAATCAAGTCATATTTATGCGCCTTTATGTCTTCGATTATAGTATCATCTTTGGATGCATCTCTGAGCGCTGTATCAACATTGTATGCATATGTCATTCCTTTGCCCCACATATTATCGTTTAACACACAATCTGTGTAAATGTGTTGAACACGGGGATAATCGTGGCACCTAGCTCCCATCAATTGTTTAAATCCGATGAGCGTGAGACATCGCAAATAATCGGGGTCCATATGCCCGGATAAATAGAGGATGGAACCGAAGGTTTTTTCGCTTATTGTATTCAATATATATTTGGCAGTAGCTTCGCAGGTCATGTATTCTCTAGCAATGTGTAACAATTGATTAATAATATTTGTACATTGTTGTTCATATTCTGGATTTAACCCTTCATCCATAATTTTAAAATACAATTGATTGGATTGCAGAATTAGTTCTTTGGGAAAGGTCGTCAATGTGTTTTTGGGACATTGGTCGATGTCCAAAAACAGAGGAATACAACCATTTGCAATTATTTCATAATGTCGCATACAATCCCACCCCGCTTTTTTACATGTTAGGGCAAACCAACTTTCTCTGTATCCCTGATAATAATCTGTCTCGTTACTATAAATATATGTACGCATATCACCCGGAATAATGTGTGCAAGCAACCTGGTTTTGGGTGGAATCGTTGATACTATTTTTGTAGCTGGAATAGAGAATGATATAGGATATACCGGCATATTAGGTTACAAAGCATATTATTGTTTATATATTATTTTGTATAAAGAATAGAGGTTATAGGTATTAATGCACATATCTGGCGAAAACTTTCAACAACTAGCTGACGTATATATGGGACTAGAAGTCGACTTTGCATTCAATCCGGTCATAATGAAGCAACCTGAAAAGCATATGGTGTTAACAAACATATCGAGTGCGTATAATAATCCACCTCTCATATTTGTGTATTCGCACCGAATACACTTGTTGTGTGAAAAACTCCAATACTTTTGTAATCCATTTACACTTATTACGCACAATTCAGATATGAATATTGAAGAATGCAACCAGGATGTGCAAACTATTATTGCATGTCCACTATTAAAGCGTTGGTGGGCACAAAATCTCTGTTTTATTCATCCAAAAATGCATTTTATACCTATTGGGATTGCGAATACTATGTGGGAACATGGTAATCCAGAGTATTATGTACGTAATTACACTGTTAATAAATTATACAGTATTCACAATAATTTCAGCTTGCATACAAACTATGCAGAACGGCGCGAATGCGCCGATGCACTGGAATCGCGTGCTTCATCGCTTCCCATGGTTACTGCGAAGGAAAATGCGGAACGTCTTGCCAAGTATAAATATTGTGTGTGTCCAGAGGGAAACGGTGTGGATACGCACCGGCTCTGGGAGGCATTGTATTTGGATTGTATTCCTATTGTAAAAAATACCGCATTCAGTCGAGTTGTCAATCATTATACAAACGGTGAACTGGGATTGTGCATTGTTGATAGTTGGTGGGACTTTGAATTAGACGATAGTAAAAAGGCAGCTAAAAAATGGCTTAGCTTAGAGCATTATGAGCATATGATTACAACGACATAAAGATTACAATATATTAAATACAATTATGGAATACATTGAAGACGATTACGAATATCAAGCTGAAGTAGCAAAATCTATTTATATTATGTGCGGTGTTGCTATTGTGTTTTTATTTGGACTATTTGTAGAACGATACAAACATAAATCGCCTATTCTTCCTATGTATGACACAAAAGCCGCAGAATAAGTGATAGCGCCCAATAGCCCTTAAAAAATTGAACTTATATTGTATGTATATGTTGTGTGCATATACAAACAATATTACATATAACAATGCAACTTAGACGTTCTGCTAGACTCGCTTCCAAGAATCAAGAGCCTATTACTAAGGTGAAAACCGAGACCAAGGTGAATAGCGAGTCCAAGGTAAATACCGAGACCAAGGTGAAAACCGAGACCAAGGTGAATAGCGAGACCAAGACCAAGGTAAAAACCGAGACCAAGACCAAGGTAAAAACCGAGTCCAAGGTGAAAAAGACTCAAAATAATATAATGATGGTTATCGATGATACTGATAATACAATTATTACTATTACTGAAGACAATGCCGACAAATACCATATGCGTGTTGGCGATATTGTTACTATCCATAGTGCAACAGATATTGATAATATATGTGGCACTGTAACTGTTGTTGGAAATGATGGATTAAAATATGAAGGCCAAATGCTCAATGGATGGTATCACGGCAAAGGTGTGCTACGCACAATATACGGTAACGTTTACGCTGGCGATTTTGTGAATGGATACATGCATGGAAACGGAAAGCTTGTATACTCAAATGGGCAAATATATGAAGGTGAATTTGTTAATGATACTATACATGGAAACGGCATCATGACGTATCCTATGGACCAACTAGAAGAAGTTCGTTGCCCAACTTATATTGGAGAATATCAGAATGGGGTGGCGCACGGAGACGGTGTGTATGATTGGGGAACAAGAAGAGAATGCTACAAAGGCCAATTCAAAAACGGAGCTTTTCATGGCAAAGGTACATTACTTAAAGATATTGGTAAAGACCTCATTGGTACATTCAAGAATGACATGTATGTTGGCAAATAAAAAATTTAATAATTACAATATACAAAATACATAACAATTTTTTTAGCGTTTCTTATACAAATTTACAGTTACTAAATTTACAGTTACTAAATTTACAGTTACTAAATTTACAGTTACTGAATTCATAGTTACTGAATTCACAGTTACTGAATTCACAATTACATAACTTGCACTTACTTGTCTTACTATTACTACATGATTCAGAGTCATCAGAGCTATCAGATTCCGAACCCGAATCAGATTCTGAATCCGAGTCAGAGCCATATATTTTCACCGCTGTATCATAGATGCGATTCATCATTTGTTTTAATTTCAATTCGGCACCCTTCTTTAATGGTTTATAGCTATACATTGTCATAGTATGATGTGTGTCATTCGCATATGAGTTTACAACAATTTGATACGTCTTACCATAAATAGTGTTATCATCCACATTAACAATTTCAGTAATACCATAATCTTCTAATAAACAATCTGCTATAAAATCTACTGCTTCTGCAGTTGATTCAATCTCATCGGGAATATTCTTGTTGATTACGAAAATAGGTTTGGGCATTTTATTTAATTAATATATTTGTATTATGCTATTAATATATATAATAATAAATATTTCAATTTTTTGAGTGTGTGCAGTAATTTATTTAAGGGAACTTTGTTCTCGACGGGCGCTTCCTCTAAAATACGTTATCAACTGATTGAAGCGCCCCTTCCACCCAGCCTTGGTCGCGCGATATCATTTCTCCAACCACATATATTCCCGCCTCTGGATTTTTTGCTTTTGTAATCCACGTTTCATATGACTCGCTACCACTAAATGGTATGTAATAATGTGTTCCTTCGCACCAATAATACTTTTTAATGGCAGTCATTGTCAATGTATTTATTTCTAGTCTAAGCGCTTGTTCTAATTTGCGACATAACCATTCTCTCGACTCTGAGTCATTGCCTTGCACGTGGTCATTGATGTATTCCGCATTTGCGTTATCCGAATAAACCACCATATAAACACCCGAGTCATAATTAATGGGTATGATTCGTTTTACTTGGTTATTTACAATGACACTTGTTTGTTGCGTTGCTTCTTTCAATATCTCTGAACTTTCTTTACCAAACTTGCCGTAAATGCGCATAAATGGTTGGCTCTCAATTTGTTTGTATATTTGTCGATGCATCGGCAACAACTTTCTAAGCGTGGATATAGTAGTAGCTATAATAACGTTTTTACACATATATTTTCCGTCGATTAGCCAAACACCCCCAGATTCAAAAGAACTGTGTTCCCGATCACGTTGCAACTTTTCCACTCGATGGTTCAACACAATATCTGACTTGGGTGGTGTCATTTTCTCAAGCAGTTTATTCCACGGAATAGAGATGCCAGTCCAGCCATTATTGTTGTCTTCAAGTCCATAATAAAACAACGTCTCATATGCATCCGCATATTGCATATCTGTGTATTCGTAGTGTTTCATAAACTTGTTATACAGAGGCTGACCTAATATTTTGGAAGCATAGTCTCTGAACGTAGAACCTGCATCTTGACTAGGATGGTACATGTGTTTTAACTTTGTAATAATATCTCTAGCTTCCTCTTCTTGTATATTTGTTAGCCATCGCTTATGCACAGGAAATTCACTGGTTTTTATGTCGTGTTTCTTCAGCAATTTTTGCAACAGTTTGTCTTTGGATTTGCGACCGATGCCCGCACCAATAGATACCAAAGTATTATAAAACGTGTCTTGTCCCATACGACCACCCACCTTATTCGACGCCTCTAATACAAGTATTTTATTTGTTCCGGCTTTTAACTTTTCGCCAGAGGCAGTCTTTTTGCCTTCGGCTATAAGCCTTTCGTATGCATACAGGCCGGCTATGCCGGCCCCCACTATAATATAATCATAAACTTCGCCACCTTTTGTAATCATGTTAGTATATATATATGAGTATTAAGAATTTGCCTTTGGCACCGCGTCTAGCAACTTTGGATAATGGATTTAGAATAATACATCAAACCTTGCAGACGAATACAAATATTGCCTCTATTCAAGTATTTTGCGACGTGGGCTCTGTGCATGAATCCGAACCAGAAGTAAGAGGTGCCGCACATTTTATCGAGCATATGTGTTTCAAAGGCACTAAAAAGTTGCCAACGTCCAGAGACGTAAATCTGGTATTTGATAATACCGGGTCCGACGTAAATGCATACACTGACAGGCGCCACACGTGTTATTATGTAAGCACACACAAAGACCACACTGAAAAATGTATCGAAGTTATTGCCGATATGTTGTTAAATTCCATATTTGACAAGCACGAATATATGAAAGAGCGAGAGGTGGTGAAAGAAGAAGCCATCAAAGACGAAGACGACGCCGAACTGCTTGCTTTCACAAACGCTGACGCGGTATTATACAAGGGCACACCATATGCAAACACCGTTGATGAACTCAAATATCACGTTGGTAAACATGTTCTCGAATATGGAGCAGTATTGTCAATGTATAAGAAATACTACACACCAAATCGAATGATATTGAGCATATGCTCCAGCAATAAGTTTGAGGACGTGTGTAAATGGTCAAAAAAAGCTTTCACTATAAAGACGAATCATACTTATGAGCCTCTTAACCTAGGTCAAATAGAGCCTTTAAATACAAAAGAACCAATCATTGTGAAACGCAACATTAGTCCCATAGTATTGTGTATTGGATTCCGCACGTGTTCATTACATCATCCCGATAAATATCCACTCAAATTGTTGAAAGCAGTGCTTAGTGGTCGCATGACAAGTCGGATGTTTACGCTTCTTCGCGAAGAAAACGGCCTTACGTATTCGTCGTATGCATCGTGTGACTTTTTCGAACATATGGGGGATTTCAAGTTATTCGCGGAATGCAATCCAAACAAGTTTATTCATAACGGCGCAAAAGCTGGTGTCTATCCTCTGTTAATAAAGCTGATTGAAACGCTCGAAGTAACAACAAACGAACTGAATGACGCCAAACAATACATTGAAGGCAACTACAAAATGAAATGCGAAGACCCGGACATTATTGCCAAATATAATGGCAAATGCGTGCTTATGGGAATCAAGCCAATTGTTTACGCTGATAAATATACAACATATTATGCCCCAATTACACTGGAACAAGTGAATGCGTGTGTTAAAAAGTATTTCAACAAAGACAATATGGTGGTATCGATTGTGGGTGCAAACCCGCCATCAAAGAAAACTGTATCCAATATATAATGATTAACATTGCAAAAGCGCGCAAAAAGATTGAAGAAATCAATGCAAGGTTGCGCGAAAAATGCTACGGTAAATTGCATATTGACCTAGATTTGTATGATAATATGATGCGTAAAATGAGCCACATTGCATTATATCCAAATACTGGAACAGAGATTGTTTTGTGTTTGAATTATTTTACACCTAGTGCATATGAAACACGGGCCTCTGTTCATTGTGTGTCGAGCATTGCGTGCAAAATAAACAAAAAAACAGGTGAAATTGAAATATCATCGCAAACGGAAGAGGCATATGAAGGTAAAAAATATAACTTGCTTCTTCGGTCGGTGTGTTTTTTAATAGCGCCGTTAATTACATATACGTCTTCTAATATACGTTCTTTAACTGCGCGTTCTTCCGCTCGTTCTTTCAAGACTATTAAGAAAACAAAGTTTTCAAGTAAATCAAATCCAGTACATTCAGTGCGTTCCATTGTATCGCGTGCAATTAATCCAATATCCACTTTATTATTAGTCAAATACTTTAATGCATACAATCCAGATTTAAGCGCATATTTAGACGAAAACGGCTTTCAAGACCGTTCTACAGTTACACTGGATATAATAAAAGATTTTGACGTTCCTCTTCCTGAATCAATGGATGAAGAAGAGGCATTTGAGTATATGAAAAACAACGAGGAATTTGGACAACCGTTGCATCTAGTTATACAATTGCGTAATAAAACCACTGTCAAAATGATACATAATACACTGGAATCAACTCTTGAACGCATTGGGTGTCCCTAGGGGAACTACGTTCCCCTATGACCCCTCCTTTTAAATAGGTTAATACATTATATGAATCAAGATATCATAGTTTTTGCATTTATAATATTAATATTAGCAGGTTGTGTGTATACCAAATACTTCGACGACTCGTTTGAATTGAAATGCATTGTCAGTACGGTGGATGGAAACAAGTATTGTGTTCGTGAGACCGCGAACTTGAAAGAATCCGCCGATTTATTAGCCAAAGTAACAGAGAAGTGCAAGAAGCTAGTTGCATACATGAAAGATAAACATCCAGACGACGAACGCGTTCAGCGCTTAGTGCAAAATTTCAATCCCCAAAAGGTAATGGAGACCTTACCCACAAGCGAATACACCGCGTATAGTGAGAACAAAGGCGAAAAGCTGGCGTTTTGTTTAAATACTGAGAAAGGTGGCACCACGATGATTGACGAACACACGCTGACTTTTGTGGCAATACACGAACTCAGTCATATTGCCACCAAATCTATTGGTCATAAAAGCGAATTCTGGGAGAACTTCAAATACTTATTGGAGAATGCAAAGACGGCGGGCATACACGACCCACAAGACTATAAAAGCAAACCGCAGAAGTATTGTGGTATGACCATTCGGGACAATCCGGCGTTTGATTTGTAATATTAACTTTTAACTTAAATTGTAAAACTCAATATAAAGTTGGTTTGAGAAAAGTCTATACAAAATACAAAAAAAGTGCAGTTATCAAAAATGACTACAAAATAAAACTGCACTTTTTTTCATATTTTTTTCACTTTTTGTTTTTGAACATTTTTACAATTTATTATTTATTGTAAAAAACATAATTACTGTAAAATATATATACTCACTGTATATATGCTAACATTTTTATTGTGTTGTAAATTTGCAATTTTATTAAGTTATTCATACAACTTAATAACTGTATAAAAACGTTGTAAATTCTTGTTGTTTGCAACAAATTAAAATTACCGTAGTCAAAATTGTAATCATCGTTGTAATCATAAGAACCATTGCACATTTATTTACAATCTCTGAATATTTTGTATTTGGACGTTTTTTTGTATAATCCAGTGTCGTATTTTATAATGTGTTCTTTGTGTTCAACTATGTAACCTTGTTGTTTAACAACAAATTTATATATATTAAGATAGTCGCGCTTTACATGCATATATGGTTTAAACGATGATAGCGTGCCAACCGCAAAATACTTGGCAACATCTGGTTTTAATTGAAGGACCCGTTGTTGTTTCTCTGTATCTGAGTCCAATTCACACAATATAAATTCGGTTCCAACAATATCAATTAGTTCATTGCACAATGCTTCGCGTTCATTTTCATATTTGACGCTTAATTTAACCCCCGGCATTACTATTTTTGAATCATATTCTTTAGACTTTTTTACAGACTTGCCACAAGGCTTTTTAC
>JACCEA010151600.1_pt1 | contig 17229 bp, 14 predicted proteins | sample 7449851 | NCBI WGS metagenome assembly JACCEA01 (sample SAMN15323453, study PRJNA562643) | freshwater metagenome | isolation source: river surface water | place: USA:Blue River Watershed | collected 2017-08-18
AACTTTTCTCGAATCAATGGAAATTTGCATTCATCCCATTAGCCTTAGTGCTTGGGAATGTGGCATTGAACCTAACGGGAACCTATAAAAACTACTGGATTTATATTTTTATCGCCGTAGGTGTGATCGGATATATTCTTTTCTGGTTAATTCAATTCACAGGAATCACGCAATTAGCACAATACAAGCAACTTTTTGACAAGTATCGTTACGAAATCGATAGTCGCCAAATCTTTATGAAGCTTTCAGACAAAGAAGGTGGAATGATCAAATGGGATATGATTTTAGGGGCTTACAAAGATAAAGAGGCCTATGTGTTAGAAATGGGTAAATACCAATTCTTGCATTTACCCTTCAGCGTTTTCAATAACGATAACGACAAAAAATTACTGGATAAGATTCTGCGCGACAAGGGGTATTTAAAAGCCTAAGATGGGTCGTATACTAGCGATTGATTTTGGATTAAAGCGCACGGGTTTAGCGGTCACAGATCCTTTGCAGATTATCGCGAATGGTCTGGAAACAGTTCCCACGCATACCTTATTAGCCTATCTCCAAGCCTATTTTGCGAAAGAGGTAGTCGATCAGGTGGTGATTGGGATGCCTAAAAACCTCGATAACACCGATACGGATTCCACTGCAGGCGTTCGCATTTTCATCAAAAGCTTTCGAAAGAAATTTCCGGAGATACCGCTGGAAGAACACGACGAACGATTCACGTCGAAACTCGCCATGCAGGCGATGATCGCAGGTGGCATGTCGAAGAAGGATCGAAGAGAAAAGGGGACGGTCGATCGGGTTTCTGCTACGATTATACTCCAGTCTTATTTAGAGTCTAAAAGCTAAAAGAGCGGCCCGCAGGGCCGCTCTTTTTATTTTGTTACCACCTTCGCGAAGCGGTGATAGAATGGAGTCTTTGATTGGTCTGTTTTCGGTTTGTATTTTCCGGTGATAATCGGAACATACATCACGCGACGGCGGGATTTTTCACCCACATTTGGAGAAACCTCAACCCGATGCCATAAACGGCCATCATGAATCGTTAAATCACCTTTTTCAATCTCAAAAGCTGCTTCACGAGGATCTGGCTTGTGATCGATAAATTGCTTTTTGCCAAATAATAATTTCAATACCCCTTGCGTATGTGTGCCCGGTAAAACCCGTAAACCACCATTCGAAGAAGGGCAATTGTCTAAGTGAATACCCACATTTAACATCGGTAGGATTTTTTGTCCTAGGAATAAGTCGCGGGGGCTATCTGTATGCCAGCCCATTTGGCTGAACTTAGAATTCTCTTGATTGATGTAATGGTTGAATACCAGACCATCTTTTTCGTCCTCACTGATGCGACCTTCATAGGGAGCTAGTAGCTCTATTAATAATTGCAAGCGAGGGTCTTTCAGTAATTCGGCTAACACAGGGCTGTACTGATTGGTAAAGCACATACGCTGAATCATCGGTTCTCCAGCTACATCTTTTCCAAATTTAAGCGGGATGCCTTTTACCTTGTCGATGCCCTCAGCCAGCCATTGCTTCTCAATTTTCGCTAATTCCGAAATGAAAAGGTCTGCCGTTTCAGGTTCGATAAATTTCTTGAATTGAATTACTCCATACTTCTTGAAGTATTCTTTCTGCTCTTCTGTTAGTTTTTCGCCTAACGAGAAGGTTTTGTATTCAAATTTCGCAGATGGTTTTCTCATAAGGTAATGGTAATGAATTCGGGATGCAATTTACGGCAAAGGGAGGGAATTATAGTTATGGCTCTCCTATTTTCTGATGAAAATCAAGTTTTTGGTATATAAAACAGCTAAAAAATGCTGAACTTTGCAGCTTGAATTTTAGAACCAAAAAATGAAAAAAGTCCTATTTTTATTCCTGTTAAGCTTAATCAGTGTTGCATCGTTTTCTCAACAAACGAATAAAAAAGGCTCTTATTATCTGACTTGGGGCTATAATCGGTCGACCTATGCGAATTCTGATATTCGTTTTGTGGGCCCTGGATATGATTTCACGCTTCTAGACGCGAAAGCATCGGATGCACCTACTCCCTTACGTGAATTTAAAACCTACGTTGATCCGGGTCTTTTAAGTATTCCTCAGTTTAATTTTCATGCGGGCTATTTTATCAAAGACAATTTATCCATTAGCATTGGCTGGGATCACATGAAATATGTGGTGAATGATGGTCAAACGGTGAAAGTGAATGGATATATTAATGCGCAAACCTCGTCGCCAGCGATCACAGTAGATCCGGCATACGTGGGGGCATTTAATCAGAGCCCGCTCGTTTTAGATCCGGTTAAATTTGTTCACTTAGAACATACGGATGGCTATAATTATGCCTCTATTGAATTAGAACATTATCATTCGTTGTTCCAAAGTCCGAAAGGCCGATTTGCCATCGATTGGATGCAAGGGGTAGGCATAGGTGCCTTGGTGCCGCGTTCGGATGTGCATGTGTTCGGTGTAGGCCAAAACAATTTTTGGAACCTCGCCGGTGGAGGAGCTTCCTTGAAGACGGGATTAAAATTCCATCTTTCTAACCTGTTGTTTTTCGAGACTACTGTGAAAACGGGGGCAACGAAATTAATCGATATTCGCACGACGGGTCGCTCGGTTGATCACGCAGAGCAATCCATTTTCTTCGCCGAATTCTACGGGGCGCTTGGGTTTACCATAAAAGGTTCTTCTAAATAAATTTTTAGACTAGACTAAAAATTACTAACTTCGCACATGTTGTTGCGAATCATTCTCCTTTTCTGTTTACCCATTGGTCTGTACGCACAGTCCGTAGGTCGCATTGAGACGGATCGTCCAGATCAAACTGAATGCCCCTTCATCGTTAAAAAGGGGTATTTTCAGGCAGAAATGGGCTTTAACCAGTCGCCAGCAGAAACATTATTCCCTACCTCTTTACTTAAAATTGGTCTCACGAAGCGCTTAGAACTGCGCTATGTTTCTGTGCTTTCTAAAGAGAAGGATCAGGTGACTCGATTTCAAACACAAGCCCTAGGCTTCAAATTTGCCTTGCTCGAGCCTTTGAAGTGGCGTCCCAGAACTTCGGTTATCGTGCACTACAATTGGGATCACCAAAACAGGGATTTCTCAGAAAAAAACTTGCGAGGCCATTCAATTGGTGATGTGGTGTTTACCTTTCAAAATGACTTAAGTGATCGTTTCGGGATTGGTTATAATCTGGGCACAGAATTTCATTCAAATGGGTCTTTTGAGGGGATTTATCGCGTGGCACCTAATAGGTTGATCGGGAAGAAGGGCTATGCCTATGTGGAGGTTTTTGGTAGATTTCCCGCCTCCCCCGATGCGGATCATTCGTATGATGGCGGTTTCGCGTATTATGTGAATGAAGATGTGAAAGTAGATGTATCAGCTGGCCAAAGTTTCACCCGCCCCGAGGATTATTATTTTGCCTTAGGCCTTTCCTTTCGACTTCGAATTTTCTAATTCATAAGGCAAAGACTCCCGAATTTCTTAAATTGCAGAAATGAGACGGATTTTCTTTTTCTTCTTAGGGATGATGCTTGCTTTGCAGCAGGTACATGGGCAAGCTTCCTTGATTTTGGGGGAGAAGTCGTTTACGCTCGAAGAAAATTTTTCGCTCTCTTTTGTCATTAAATCTACGAATGCGACCATCGAGGCTCCTGTTTACAAGTTTCCGGAATTGCCCGGCTTGCGTAAATTAGGCGTTTCGCGTTCGAAAGCCACGGAAATTCAAAACGGAGAGCCCATTTACTTCTTTACCTTTTCCCAATATTACCAAGCCGCTAATCCGGGTTCCTTGCTCATTCCTCCTGCAGAGGTAGTCGTGAATCAGCAATCCTTGAAAACAGAGGGATTTGCTTTGCAGGTCAGTCCTTCAGAGCAGAAAGAAGAGGTGGTAGAAGAAACAAAAGCCCAAATCGAGGACCTCTTCAAAGGCCAAAACTCCCTCTTTCTAGCCGTCACCTCCACGCAAATTCAACCTTATGTGGGCCAGGGGTTCACTCTAAAGTTCTCCTTGTTTATTCCGGATGATAATGTGACACGCTATAGTTTTGACCGAAATGATATCCAAATCCCTGCATTGATTCAGAAAATTAGACCGAAGAACTGCTGGGAAGAAAGTTTTGGATTACAAGAAGTGAAGGTCTCGAAGGTGGTATACAAGAATAAAAAATACACCGAATACCGCTTCTTTCAGTCTACCTATTTTGCGCTCGATGCAAAAAAGATCGTCATTCCGGCATTGAGTTTACAGCTTTTAAAGAACACCGAGAAAGTGGTATTCACCTCAAAGCCCTTCGTCATTAGCCCGAAAGAATTGCCCAATCATCCATTAAAAGGCAAAGTGCCGGTAGGAGATTTCCGTTTAGAAGAAAAAGTATCGAGGAGTCAGGTGCAAACGGGGGATACGATCAGGTATGAGTCTAGCGTTATTGGGGATGGGAATAGCATTCTATGGGAGGCGAAGCAAACGGAGTCAGATTACTTTTTGAATTTTTCCCACCTCAGTACCCAAAGCTCGGTTTTCCCCTACGGTGATAAAATGTTAGGGAATAAAACGGAGAAAATACTGATAATTCCGTCGCAACCGGGTAAATTTGCACTTAAATCCTATTTTAATTGGATCTACTTTAACACCCGCACAGCCGCCTACGACACCTTACGTTCTGAGGCGATGCTAGAGGTCAGTGGTCAGCCATCGGATCTGGTTTTGAATACACAATCAGAGTCGATGTTGTTGTATCGCGGACTAGAGAAGTTAGTGGCAGATAAAGTGATCGGTTATCGTTGGATTGATTGGAAACAGATTTTTAATGCTTTTTTAGGGCTGGTTTTACTCTGGCTTTTCATTTTGATACTTAAGGCCAAAAAATAACAGTATGGGCAGCATTTACGGTAAAATATTTCAAATAAGTACCTTCGGCGAGTCGCACGGCGCTGCGGTAGGCGTGGTCGTAACCGGTTGTCCGGCAGGTGTAGATTTTGATCTGGATTTTATCCAATCCGAATTAGATCGCCGCAAACCGGGTCAGTCCCGCATTACTACACAACGCAAAGAGGCGGATTCGGTGGAAGTGGTTTCAGGCGTTTTTGAAGGTAAAACGACGGGAACGCCGATCGCGATGTTGGTTTGGAATGGCGATCAGCGCTCGAAAGATTATTCCCACATTGCAGATCAATTCCGTCCTTCACATGCCGATTTTACCTACCAAGAAAAATATGGCCTTCGTGATTACCGCGGAGGTGGCCGCAGTTCAGCGAGAGAAACAGTGGCTCGCGTGGCGGCCGGGGCTTTGGCAAAATTAGTATTACAACAAATAGGAGTTAAAATCACGGCCTACGTTTCGCAAGTAGGCACCTTGAAATTAACCACTCCAGTTGAACAATTAGATTTAGCGGTAGCCGAAACAAACGCAGTGCGTTGCCCTGACGCGAAATTAGCGGAGGAAATGTTCACCTACATTGATGATATTCGCAAGCAAGGGGACTCCGTAGGAGGTGTCGTTTCTGCCTACATCACGGGTTGCCCGGTTGGGTTAGGCGAGCCTGTTTTCGACAAATTGCATGCGGAATTAGGCAAGGCGATGTTAAGCATCAATGCCGTGAAAGGCTTTGAATATGGTTCTGGGTTCGATGGCGTCGAATTACGCGGATCGCAGCACAACGATATTATTGTGAAAGACGAAGCGGGTAAAGTAAGCACTTTAACGAATCATTCGGGTGGTATTCAAGGCGGAATTTCGAACGGAGAACCTATTTATTTCCGAGTTGGATTCAAGCCAGTGGCCACGATTATGCAAGATCAAGACAGTTTGAACAATTCTGGCGAGAAGATTGTTGTATCAGGCAAAGGTCGTCACGATCCTTGTGTGGTGCCTCGCGCCGTACCTATTGTGGAGGCCATGTCAGCCATCGTTTTATTGGATTTTTACTTGCGAAATCGCTTGACGAAATTAGCTGACATTCTATGATTCCAAACGAGGATGAATATTATATGAGTCTCGCGCTGAAACAGGCGGAGCGAGCATTAGAGGAAGAAGAGATTCCAGTAGGAGCTGTGGTGGTTTGTCAAGGTAAGATTGTGGCGAAAGCTTACAACCAAACCGAGATTTTGACCGACGTTACCGCTCACGCTGAAATGCTTGCAATCACCTCTGCCGCCCAAACCATCGGCGCCAAGTATTTGAAAGATTGCACCTTGTATGTGACGTTAGAGCCCTGCCTGATGTGTGCCGGAGCCATTTATTGGTCACAACTTGGACGATTAGTGTTCGGTGCTTCAGAAGAGAAGCGCGGTTTTGAAAAATTAGGAAATAAAATTTTGCACCCGAAGACAGAAATTGTTCGGGGTGTTTTAGCACATGAATCAGAACAACTGCTGAAGGAGTTCTTTTCCATGAGACGCTAACAAAATGGTAAATGATAAATGGTGAATGGCAAATGAAACTCCTCCATTCACCATTTACCATTCACCATTTATTTTAACATTCAATTCACCATTTAAATTACATACTATGTCATTCACATTAGCCCCATTACCTTATGCAAATAATGCGCTAGAGCCGCATTTCGACGCATTAACGATGGAAATCCACCACGACCGTCACCACAATGCCTATGTGACGAATTTGAACGCAGCGGTAGCTGGAACGGAATTAGAAGGAAAGTCTTTGGAAGAATTATTTACTTCTATTTCTAAATTATCACCAGCAGTTCGTAATAACGGTGGTGGTCACTTTAACCACGATTTATTCTGGAATATCTTATCACCGAATGGTGGAGGTGCTCCAGTAGGCACGTTAGCAAAAGCAATCGATGCGAAATTCGGTTCTTTTGATGCCTTCAAAGAAGAATTTAAAAAAGCAGGTTTAACTCGTTTCGGTTCAGGCTGGGCCTGGTTAGTTGCACAAAAAGATGGTTCAGTAGCGGTTTCAAGCACACCGAACCAAGATAACCCTTTAATGGATGTGGCTGACGTGAAAGGTTTCCCAGTGATCGGTTTAGATGTGTGGGAGCACGCATACTATTTGAAATTCCAAAACAAGCGTCCAGATTACATCGACGCATTTTGGAGCGTAGTAGACTGGAACAAAGCGGAAGAGCGTTATTTAGCTGCTCAGAAATAAGCGTAAGGAGCGGGAGGATGAAAATTCTCCCGTTTTTTTCGGCTTTCTTTTGCAATATTGGAAGCTTTGCGTATTTTTGCAGTCCCAAATGGCGGTTGTAGCTCACTCGGTTAGAGCACTGGTTTGTGGTACCAGGGGTAGTGGGTTCGAATCCCATCATCCGCCCAGAATGCCTCAGTAGAAATACTGGGGCATTTTTTGTGGGTTTTTTTCTTACATTAGGATGCTCTTAAAATAGTAAATGCCCCACCGAGGCGGGGCATCGGCCCAAAGATGCTATCTTTGGGGGAGCTCAACACAAAGATAAATTTAAGCACAGGCGAATGCAAGCAGATGAAAAGAAAAAATTACGAGTAATGGCCTATGTAGATGGGTCTAACTTGTATTTTGGGATGATTGAATCCGGCGCTCGCAAATGCAAGTGGTTAAATGTCTATCAATTGATGAAGAGCTTTGTTCGTTCGAATCAAGAACTAGTAGGGGTGAAATTTTTTACCAGTCGAATTACCCATAATCCGCCCAAAGAGAAGCGTCAAACCACTTACTTAGAAGCGCTTGAATCGACAGGTGTAGAGCTGATTTATGGTTCTTATCACGCGAAATTCGAGGATTGCAGGGAGTGCGGGCATCAATGGGTCGTACCTTCTGAGAAGATGACGGACGTGAATTTAGCGACTCACTTGATCATGGACGCGCATTTAGATGTCTACGATATAGCCATTGTTGTTTCTGGGGATAGTGACTTTGTCCCCTGCATCGAGGCCGTGAATACGACCTTTTTAGATAAGTCGGTGGTCGTATTTTTTCCTCCGGGACGGCACAATAATTCAGTGGCAGAGGTCGCTCGGGCAAATCAAATCATTGGCCGCCCTAAATTAGTTGAAAGTCAATTTCCCCCTAAAGTGGTGAAAGTAGATGGATATGTCTTAGAAAAGCCGGAAGGCTGGTAAATTAATCCTATGAATCCTGTATTTCTGAAACGTTTTTTGATTGTCTTGTATGCGGCCGGTTTAATAGGGATGCATTTACCTGCAACAGCGGCCTTGTTTACGTCACTCGTTCCATTGACCCTTTGGTTTACGGCCTTCATTTGTCTGGTGTATTTTCCCAAACCTTCGTTTCAAGCCTACCTTTTTCTAGGTGTATTGGCGATTGCGGCTTGGTATTTAGAGGTGCAAGGTGTGAGAACGGGTCAAATTTTTGGTCAGTACTCTTATGGTAAGACCTTAGGTTTTCAAGTATTGAATGTGCCTATTACAATTGGTTTGAATTGGTTAGTGTTGGTAGTAGCAACGAATGCGCTGGTAGAGGAGTGGAACATAGCCGGAAAAATCAGTAAAGCAGCTTTAGGCGCGGGATTAATGACGGCTTTGGATTTCTTAATTGAGCCAGTGGCTGTGCATTTTGACTTTTGGACCTGGGCTGGAGTCCAAGTGCCCACCCAAAATTTTATTGCCTGGTGGTTTGCTTCTTTTGTTTTTCATTTGGCCTATCAAAATACGCCCTTCCCGTCGAAATCTAGCCTATTTAGACTCATTGCTGCCCTGCAATTTTTGTTCTTTTTAGGACATTGGCTATTTTTGCAATTTAATTTCTAAACATTTTCATTAACCTGGTGTTACCACTATAATGAACGTATACTCCATAAAGGATTTAGAGAATTTCAGTGGTATCAAGGCCCATACCATACGTATTTGGGAGCAGCGCTACCATTTGCTGAGTCCTGTGCGTACTGAGACCGGCATACGGACCTATTCTGATGTAGAGTTAAAGCGAATTTTAAATATTGCAACCCTCCAAAATAAAGGAGGAATCAAGATTTCCAAGATTGCCGAATTATCCGAAGCGGAAATTTCCGAGAAAATTTTACAGCTTTCAGGGGGTGATTTAGATTATCCGGAGCACATTCAGGCCATTACGGTGGCCATGATGGATTTAGATGAGTACCGTTTTCAGGAATTGGCGAAGTCCATTACCAAGGCTTATGGTTTTGAGAACTTCATGCTAAAAGTGATTTACCCGTTCTTAACGCGTCTAGGCACTTTGTGGCTTTCTGGTTCTGTGGGCCCAGCACAAGAGCACTTCATTACGCATTTAATTCGCCAAAAAATCATCGCAGCCATCGATTCTCAAATGGCTAAGCCGAGGGCGAATGCCAAGAAATTCTTACTATACCTTCCAGAAGGGGAATTGCATGAAATTGGCTTGCTTTTTGCGAGTTATTTAATCCGTGCACGACAGCATTCAGCGGTTTATTTAGGACAATCTTTACCCTTCGATGAATTGTGTTTGGCCTACGAAATACATCAACCGGATTATGTATTCAGTGTTTTTACGACCGAACCTTCCCAAGATGTCTTGCCCACTTATGTGGCAGATTTAGATAAGCACCTACCAGAGGCAACGATTATGTTAACGGGATATAATGTGCTGCATTCACCTGAGCCCATTCCAGCTAGAATTCAATTGATAAGCGACTTCAATTCCCTGATTCAGTTGATTGAGTCCTAGCTGAAGTTCGGATCTAGCTTTGTCGCATCTTCCACGAATTGTTTCACTTGCTGCTCCTGATCTTTGGGACAAATCATCAACACATTTCCATGTTCCGCTACGATGTAATTCGATAAGCCGTGAATCACCACTAATTTATCCTTAGGCGCCTTGATGATGCAATCGGTCGTTTCATATAGCATCACTTGCGCATCTACAGCGTTTTGCAACTCATCCTTTTCATTGATTTCGTGCAAGGATTTCCAGGTGCCTAAATCAGACCAACCGATGTCCGCTAAAATCACTTTCACCTCGCGTGCTTTCTCCATCACCCCGTTGTCCATCGAAATGCTCTTGCAAACGGCATAAACCTTCCGAATAAATTCAGGCTCTTGTTCGGTATAATAAAAGGCGCGACCCTCTTCGAATTGCTCTGCTAAGCGGGAAAGGTGTTTTGTTAACTCGTGTTTAAAAGTAGGAATCGAGAAAACGAATAATCCAGCGTTCCATACGTAATCGCCGCTCTCTAAAAAAGCCTCAGCTAATTCTACGTTAGGTTTTTCCGTAAAGGTTTTCACCGTTTTCGCTGTTTCGTTCGACTCTTGGTATTGAATGTAGCCATAACCGGTGTCAGGTCGTGTAGGAACGATGCCCAAGGTCACTAAAACAGGTTCTTTCGCTGCCTCTAAAGCCTCGTTAACACGCGCCTTGAACGCCTCTTCTTTTAAAATGACGTGATCTGCTGGAGCTACGATTATTTTCGCTTTTGGATGCTTTTTGCTGATCTTATAAGCCGCATAGGCGATGCAAGGAGCCGTATTTTTGCGTTGCGGTTCTTTGAGGATTTGGTCTGGACTTAAGAAAGGCAATTGTTCTTGTACGATCCCCGCGAATTCCTCGCTGGTGACGACGTAGATGTTTTCTGGAGCGACAATTCCTTCAAAACGTTCTGCCGTTTGTTGCAGCATCGTTTTGCCCACGCCTAAGACGTCGTGGAATTGTTTAGGATAATTACTTCTGGAGATGGGCCAAAACCGGGTTCCGATTCCACCCGCCATAATGACAAGGCAAGTAGGCATAAGGTTATTTTTGACTGAGGAACGTGTTCACACGTAAGACAGCGTTTTCTCTAATGTTGTGGTAAAATAAATTAATGTCAGCCTTGTGCCAGTTTTTTAATTTGACAAAAGAGCGACCAGGAACATACGGCGTATTCGTCCAAAGGATACCTAAATGATTCTGCGCATCTGCAAACTCTTTCACGTATTTAAATCCGTAGGAAACGCCTCCGCTATTTTTTTCTTTCGATGCAAAGTTTTCATCCGTCGACCAGGTCAATGGATTCACTGAAGCTAATGCGGTGGCTGTACCCGGGTGCCAAGGCGGCAAATAGCCTTGTAGAAAAGTCGTGTAGGCGACAAAACATCCAGTTTGTGTAGGTGAACTGCAAACAGGGATATTTTTAAACGTGTTGGTAGGCGTCGCTATCCCAATGATATAGGCCGCCACCAGTTGTTTCTCCAGATCTTTTCCATCAAAATATTCTTTCAAAAGACGAGTAGCATGAACCGTTCCTTGGCTATGGCTGGCGATGATAATGGGTCTGCCTTTATTCTCATGAGTTACATAATAGTCAAAGGCTCTTTTCACATCGGAATAAGCTACGTCTAATGCCGCGTCCTTATCCTCTTTATATTCCGTGACAAAAGCTTGGTAATGTGCCTGGCGGTACCGGGGAGCGAAAATGCGTCCAGCGGCATTAAAAGCGGTGGCCTGATTTAGGATGGTTGAACTATCTACGCTGGTGTTCAATGCCGCATCTGTCATGGAGGCATTCCAAATGTATTCGTTTTCCGGCTTATAGGTGAAAATGGTGGGGTGAATGAAAAAGACATCCGCTTTCGCATCTGCTTGCCCATCCTGTAGTATTGATTTCCGTGGGACTAAATCTGCTGCATCGTATCGGGATGGCAAGGCAGCCCAAGCGGCTGGGTTTGCATAATCCATTTCAGCTGGCTGAGGAGCGTCTTTCCACCTGGTGCTCAGGACATAAGGAGTCTGGTTGCTTGCGCAAGCGCTCAGGAAAAGTAGACATAAAAAAGCAAGAGCTCTCATAGCAGTAATTTATACACAAAGCTACTAGTTTAATCCCCCTTTTTAAAATTAAATGATTGAGCGGTCGACTTTGTAGATAAGCGATTAAATTATTTTCTGAAAAACTAGTAATTTTTTAATACAAACATAGTGTTGAATACTGAAATCTTCTCTATTTTTGTTGTAATTCGAGTATCCAAAACAAATTGTGTCATTAAAAACACCCATTATGAAAAAAATTATACAACAGATTTTACCTAGCCTTGCGCTTATTCTGTTCTTAAGTGCATCCACTTTTGCTCAGACTAAAATAGGTGGTAAGGTAACGGATGCAGATTCTAAAGAGCCATTAATTGGTGTTAGTATCGGCGTAAAAGGAGCAGTAACCGGAACAATTTCAGATTCCAAAGGTAACTTCTCGCTATCAACGAACAAACCAGGAGCCTTAACGATCGTCGTTTCGATGGTAGGTTATGAGCGCCAAGAAATTCCCGTAAAAGGAAATAAGACCGATTTTCAGATCGCTTTAAAAGAGCAAGCGACTTTGGCTCAAGACGTAGTCGTTTCTGCGTCACGTGTAGAGGAAAGCGTTATGCAGTCACCTGTTTCAGTAGAGCGCTTAGACATTCGGGCGATTCGCGAAACTCCTGCTGCCTCTTTCTACGACGCAATGCGTAACATCAAAGGCGTAGAGGTAAGTGCACAATCGGTGTCTTTCTCGTCTATCGGTATGCGTGGATTTAACAGCAACGGTAACGTTCGTGTGGTTCAAATGATCGACGGTATGGATAACCAAGCGCCAGGTTTGAACTTCTCGGTAGGTAATATCGTAGGTATTTCAGAATTAGATTTACAATCAGTGGACTTATTGCCAGGAGCTGCGTCTGCTTTATACGGCCCTAACGCGATGAACGGTATTATCTTAATGGATTCGAAATCACCTTTCTTATTCCAAGGATTATCTGCTCAAGTGAAAACAGGAGCCATGTATGCTAGCAATCGTACGGAAACGACGACTCCTTATGGAGATATCTCGATTCGTTTTGCCAAAGCATTCAACAACAAAGTAGCCTTCAAATTAAACTTCAACCAATTGACAGCGGATGACTGGCAGTCAACAGATACACGTGACCAATCTTTATTGAATGGAACGGTATTAGGAGCGGGTTCTCGTGGTACGAACTTAGCTTACAATGGTGTGAGTGTATATGGTGATGAGACGAACGTGAATATGTTAACTTCATTGAAGCCATTATTAGGAGTTCCTACGAATCCATTAACGGCAGGTATCAATCAGATCTCTGCTGCTACCGGTGGTTTATTAACTCCATCTGCGATCTTAGGTTACATTGTTCCTAACGTAGCGATCTCTCGTGAAGGCTATGCTGAGCGTGATTTATCTTCTTATGCAAACCGCAACATCAAGTTCAACGCCGCTTTACACTACCGTTTTAACGACAAGGTGGAGTTGATCTTGCAAGGATCTTATGGTCAAGGTACAACCATGTACACAGGAGCGGATCGTTATTCGATCAAGAACTTCTCTATGGGACAATACAAGGCAGAATTAAAAGGTTCTAACTTCTTCGTTCGTGCGTATACAACGCAAGAGAATTCCGGTGATGCGTATGCAACAGGTACTTTAGGTCAATTAGTCAACGAAGCAGCTAAGCCATCAACAGCTTGGTATCCTCAATACTTCTCGACTTTCGCAGGTTTGGCATTGACAAACTTTGGAACAGTATTACAAACGAACTTATTGAAAGGTGTGGCACCTGCTTCAGCAGTAGGTTTAGCTGTAGCTAGTACACAATCTTCTTTCCCTTACTACCATGGAACTGCTCGTGCGGTTTCAGATGCAGGTCGTTTAGTGCCAGGTACAGCAGCGTTTAACGCGGCGGTGGATGCGATTAAAGCTAAACCACTTCCTCAAGGAGCTAAGTTTACAGATAAGTCAGCTTTATACCACTTAGAGGGTATGTATAACTTGACGGAGAAATTGAATAACAAACTAGAATTGATCGTAGGTGCAAACTTCCGTCAGTATGCCTTGAATTCAGAGGGAACGTTATTTGCTTTACAAGATGATGGAAGCGAGTTTTCTATCAACGAATATGGTGCGTATGCACAAGCATCTAAGAAATTATTTGCAGATCACTTGAAGGTAACGGGTTCACTTCGTTTTGATAAGAATGAGAATTTTGACGGAGTTTATAGTCCGCGTCTTTCTGGAGTGTATACTCAAGGAACGTCTAACTTCCGTGCTTCCGTGCAAACAGGTTTCCGTATCCCTACAACACAGGATCAATACATTAACTTGTTGACTCCATCTGCTCGTTTATTAGGTGGTTTAGCAGTCGTTCAAGATCGTTACAAATTATCGGGTAACTCTTACACGTTACAATCGATCTTAGCAAATCAAACAGATCCTACGAAGTGGGTAACTTACAAGTCGAAGGCTTGGAAGCCAGAGCAGGTTCAAACAGTGGAATTAGGTTACAAAGGAATGATCACACCACAAATGTTCGTGGATTTCTATGCTTACCAATCCAACTTCACGAACTTCTCAGCGGGTCAAGTGGTAGCGCAACCTAGCACGACTTTGGCAGGTTCATTAAACTACTTCTCCTTCCCATCTAACGTAGATAACGAAGTAGTGACTAACGGTTGGGGCTTAGGCATCGACTATGATTTAGGAAATCGTTGGGCATTAGGAACAAACGTTTCTTACAATGCAGTAAAAGACAATGGTGGATTAGCTGATTACCAATTAGGTTTCAACACACCGAACTACCGTACGAACGTTTCTTTAGGAAACCGTAACATCGGAAATTCAGGTTGGGGCTTCAATACGACTTGGAGATACCAAGATCAATTTGTTTGGCAATCCTCTTTCGTGAACCAAGTAGTGAATCAACAACAATTATCGGTGATTCCTGCGTTCTCAACGTTCGATATGCAAGTAAGCAAGAAAGTATCTGAGATTAAGTCAATCATCAAAGTGGGTGGTACGAACTTAGGCGGAGTTGCTTATACAACAGGATGGAGTAACCCATTAATCGGAAGCATGTACTATGTAAGCATCACTTTCGACGAATTGTTGAACAAATAAGATTTTTTGAAATTATGTTGAGGCTGCCCCTAAAAGGGCAGCCTCTTTTTTTGTACCTTTGTGGATCGATCTATTCCCTACCTATGGCTTCTAAAGCGTCTGATTCTACTGGATTTTCCCACATTCAAGTGCTGGGTGCACGCGAGCATAATTTAAAGAATATTGACGTTTCCATTCCGCGCAATCAGCTCGTGGTGGTGACGGGTATTTCCGGGTCAGGAAAATCGTCTTTAGCCTTTGATACGATTTATGCAGAGGGCCAAAGAAGGTACATGGAATCGTTCTCCGCCTACGCTCGTTCTTTCCTAGGAAACATGGAGCGTCCGGATGTAGACAAGATCGAAGGCCTTTCGCCGGTGATCTCTATCGAACAAAAGACTACCTCTAAAAACCCGCGTTCTACGGTAGGTACGACCACGGAAATCTATGATTTCTTGCGTCTGCTGTACGCGCGTGCCGGGGAGGCATTTTCTTACCTTTCAGGGGAGAAAATGGTCAAGCAGTCTGTCGACCAAATCATCGAGACCTTATTAACCCAATTCAACAAAGGCAAAGTCGTTTTACTCGCGCCCGTAGTCAAAGGCCGGAAAGGACATTACCGCGAATTGTTTGTCCAAATCGCGAAATGGGGATATACGAAGGTGCGTATCGATGGAGAAATCATGGACATCGAACCTAAGATGCAGGTCGATCGATTTAAAGTACACGATATTGAAATAGTGGTGGATCGTTTAGTGGTGGCAGAAGACGAACGTTTGCGTTTATCCCAAAGCCTACAAACCGCGATGAACCAAGGCAAAGGACAAGTTTACGTCCTAGATGCTAAGAATAAATTACATTACTTCTCCCAGACCTTAATGGATCCGGCTACGGGCTTGTCTTACGATGAACCTGCACCGAATACCTTCTCCTTTAATAGTCCGTATGGCGCCTGCCCTTGTTGCAATGGCTTAGGTGTGGTAGAAGAAATTACGGAAGACTCTGTCATTCCAGATCGTTCGTTGAGTATTATCCGTGGTGCCATTGCTCCCATTGGGGAATACCGGGAACTTTGGATATTCAAGCAATTGGAGGTTTTATTGAAGCCCTTTAAAGTGGGACTTTCTACGCCTATCGCTAAGTTCCCTGCGGAGGCCGTGGAGCTAATGCTGTATGGTTCAGATGATCCAGTTGCTGTACCTTCAAAGAAATACGAGGGAACGGAATGGAATACAAAATACGATGGTATTGTAAACTTCTTAAAACGCCAGCAAGAGTCAGGTTCAGAAAAGACCCAAGATTGGTTAAAGGATTTTATGATCATTAAAAAATGCCCAGATTGCCAGGGTTTCCGCTTGAAGAAGGAATCCTTGCATTTCCGCATTGCAGATAAACACATTGGGCAATTAGCTCAGATGGATATTACAGAGCTAGAGGCTTGGTTCGCTGACGTGGAAACACGGATGAGCGATCGCCAGCAGCAGATTGGGGTGGAGGTATTAAAGGAGATCAGAAAACGCGTGGGCTTTTTAACCCAAATCGGCTTAACCTATTTAACGCTCGATCGACCGATGAAAAGTCTGTCAGGTGGAGAGGCGCAGCGGATTCGATTAGCGACTCAGATAGGGACGCAACTCGTGGGTGTTCTATACATTATGGATGAGCCGAGTATCGGTTTGCACCAGCGTGATAATGAGAAATTAATACAGGCTTTAAAAGATTTAAGGGACTTAGGTAATTCAGTACTAGTCGTTGAACACGATAAGGACATGATGCTGGAGTCTGATTATATATTGGACATTGGTCCAGGTGCGGGGCGCCACGGAGGAAATGTGGTGGGAGCAGGTGCCCCAGCTGAGTTTTTGAAATTGAAAACGCCTACCGCGGCGTATTTGAATGGGGCGTTAGAGATTGCGGTGCCTGCTGTGCGTCGCAAAGGCAATGGTCTGAGCATCGAGTTGAAAGGAGCGACCGGGAATAACCTGAAGAACGTGTCGGTGAAATTGCCTTTAGGTACCTTAACCGTTGTCACGGGGGTTTCGGGGTCCGGTAAATCGACTTTGATTCACGATACTTTGGTATTAAAATTGAAGCAGCATTTCGATCGCACGAAGCGAGATGCAATGCCGCATAAGTCGATTGTTGGCTTAGAAAATATCGATAAGGTGATCGAGGTGGACCAAAGTCCCATCGGCCGCACCCCTCGTTCTAATCCAGCCACTTATACGAATATGTACAGCGACATTCGTACGCTGTATTGTGAATTGCCAGAATCGAAGATTCGCGGCTACAAGGCGGGACGATTCAGTTTCAATGTAAAAGGTGGCCGTTGTGAAGGTTGTGAGGGAGCGGGTCGCAAGAAGATTGAGATGGAGTTCTTGCCAGATGTATTGGTGGAATGCGAGACGTGTAAAGGAAAGCGTTTTA
>JACCEA010614522.1_pt1 | contig 17218 bp, 11 predicted proteins | sample 7449851 | NCBI WGS metagenome assembly JACCEA01 (sample SAMN15323453, study PRJNA562643) | freshwater metagenome | isolation source: river surface water | place: USA:Blue River Watershed | collected 2017-08-18
CGAAATTGATGTAACCTTCGCAATGCAACCATTCGCTGGGCGCACCACCACCGCAACGGTTATTGCCCCAAGCGCCAGTGTTTTCCGTCTGCGCTTCTGCTTGACGGGTTACGCCATTAACGTTGACATAATCGATACGCACATCGGCATTGACGCCATCATCATTGGCAAAGGTCACAACCACATCGCCTAACAGAGCCGTTTCTACCGTGTAGTTGGTCATGACGGTGCTCAGCGTCCAGGACTGTACTTCAGTACCACCTACGCTGAGCGTGATGGATTCGGTTGCTGTTGCGCCAAGTGCACGCACGGTAATCGCGTTACGAGCACCGGTCGGAACAGATGATGCAGCCAGCGATGAAGCGGGGCGCGACGATGAACTTAATGCAACCGATGAACTCATTCGTGATGAAGACACAACGGCAGCTGACGAACTTGAACGCACAGAACTTACCGGTGAACTACTTGCAACAGAACTTACGGGAGCCGCTGAACAGAGGGTTCCATTAATTTGCGGACGCTCGGCCGTATTGCCGTTTTTAGTGCCCTGAAAGCCAAACGAAACCGATTGCCCCGCTGCAATGCTACCGTTCCAACTCATGTTGGTAGCCGTATAAGGATTGCTGCCCGATAGGTTTGCATTCCAACTATTGGTTACACGGTTGTTAGGGTATTGCCAATTCACGCTCCAATTATTCACTGTTGCGTTGGTGTCATTTTTTATAATAATGCTGGCAACAAAACCATTGCTCCATTCGTTATCAATTTGATAAGTACAAGCAGCCGATGCCGTTTGTGCCAGCACGGCGAGCGCAGCACCCATCGCAAAATTTAGTAATGGTTGTTCACTTTTTTTCAACCGCTGCGGACCGCGGCAATTTAATAAGTTCATCGTTTTTCTCCTTAACAGGGGACATTAAACAATCGCGACAGCGAGAAAATGATCGCGATACCGAATTTGGGGTTAGCTGACGATAGTTATTTTTTTATTGTTATTCTTATTCGTTGACGAGCACAAACAAGTAACAAACTCGTCGGTTGGTGAAGGTCAAATCCCCGCTTTGGATCTACCAAAGCGGGGAAGTAACGAGTGGCTAGCCGCGAAAATTATTTCTTCAGGCGCAACAAACCAAGTTTGTAAGGAATGGTGTTGTAATTACCGTCCGGGCTTGGACCTGCTTCACCTTGATACAAGAACTCTAAATTACAAGGATCAACAGTCAGACGTTCGTCGTAACCAGAACGAATCAATTCACCATGGCTAATACCGTTAGCCCATTTACCGGTTGGCCACTCCACGTTGCGATTACCGGCAAACGGATTCGCATCGGTATCCGCCAGCGCTGTCCATGGGCCATCCAAACTGGTTGAGGTCCATGAGCGGAACATGCGCGGACCACTTGGCCATGCTTCAACCATTAATAAATATTTATTTTGTCCATCGAGTTTGTACACATTCGGTGCTTCAAATAAATATTGGTTGCCATTGCCGCGATGATCTTCCATCACAATTGAATAACCGGAGAAGTTGGGGAAATTGCCAATGGTGGTTTTAGACATGTAGAGCACACCGTCATCGCGCGAGAAGTACAAATAACAATGCGTGCTGTTACAAATTACCCAAAAATCCAACGCGCCAGATGGCTCACCTTGCAGCAATTTCTTTTTCGCAGTCCAGTTCGGCTTACTGATATCGTCGGTAGTTGAATAGGCACCAGCCCACTGGGTAATCAAATACCATTTGTTATGTGGACGGAAGTAAAACACCTGTGGCGCAACGCTATTACCTACGGTAGTACCGTTCATAGAAACATGCGGCGCTGCTTGAGCGTTATTCCAATCGGTGAAACTGGTGTACATGGACTTGTAAGCGGTATCGTAGTAGGTCGCGTACACATGATAGGTACCGTTGTATTTCACCACTGACGGATCTTTAATGGATTTCCAGTTTGCATTTTTTGGGCTGATCAACGGCCCGGTAGAAACCCATTGCAAAGGAGCTTTTAAATCACACACTTGACCCGAGCTGCTAGCACTCGAACTACTGGAACTGCTAGATACTTGGGTAACTTGTCCACCGATGGAAAAATCATCCGCGTAATAGCTGATACTGGTGTCAGTTGCTTCGATAATAAAATGCTGGAAGCCAGTGGTGCCCAGTTGCGTGTAGTAGCCTTGCAACAAACGCCACTCGGTCGATGAAGCAGTCACAGTAGCAACGCGAGTGTATTCGTTATAGGTAGACGTATCAGAATCTTCCAAACGTTTTGCAGTGAGGCTAACTACCGAGTCTGGTGTGCCCGGTGCAAGTTTCACCCACACAGCAACATCGTATTCATTGCCATTGGTGAGCGAACCTACGTTAAAGGTAATTCCGTTCCATGCAGCAGTACGCCCGGTAATTAACGCACTCGCAGATCCACTACGTTTATCCGTCGTAGAACGAGTTACCGTACCTGCCGTAGTACTCCAATTTGTTAAACCACTTTCAACTCCGCCATTTTGCGCAAAATTATTTGCCGGAACTGAATAGCCACTCGATGAAACCGCAACACTGCTCGCGCGTGAACTTGTTGCAGGGCTTGAGCTGGGTGCAACACTGGAACGCGGTGCTGAACTGGGTACAACACTGGAACGCGGCGCTGAACTGGGAGCAACGCTTGAGCGCGCAGCGGAACTTGCCACGACACTACCACCACACACGCTACCATTGACTACCGGGCGCTCAGCAGAACTTCCGCCTTTGGTTCCTTGAAAACCAAACGACACCGATTGGCCAACGGCAATACTACCGTTCCAGGACATATTGGTTGCGGTATACGGATTGCTACCGCTGAAATTGGCATTCCAGCCGCTGGTCATACGATCCGCGTTGTATTGCCAATTAACACTCCAATTATTTATCGCTGCACTTGTGTCGTTTTTAATAGTGATGCTGGCGGTAAAACCGTTCGACCACTCACTATCAATGGTGTAAGTACAGGCAGCAGATGCCATTTGATTAAAACCAAGCAGGCCTGCACCCAAGCCAATTACCAGGCAACTTTTTTGCAAAAATTGCGGCAGGTATTTGGCGGAGTATTTTTGCTTATTCATACTTTTCTCCGTAGTTAATAGAGTTCGCTAGAGTTTATAAAACTTGTTGTTTTGTTGACCGAGCCGATAATCTTTAGGGATTAATTCGATAGTAATCAAAGTCCACATAGCCACCGGTGGACTGGGTAGCGTAGTTAAACAGCGCAAAGCGATACCCCATAAAATGCTTGAGGTCGTAAGTCATGCGCAGGGTGTTACCAATTACCGTCCAATTATTGCCATCCAGGCTGTAATAAAATTTCGCTTGATCCGTTTGATTGAGGAAATTCATATCGATGCGGAAATACACGCGGTCCTGGAACAAACCTATGCGCGTAATTTCTTGTGGTGTGCCGGACGTGGTATCCACCATCACAATGGATTTGTTGCCGTTGGATTTATTCACGCCAACAAAGCCGTAACGCGATTGCAGTGCACCCAAACCGGCGTAGTCACCGTCTTTCATGGCCGCGGTTTCAATCGCTATGCGTGCAGACGATTGCGGACCAAAGGTACGCTGGGTGAGCGAGTTGCGCGCAACTTCAAAATTACTGGCTGTGCGTTTGTTGGTGAGCCGCATAAAGCCGGGGCGAGCCAGTAGTGACCAGGCTGAATTATCCGGGTTGTGGTTCCATTGCCATTGCAGTGGCAATACAGAAGAACCCTGTGCACCTTGATTAAATTCATCGCTTGTTACTATTCCACCGAGGCCTTTGTTTTCTACCGTGAAGCCCAATTTTTGCGGAACCTTGCCACCCACTCCCATTACCGGCCAACCGTCTTGCCAGCTCACCGGAACCAAATAGGGAATGCGGCCCACTGCGCCGGAATCGCGGAACAAATAGGCATACCAGTTACCTGTGGGGGTATCGATTAAACCACCTTGCGCTACACCTTGGTCTTGCAAGGCCACACGACCTTCATAAGGCCCAGTTAAATTGCTCGCGCGATAAATTAATTGCGTGCGTGATTTTCCGGATGGCCAGGTAATTAACGAAACGTAATAGCGGCCATTGATTTTTTGCAGGTGGGTACCTTCGGGGCGCACAATAAAATCAGTACCCGCCACCGCCGAGGATTTAGGAATTATCGTTTGGTTTAATCCACCGGACTTAATCGCAGAGGCATCCGCCGTCAGTTCGATAATTTTTATATCATCGATACCGTAGGCCAAAAAGGCGCGACCATTTTCAAAGAACAGCGAGCAATCGTGATACAGGCCATTTAAAGCAGACACAGTCCAGGGGCCCTGTTCAATATTGGTGGTTTTGTAAATGTAGGTTTTGTTAGTGGTGTAGGAAAAAGTACTCACGTAGAAAATTCCATCCACGTAGCGAATGCTGCTCGCCCAGGAACCTTTGCCGTAAGCATTTTGCCCACTTTCCAAATTCAATGCGCTGGTGCTGCCCAGCGTGTTGTAGGCGTAATTCACCAATGTCCAATTCACCAGATCGGTGGATTTCATAATCGGAACGCCGGGGTTCATGTGCATGGTGGTACTGCTCATGTAATAGGTGTTGCCGACACGAATGACCGAAGGATCGGGCACATCTGCCCAAATATTGGGATTACTCGCTTCAATTAAACTCACTGCCGAGGATGAGCTACTACTTTTTGATGAAGCCATCACACTGCTGGAAGATTTTGAACTAACTGGCGCAACCGAAGATGCAACGAGAGATGAAACTGAAGATCGTACAGATGAAACAGCAGCAGATGAAATCGGTGTAGAAGAGCGAGCAGAAGAAGCCGGCGTTACATTGCCGCAGGGCGCTCCATTGAGCACAGGAACTTCTGCATTCGCCGCACCCTTGGTGCCCTGAAAACCAAATTCAACAGTTTGGCTCGGTTGAATGCTAGCGTTCCAACTTAAATTTGTTGCTGAATACGGATTACTGCCTGAAACATTGGCGTTCCAACTATTGCTGATGCGATTGTCGCTTGCGTATTGCCAATTTACTGCCCAGCCGTTAATCGCCGTACTGGTAGTGTTGGTAATTTTTATCGCTGCCGTAAAGCCATTAGACCATTGATTGGTAACCTGGTACTGGCAACCGGCATTCACATTCCATGCAACGGCGAATGCGAGACAGCCACTGGACATTTTTACGAGCCGAGCGAAAGCGCGAGCGCGTGTCTTATGGTAAGAGCGCATGGGAATTCTCCCTATTTTTTATTAAGGTGGGGTGTGTTTGACTTTTTTGTACGACTCATAAAAATCCATTTTTATGAGCCGTATTGAATGCTACTGCGTACTACTTTTTAATGTAGTTATTCAGCAACCAGGTCATGGCGGGGCGCGGAGTGCCGCTATCGGTCATCAGGCCCGAACCTTCAATCCAGGTTCTGCCATTGACATAACCCCAAATGGTGATGCCTTTAACGTGTGGGTGATCCCAGAACACCGGGAAGTGCGCCTGGAAGTTTTGCAACTGCACTTGATCATTGGTATCGCCAATATCGTATTCAGAAATATAGATGGGCACGCCCAACTGATTCCAGATATTGTCAATTGCGGTTTTAACCGCAGCACCGGTCATGCCTTTCAGTTCGTGCGATTGCAAACCGACTGCATCAATATAACCGCCTTGTGCCAGAGGCTTGGCCAGTGCAATAAATTCATTGTGCTGCCAACGGATATTGTTGTAATCGTTCAGAATCAAAATTGAATTCGGGCAGTATTGACGAGCCAATTGGAATACGCGTTGAATCCAGTTGTTACCAAACGCTTTTTGCGCGTAACCCGCTGGTTGGTGTCCAGCAACCGCTTCGTTCACTACGTCGATCATCGCCGTGTCCGGATAGCGGGTGCAGTAATCGCGAATCCACTCTTCGATCTCTGCTGCTGTCTCGGTTGCACTCAGGTTGTTAATCCAAGATGGTGATTGTGCACCCCACACAAAGGTGTGCGCTTTTACTGGAATACCATGTTGACGAGCGTAGGCGTAAATACGATCTACCGGTGCCCAGTTGTACACATCACGCGTACCTTCTACAGAGCCCCACTTGCCTTCGTTTTCGCCGGTGATTTGATTCCAGTAGTTAGCGAAATCTGATCTCACTGCGCCAGAGGTAGTGATGTTACCGATGAATTTTTTGGTAGACGCGGCGCTGCTAGAGCTGCGTGAGCTGCTGCTTGGTACTTGCGTCACTTGACCGCCAATCGCGAAATCATCGGCGTAGTAGCTGACGGTAGTATCAGTCGCTTCGATGATGAAGTTTTGGAAAGCCGTTGATCCCGATTGAGTGTAATAGCCTTCCAGCAAACGCCATTCATTCGCTGATGCAGTTACAGTCGCAACACGCGTGTATTCGTTGTAGGTAGAGGTATCGCTATCGTCTACGCGCTTACCGGTCAGGGTCAGTACGCTGTCAGGAGTACCCGGTGCCAATTTCACCCACACATTAACTTCGTATTGGTTGCCATTGGTGAGCGTGCCTACATTAAAGGTCAACCCATTCCACGCCGCAGTACGGCCGGTAATTAATGCACTTGCGCTACCGCTGTGCTTATCAGCCGTTGAACGGGTCACGGTGCCTGCGGTAGTTCCCCAGTTGGTCAAGCCAGATTCAACCCCACCGTTTTGGGCAAAGTTGTTCGCCGGCACAGAGAAGCTGGATGCCGATGAAGAAGTCGCTGGTGTGCTGGAACGTGAACTGCTGGTAGCCGGAGTAGAACTGGGTGCAGCGCTTGAGCGACTGGAAGAAGTCACTGCAACGCTTGAACGTGAAGACGATGTCGCTGGTGCGGCGCCACACAGGGTGCCGTTAACCACCGGGCGCTCTACAGTGCCGCTGTTGGTGTTGCCCTGGAAACCGAACGAAATGGATTGGCCCGGAGCTATGCTGCCATTCCAACCCAAATTGGTTGCAGTATATGGATTGCTACCCGTGAAGTTTGCGTTCCAACCATTGGTCATACGGTTGCTGGCGTACTGCCAATTTACGCTCCAGTTACTTACCGCCGCCGCTGTGTCATTTTTTACGGTAATGCTCGCAACAAAACCGCTACCCCATTGATTATCAATATTGTAGGTACAAGCGGCATTTGCAGCCTGTGATGCAATCGCCAGTGCCGCGCTTACCGCGACAAAGCTGCAACTGCGTTTAAAGACTCCGCCACTGTTCCGGCTGGAATTGGTTGGGTGATTCATGGTTTTTATCTCCGCTAGTGGTCATAAAATAACTCGCGTTGCGCTGAAAAATGCCCGGTCCAAAGACCGGGCCAATTCAGGACTGACTACAGCCACACAGGGCGTGTGAACTGTTGATTTACAACGGGAGTTGTAACTGGGTGTGCTTCCCTCACTAAAACAACTGGATTAGTTTTTATATAAAGGACTTCTGATGTAATCGGGCGAGCGCTTTGAGAGCTTTAATCGCATTTATTGTTATGGGTAGAGTTGCGAGCCCGCCGAACTTTGGAGAGAAATTCAGGGTTCGCACAAACCGGTGCAAAACTAACTAAATCCCAACGTAAAGATTTGTGTTTTTGAAAGGCTTTTTTGAAAACTGCAGAAAGTTGAAGAGTTTTTGTAATTAATTAAATGTTGCTTGACGCTTAAAAAAGCATACTGTGATGCGCATCGCTTTTAATGATCAAACCAGTTCCACTGAATCGTTTAACCACTTTTTTACTGCTGAAAAAAAAGGCCGCACCGAGCAGGATGCGACCTTTGCGACTGTACTGTTAGCTTACTTATACGGGCTCGTCAGCGTGTAACTGAGTCAACGATTTAAACGTTTTTGGAGCGCAGCCATATTCTTGTTTAAATAATTTATTGAAATAGGTTACGTTGTTGTAACCCACGGAATAAGCAATTTCTGACACGTTGGCGTCTTCATTTTCTGCCAGCAAACGCGCCGCTTCTGTGAGCCGCAGTTTGTTCAAATAGCTGCTAAAGGTCAAACCAAGCTCTTCCTTTAACAAATCATTTATTTTTGTGCGGTTAATTCCCAAACTGGCGGCAGCCGCATCCAAACTCAGATCAGCACTTGCATACTCGGTCGCCATGTAACGTAACAAGGCACTCTTCTCTTTATCTTTCTGTGGTTCTATCGACAATTTTTTGTACGCGATTAACGGCTGATCTTGCTTAACTCGCGCACGCAATTCTGACGTCAAAACTTTGATGTAGCGACGAATAAGCACAACGCCGAAGACGATCCACAACAGCACACTAATCCCGGCCACCGCATACAGATACCGGAAATCACGCCCCCCCAGTTTCACATCGGTCAATTTGACCCTTGACACTGTGTTAAGCGGACTTTGCAACGAATTGACCCACGCAAAGCCCATCACCTTATCGCGTCGGTAGCCGGTATCGCTAAATTCGAAACCATAGCGACCCAACCACCAGTGCGGAGTATCCAGATCGGCCAAATTAATACTGACATCCGCCCAATGGCTATCGCAAGAAAACGCAGTAGAGGAAACTCGACGCGACGCCATGTTGTTCAGATCGGTGACTTTCTCATCAAAACTAAATAACACCAGCATCAATACATTTTTGGGGTCGCACTGGATTTTGAATTGGATATCGGAGTAGCGCGATAAATCCGCCTGAACGAAAGACTGAATTGCATCAACAAAATAAAGCGAATAATGGGTGTAAGGAAAGGGAGTGTTGGAATCAAGAAAGAATTCATACTCCACTGTGCCCACTTCATTTTTTACGGTCAGCCGGGTGTTCCCAACCGGTGTTTTTGGTTCCGTAGCCGACGCCCACAACAAACTGGCATCACGTGCGGGAAACAGTGAAACACTCAAATGCGACTTTACAAGCCCACCATAAACAAGCGCGAGGGTTAGCAGCACCAGTGCCAAAAACGCCAAGACTGCATTGCGATAAAACTTCAACATAGCTGATCAACCAAGCAGATTCGTAGGTAATTGTTTTTTGCCGACTCTGGTTGAGATGCGCTCGCCTGCCTGGCAAGGTTGAACCACGGGAACCGCCGGAACGGTCATGACTATTAATGGTTGTGGTTGCTATCCGCATTATTCTCGTTATGGTTCGGATATTGAACCCCTGAAAATGGCCCGCCCTTTTCGTGGGGTATGCTTATATCATGTCATACTGTAAGACATATTGGCAACGATCGGCCGATATCGGCTGTCACGTAAACACCGATAATTGAGTTCGGGAAGAGTAAGCGCAGCCGAAGCTGCACTAAGATAGGAAAATGAGGGGTCTGGCTGTGGTCATGCCGAGGAACAACTGGAAAACTCCAGATTCGGAACAGACTTGATCTCACCCGCTAGCGACTCAAAAATGGTGCGCTGGCAAGTTTGGGAAATTACATAGCCTCGCTCAATTTTTTTAACTCCATTTTCCAAATATTTGATAGTCACCTGTTTGGTGTCCAGATTTTTAAGATCGCCGAAATAGCGGGCAATCCCCAAATTAAAGGAATCAACATAGAGATTTCTAACCGCGCTATGAAATGCACCGGCATTCTCTCTCAACCAAAAATCAGCCTTGTCGTCTACCAGTACAGGGTCAGAGACAATTACGATCACCTTTTCATTGGGATCAGGCTGGCCTTTCTTTACTTTTTTTATTTTCTTTCGTTCTTTTGGTGTTAATGAACGATCGAAGAAAGTAAGTTTGTTATAAATCAAAAAGCTGCTTTGATTTTGTGTCATCGCGAACACCGGAACCACATTCACTTGCCAGCGGCTGTTTTCCTGACACTTATCGCCTAGCAACAATTGCAGTTTATCGGTAGTTCCTTGCAAATCTTGCAACTGAGTATGCTGTAACAAAAAGGCTTCATTAATACTGGTGATATACGGGTTATATGGTTCCAGTACTTTATTAGCCTCTTCCTGCTCCTTGCTTAACCTGGCCTTTTCAACACCGCCCGAAACCGCCGCATGCGCCAATATAGACACCAAAAATAACCCAGCTGTATCTCCCGGATACATGATGGGCGCCCCCGCTGATCCCGCTGCATCCAAAGACTTTTTGCCAACAAAAGTAACAGGTTGCTTTGCATCAAAACGCACATTTACCTGCTGACTTTCAAAGACAATTTTTTCCCCTTTGGCAAATACAAAACAAGGGAAAAAGAAAATTAACCAAAAAATAATGCGCATTATTTTTATATCCCTTCAAAAAGCGGCCTCGCGGCCGCAAGTTCACATTAATTAAATGGCTTTTTCAGGAGATCAACAGCTTCTTCCTCAGCTTGATAGAAGGCATTGGTCATACCCGGGAATGTTGGTGGAGCATCCCACTCACCATCTGCGCTTTTTAGCAGATTGATCGGAGCATAAAGGTTATAGCTATTGCGCGCGGTATCGATCATATAAAACTGAGCCGATACGGAGGCCTGCGGAGCGCCAACAGGCACATAACCCGAGTACTGACGAACAACGCCTACCGACGTAAGGTTAACGACCAACAGCTGGTCAACGTTGTGCTGGGATTTATAAGAAGAGTAATTTCTGGTAATCGTTGAGCCCGCGACTGGTTTCACCTTGGGTAACTTTTTCTCAGGAATCAAACTATTAATATCAACCACCTCATAGCCCTTCGCTTTTAGTTGCGCGGTGATATTTGCCTTGGTTTTTGCCAACTCTTCAGCTTGAAAAGTTTCCACTTGCTTAGTTAACGATGAGTTTGCCAGCGCGGCAGCTCCCAGGCACAGCAGGCAGTTGGCACCTGGAAATGAAGTCGTAATCTTTGGCAATGGCGAAACGTACAGACCAATTTTTTGTTCTTTTGGAACGAGACCTAGATTCAAATTCACATTTTGTTGCTGGGGCACACTGGCACAGCCAGTCACAAACAACATACAGGCCACTACAACTATCGATAGGTATTTCATAAATACTCCTTAATGATGATTATTAGATCCCGGATCCATATACTTTTAGTAAGACGTCCTAAACACTGCCTGTTACATATCTGTACATAAGGTTCTGTTATCGCCCCATGAAAGCCTTTCACCTAGGAAGCCGCATATTAGCCTCAAGATGAAAGTGGCGCCAATAATTTTTCGTTACGCTCGATTTACGCTGAGTTAAGGATGAATGCCCCTCCAACCAAGGCATGTGCTAATATGCGCGCCTTTTTTTCGTTTCCGGCCCGGTTTTCGGGCCTACACTTGAGCGTTAACGCAATCGGGCAAATGATATGGCAAGAAAAGTTGCAGTGATTATGGGTTCCAAGAGCGATTGGGCCACTATGCAGGCGGCGGTCGAGATTCTGGAACAGATGGGCGTGGAATATCACACCGAAGTTGTATCGGCCCATCGCACCCCGCAAAAGCTCACTGAATTTGCTGAGTCCGCAGTCGATAACGGCTATGCGGTGATTATCGCTGGTGCCGGCGGCGCCGCCCATTTGCCCGGGATGGTTGCTGCCCACACTCGCTTGCCAGTATTGGGTGTGCCCGTACAGAGCAAGGCGCTGAGCGGCGTTGATAGCCTTTATTCCATCGTGCAAATGCCTAAAGGTGTTGCCGTGGGTACCTTGGCGATTGGGGTTGCCGGTGCATTTAATGCTGGCCTCTTGGCGTGCCAAATTCTAGCCGTGACAGATGCGAGCCTGGCTGCGAAGATCGAGCAATTCCGCCAGGATCAAACACAGGCAGTGCTGGACAACCCCGATCCGCGCGATCAATAAGCTGAGCGAGGGTTTTATGAGCCAACGTATTTGGATTTTGGGCGCAGGCCAATTAGGTGCCATGCTGAAACATGCAGGCATGCCGCTGGATTTGGATGTGTGCCCCGTCGATATAAATGAAGCTACTGCGCCAGCATTAGCGGCCAATGACCTGGTGACCGCCGAACGTGAGCAGTGGCCGGAGACCCTGGTCACCAATGCCCTTGCGCAACACACCCGCTTCATTAATAAGAATGTCTTTGGCCGTTTGGCGGATCGCAAAACCCAAAAAGAGTTAATCGACACCCTCGGTATAGCCACTGCCCCTTGGCGTAATGTCGCCGGAGATATCACCGCCAATGAACTGCGCGATCAGCTGGGCGAGCGCGTGCTACTCAAACGTCGCACCGGTGGTTACGACGGCAAAGGGCAACACTGGTTGCGCACCGACGATGACCAGGTACCTGAAGATTGGCAAGGCGAAGCTATCGCCGAACAGGCTATCAACTTTGACGAGGAAGTATCTCTGGTTGGGGTGCGCAATGCTGCCGGCGACTGCGTGTTTTATCCGCTTACGCTCAACCTTCATTTGAACGGTATTCTCTACGCCTCTGTTGCCCCCCTCGCCCGCTTGCAAGCATTGCAGGCGCAGGCCGAAGAGATGCTCGGCAAAATTCTGAGTGCCTTGGATTACGTCGGCGTTATGGCGATGGAAACCTTCCGGGTTGGCGACAAACTACTTATCAACGAGTTGGCCCCGCGCGTGCACAACTCCGGCCATTGGACCCAGGCCGGTGCCAGCATCAGCCAATTTGAATATCATCTGCGCGCGGTAGCCAACATGGCGACGCCGGAGCCACAAGTTGTCGGGCAGAATGTCATGATTAACCTGATCGGCACCGACTATAACCCAGCTTGGCGCGACCTTTCTTGTGCCCGCACCTATTGGTATGGCAAGGAAGTACGGCCGGGCCGTAAAGTGGGCCATATCAATATTGTGGGCAATACGGTCACCGAAGTGCGCGAAACTCTGGTTTTACTGGGGGATTTGCTGCCCGACCAGCATTATTCGCAAGCCATTGAATGGAGCCTGGCGGCGCTGGAGTCGCTCTAAGACTCGCAGGCCGGAACCCGCTCAACAGATTGCAGCCTAAGGTCTAGTCAGCCAAGGATCCTTTTTGTTAGATTTGGTTAATCTTTGCATCATTGCCTGGGGGGCCTGTGGTAACGTCCGCCCCCCGGATCATCACAAGGAACCTGCCGATGCTCACTCTCCATATTGCCAACAAAAACTACTCGTCCTGGTCGCTGCGCCCCTGGGTATTAATGCGCGCGCTCAACATTCCTTTTATCGAACAGATACATCCGCTGGAAGTTGGCACCAGTTGGGCAAGCTACCGCAGCTTCTCCCCCACGGGGCGGGTACCCTGCCTGGTTGATGGTGAACAAACCGTTTGGGATTCCCTCGCCATTACCGAATACCTTGCTGAAACCTATCCCCTGGTGTGGCCGACCGATAAAAGTGCCCGCGCCTGGGCGCGCTCGGTCAGCGCCGAAATGCACTCCGGCTTTCAAACCTTGCGCAATACCTGCGGTATGAGCTGCGGCCATCGCGTTCAATTGCATGCAATGAGCCCAGCACTGCAAAAAGACATAGACCGTATTAACGAAATTTGGAATCAGGGCCTCGCCAAGTTTGGCGGACCCTTTTTAGCAGGAAAAAGCTTTACTGCTGCGGATGCTTTTTTCGCTCCAGTCGCCTTTCGCTTTCAAACCTACGGAATACCTGCTACTGGCGCAGCGGCCGGTTACTTGCAACAATTACTTGCGCTACCGGCAATGCTGGAATGGTATGGCGCCGGCCTGAAAGAAACCTGGCGCGAGCCAGATCATGAAACTGAAATTCTCGCCGCAGGAAAATTGATTGCGGATTTGCGTGTAGGGGGTTGATGGACAATGGAGACCGAACTGGATTACGAAATCACTATTACCCACCTAGGCAATCATTTGCATGTGAACGCAAAAGGATTAGGTAGCTACGAAGGCGCGCTGGATATGTGGCAGCAAATCGCGCAGGCCTGTGAAAAACACCAGTGTTACAACATTCTGGGTGAACAATACCTATTCGGCACCCTGAGCACCCACGAAGCCTTGAATTATCCCGCTTTATTTAAAAAAGCAGGTATTACCAACAAACACCGGGTCGCCTGGGTGGATAAAAATCCGCGCACACGAGAAATGACCGAATTTATTCGCAATGTATTGGCCAATCGGTTGATTGGTAAAGGGCGCCTTTTTACTGACGTCGACACAGCCAGGCAATGGCTACTCAATGCCATAGCAAACGACGAGCAATAACTAACCCCCCTTTTCCCGCTGCTCTGCAAAAATGCCGCGCAGATCCCTGCAAACTCCGCTTTTTGACAAAAATCCTGCCCCTTACTAAGGTTGATAATAAAGGCGCTTCCTGGAAGCGCCTTGTTAATTCATACCTGTAGCTATTTCAAACCTATAACTAGCTCACACCTAGAAAGCATTCGGCCTAGGTCTATCTAGCCTCTACACCTTTTGGCCCCAAGGAGCATTCCATGTTTCAAAATATGAAAGTCGCCATGCGCTTAAGCCTGCTGGCGGGGACCTTGGTATTACTGATGATTCTGATCGGCGTATTAGGAATTATGGGAATGCGCGATGCAAATCACGGAATGCACACAGTTTATGTGGATCGCGTTGAGCCCATGCGCGATCTAAAAGAAGTAATCGATAATTACGCGCTGATATTAGTGGATGTCCCGCAAAAAACCGTAAAAGGCATAATCAGCCCGCAAGAAGCATTAAAAATTACCCGAGAAACATTGCCCGCCACCGACAAAATTTGGGAAGCGTATTTACGAACCTTTTTAATTGATGACGAGAAAAAACTCATCAAACAAGCAGCACCACTGATTGAACAGACCCACAAACAATTAGCAGATCTGCAACGTTGGTACTCCGATAACAACGTAACGGCTATTAACAACTTTACCCAAACCGGCATCTACCCGATATTTGATCCGCTCAACGAAGTTTTCACAGCGCTCAATAAATTACAAGTCCACGTTGCGAAAGAAGAATACGAACGCTCAACCCACCGTTACGAAAGCACGCTCACCATTAACACCAGCATTATTATTCTCAGCATATTGATCGCGATTACGCTGAGCTATTTAATTACCCGCAGCCTTATCCAGCAATTAGGAGGCGAACCCAATTACACCGCCAATGTAATTTATCGCATTGCGGAAGGTGATTTATCGGTGAAGGTAAATATTCATCACAAGGATCAGAGCAGTATTCTGTTTGCCATTCGGCAGATGGTCAGCAAGTTATCTGAAATTATTGGCGACGTTCGCTCCACCGCCGATTCACTCTCCTCTGCGTCCGAAGAATTAAGTGCAACGGCGCAATCACTTAGCCAATCTGCAACACAGCAAGCAGCTAGCATTGAAGAAACCAGCGCATCCATGGAGGAAATTACCGCGTCCATCAGCCAGAATAATGACAACGCCAAGGTAACTGACAACATCGCCAGCAAGAGCGCCAAAGAGGCCAACGATGGTGGCACCGCAGTGAAAAACACAGTGGATGCTATGCGCAAAATCGCCGAAAAAATTAGCGTGATTGATGACATCGCCTATCAAACTAATTTACTTGCTCTCAACGCGGCGATTGAAGCCGGGCGCGCCGGTGAACATGGGCGCGGCTTTGCCGTCGTAGCCAGCGAAGTGCGCAAGTTGGCGGCACGCAGCCAAACGGCCGCCAAGGAAATTGGAGAGCTCGCAGGAGGCTCGGTGAAATTAGCCGAGAGCGCAGGCAAATTACTGGATGAGATTGTTCCGGCCATTAAAAAAACCGCCGATCTGGTACAGGAAATTTCTGCCGCAAGCGATGAGCAAGCCATGGGCGCGAATCAAATCACCATTGCCATTTCACAAATTAGTATTGCCACCCAGCAAAACTCATCATCCGCCGAAGAGCTTTATTCAACCGCTGAAGAACTTACCAATAAAGCCACGCAATTACAGCAAACCATGGAGTATTTTACCTTGCAGTAAAACCTATCCAACCCAATTAAAAAAGTCGCGAGGGACAAACAGCATGAATTACCACTACAAAAGATCAGACATCGATTTTGGTAATTTCTTCTGCGCATTATGAAAATTAGCGCGCAATCAACTCACCTCAATGAGCAGTACATTAAAGAAATAAACCTATTGCTCTATAAAGGCGTCCCGCAAGCCATCACCATGAACGGGCTGCTTGCGCTCACCCTGGCATTTTTATATTGGTACGCTTTTTTTGAAATCAGTGTTTTTAGCTGGCTGTTTTTGCTCGCCATAAGCCTCAGTGTACGCGGGGCTATTTACCTTCTTTTTCAGCGCTCTAACTCACAAGCAACTCATCGCTGGCTCATCTGGTTCAGAATCGGCGTTGGAGTGACTGGCGTAACCTGGGGCATAGCCCCGATCCTTCTCTATCAGGGATTTGAAGTTCACATTGAAGACTTGGCATTTTACGCGTTTATTCTGGGCGGCATTTGCTCCGGTGCTGCTGCATCGCTTGCGATAGATAGATGCTCAATTGTGCTGTTTATCGGGGCTAGCACGACCCCGCTGGCGGTAAGCCTGATAATGAATGATTTACAGAATTACCGCTTGATGGGAACCATGATCCTGCTCTTCTCTGTATTCACAATTGCAAGCTCTTCCCGCATGGGAAAATCCCTGAAGGAAAATGTGGAGTTACGGACCGAGCAAATTAAAGTACAAGAAGAAATTTCAACTCAACAGAAAGTTACCAGCATCATTGCACGAGCACAGGAGACGTTTATTACCAAGGAGAAGCTCACGGATTCCTTCGGCGCAATTATCGATGACATTCTTGCATTAACACAAAGTCAGTGCGGATTTATTGGTGAAGCTCTATTTGATAACAAACTTAAACCCTACGTAAAAATTCACGCCGCTGCAAACCAGAAGTGGGACGAAAAGGCAAGAACCATCAACCAGTCGCGCATATCCGACGGAATAGAGTTTCACGATACCCATTCAATCTTTGGAACCCCGCTAGCTAGCGATATCCCGGTTATTGTTAACTCCCCCAGTACTACTACAAATTTTTCCGAAGTGCCGCAATACTTTTCCAGTATAAGTTCCTACTTGGGAATTCCCATTTTCTACAATGGAAGGCCGTTAGCAATATTACTACTAGCGAACAAAGAAACAGGATTTTCAGAAATAGACACCAGCTTACTTAAACCCATCACAAGCACCATTGCACATTTGACTCAGGCTACACGCATTCAATATCAAAAACACCAAGTTGAAGTAGCACTGCAAAATGCATCGGAACAGACGCAAAGTATTCTACAAAGCCTAGCAGATGCGATTATCACAATAAATTCTGTTGGGGAGATCTCTTTCGTCAACCTGGCTGCCCAAAAAATATTTGGTTACTCGGAGCAAGAACTCATCGGAGAAAATGTC
>JACCEA011439071.1_pt1 | contig 17215 bp, 14 predicted proteins | sample 7449851 | NCBI WGS metagenome assembly JACCEA01 (sample SAMN15323453, study PRJNA562643) | freshwater metagenome | isolation source: river surface water | place: USA:Blue River Watershed | collected 2017-08-18
ATCCGCGCCGTCAAGCACCTGATGCAGCGCACCGCGCTGCAGGGCTCGCCCACCATGATCGCCGCTGTGACGGGCGAGTACATGCGTGGCGCCAAGTTGATCGAAACCGAAGTCCACCCCTTCCGCCGTTACTTTGAAGAGCTGCAAATTGGCGAGAGCCTGCTCACCCACCGCCGCACCGTGGGCGAAGCCGACATCGTGGCCTTTGGTGGCCTGTCGGGCGACTATTTCTACATGCACTTCGACGAGATCGCGGCCAAGGATTCGCCTTTTGGCAAACGCATCGCGCACGGTTATTTTGTGTTGTCGGCCGCGGCGGGCTTGTTCGTTTCACCTGCGCCCGGTCCGGTGCTGGCCAACTACGGTTTGGACACCCTGCGCTTTGTGAAGCCCGTGGGCATTGGCGACACCATCCAAGCGCGCTTGACGGCCAAGCGCAAGATTGACCGCAACAAGAAAGACGCCAATGGCGTGGGGCAGGGCGTGGTCGCTTGGGATGTGGAAGTCACCAACCAATTGGGCGAGGTCGTGGCCAGCTACGACATCCTGACGCTGGTGGCCAAGAAGGGCTGATGCCCCCAAGGAGCGCTATGAACTGGTACGACCGCGTGGTGCTCCCCTACATGATCGACTTCGCCTGCGGTCTGCCGATGGTGCAGGCGCAGCGCCGCCAGTTGGTGCCACAGGCGCAGGGCAGGGTGTTGGAGATTGGCATGGGTACAGGGCGCAATCTGGCGTTTTACGACCGCAGCCGCGTGACGCGTTTGGTGGGAGTGGACCCGGCCATGCAGATGCACCGCTTGGCCCAAAAGCGCAGCCAAAAGGCAGGCATCGCAGTCGAGCTGATGGGCCTGTCGGCCGAGCAATTGCCCACGGCCAATGCCAGCTTTGATACGGTGGTCTGCACTTACACCCTGTGCAGTATTCCGGATGCGCTGCAGGCCTTGCGCGAGATGCGCCGCGTGTTGGTGCCGGGTGGCAAACTCTTGTTTTGTGAGCATGGACGTGCCCCGGATCTGGGCGTGCGCCGTTGGCAAGATCGGCTGCAGCCGCTGTGGGGCCCCTTGGCTGGGGGGTGTCAGTTGGGGCGTGACATTCCGGCTTTGCTGCTGGAGGCCGGTTTTGAGGCCGAGACCCAATCGGCTTATTTGGCAGGTCCGAGACCCATGACTTTTCATTATTGGGGCCAAGCCCAAGCGGCTTGACGCATTAGCCATTCGGCAAGCTCCACGATTTTGACTTCGAGCAGGGTTTGTACGGGTTTCTGAAGATTCTCAGATTGTTAACAATCTGAATGTCATTCAATGAATACAACCATGCAAAAAATCTATTCTGAAGTCAGCGGCAGCATCTGGAAGGTCGAAGTGGTGACGGGGCAAACCGTCGCGGCGGGTGATCTCTTGATGATTGTCGAGTCCATGAAAATGGAAATTCCGGTGGAGTCGCCGAGCGCCGGAACTGTGCGCGAGTTGTTGGTGGCAGAGGGCGAGGCGGTGCAAGACGGGCAGTGGCTGCTGTCTTTGGATTGAGGGCTTTTCGATGAATACCCACGATTTGCCCCCAGAGCTGTTGCGCGACTTGGAGGGTGCGGTGGCGTTTCGCCTCTTTGCCGACCAAGACGAGCCGACCCTGACGGTTTCAGAACAAATTGCATCCCGCGTGGGCGAGCGCATCCTCAGCGGGCAGTTGGCCCCGGGTGCGCGCATCGGCGAGCAGGAGTTGGCCGACGAATTCAAAGTCAGCCGGGGCCCGGTGCGTGAAGCCCTGCGCATTTTGGAGCGTGAGGGTTTGGCCACTTTGCTGGCGCGGCGCGGTGCGATCGTGACCGACCTGAGTGCTCAGGAGTTGTCCGAGTTGCTGGACATCCGCGCCGGCTTGTTTGAAGTGGCGGTGCGCAAGCTCATGGCCCAACCCAGTGCCCAACTGTTGCCCCTGATGCGGGCAGGTACCGAACGTCTGCAAGCCTTGGCCGGACAAGATGGCGCGGGCGAGCTCTATGCCCAAACCACCTACCGACTGCTGATTTTGGTGGCCCGCTTGACAGGCAACCGCCGTTTGCAGCGCATGCTGACCTCGATTTCTTTGCAGACCCTGCGCTACAGCAAATTGGGCCTGTCTTCGGTGGCGCGACGCCAGCGCTCGGTGTCGCTCTGGCAGCAAGCCATTGTGGCCTTGGAGTCGGGTGATGCCGACCGCGTGGTGCAGCTGACCCGCCAGCGCATTGAAGAGTCTGCCCAAGAAGCGGTGCAGCAATTGGACCTGAAGGGCAAGCCATGAACAGCCAGTTGAACACCGACCTGAACGCGAGCCCGCAGCGCCAAGGCCCGCTGACCGATCTCAAGGTGATCGAAGTGTGCAGCACGATTGCCGGGCCGGCCTGCGCTCGTTTGTTGGCCGACTTCGGTGCCGACGTGATCAAGATCGAGCCGCCCGATGGCGACCCGGTTCGGCAAATGGGGCAGCATGTGGGCAACGTGTCTTTGTATGCGGCTTCCATCTTGCGCAACAAGCGCTCGATTGCCCTGGACCTCAAGTCCGAAGAGGGCCGGTCCCTGGCTTTTGAGCTGATGGTAGAAGCCGATATCGTGGTGGAAAACAACCGCCCGGGGGTGATGGAGCGGCTGGGATTGGGTTATGAGGCCTTGTCGTCACGCAACCCCGGTTTGGTGATGGTGCGCATCAGCGGTTTTGGTCAAGACGGCCCCTATGCCGAGCGACCCGGCTATGGGGCGATTTGTGAAGCCGTGGGGGGCGTGCGCCACATGACGGGCGATCCGGACCGCCCCCCAGCTCGGGTGGCCTTGGCCACCACCGACTATTTGTCTTCGGTCTATGCCGCGTTCGGGGCCATGGCGGCCATTCATTCGCGCACTCAGACAGGCCAAGGGCAGGTGGTGGATGTGGCTTTGTACGAGGCCGCATTCACCCAGATGGAGCCGGTGGTGCCCGCACACGACAAACTGGGCGTGGTGCCCATGCGAGAGGGCTCGAACTTGCCTTCCATGGCCCCCAACAGCTCGTATCCCACCCGCGATGGGGCTTGGGTGCTGATCGCCGCCAACAGCCAACCGATCTGGAAACGGCTGGTGGCCCTGATGCAACAGCCCGAGTTGCTGACGGACCCGCGTTTTGAGACGATCCAGGCGCGTGGCCTGCCCGAGCACATGCGGGCCATCGACGCCATCGTGTCCGACTGGAGCCGTGGTCATGAGGCGGCTCAGCTTTTGGCTTTGCTGCACCAGGCTCAGGTGCCCAGCACCTTGGTTTACACCATCGCCGACATCTTCAAAGACCCGCATTTCCTGGCGCGGCAGATGCTGCAGCAGGTGCCCCACGAGCAGCTGGGCCACACCACACAGGCCGGGGTCGTCCCCAGGCTGTCAGCCACACCGGGCGGCATTTACCGCAGTGGCCCGAACTTGGGCGCAGACAGCATTGATGTGCTGCAGCGCGATCTTCAACTCAGCCCCGAACGTGTACAGGCCTTGGTGGCCAGTGGCGCGGTGGTGTTGTCTTCTTCATCTGTCTGAAAGGAAACCGACATGCAAGCTCACATCAACCGCCGCCAATCGCTCGGCCTGATCGCAGGGGCCAGCCTGGCCCCCATGGCTTGGGAGGCGCTGGCGCAAGACAGCACGTGGAAACCCACAGAGATGATCCGCTATGTGATTGGCGTGGCCCCGGGCGGCTCGGTCGATTTGTATGCACGTGGCATCAAGCAAATGCTCGAGTCGCAACAGCGGCTGCATGGGCAAACCATGCTGGCCGAAAACAAGCCGGGCGCGGCGGGTTTGCTGGGCTTGCAGCAACTGCAACGCAACCGTGGCAACGCGCACCACCTGGGCACTTTTCACACGGGCAGCATTGCGGGGCAAGCCACGGGCATGCTCAAGGCCGACATGCGCGAATTTGTGCCTGTGGCCATGATGGCGGAAGAAACCTCGCTGGTGGCCGTGCGGGCCGACAGCCCCCTGCGCAATGTGCAAGACCTCGTGGCACGTTTGCAGCGCGATGTGTCCTCGGTCAGCTTTGCGGTGGCCCCTGTGCGGGGCCTGAACACACATTTGGCGATTGCCAAACCCCTCAAAGTCGCTGGGCTGGCGGTGGACAAACTCACGGTGGTGCCTTTCCGCTCTTCGGGGGATTCCATGGTGGCTTTGCTGGGGGGCAATGTGGATGTGGTGTCCGCCACCGGCCCCACCGTCATGCCCCAGGTGCAGGCTGGCAAGGTGCGTGTGTTGGCCAGTGCTTCGCCGCAACGCGGCACGGGCTTGATGGCTGCCGTACCCACTTGGCGTGAGCAGGGGGTAGCGGCCGACTACATCAGCTACAACGGCGTTTTGCTGCCCGGTGGTGTGGACGCTGAACAAATTCGGTTTTGGGAAAACGCCTTGCGCCAAGTGGCCGAGTCGGCTGCCTGGCAAGCCATGGTCGAGAAATCGGGCAACCGCCCCATGTTCAAGGGCTATGTGGATTCACACCGTTACCTGGAAGCCGAGTTGTCTGAAACACGCGCCTTGGTCACCGCCTTGGGTTTGGGGGCTGCATGAACCAGTGGCCTGTTTTTGAGCCTTCGGGCGAGTGGGCAGCTGAACTCACTGAGTTACAGCTGCGCCGCGCGCAGGCACGCGCCATGGGCGGAGCAGAGGCGCTGGCCCGCTTCAAGGCCAGTGGTCGCCTGAATGCACGCGAGCGCATCGATCACTTGATGGATGCGGGCAGTTTTCGGGAACTGGGGGCGCTGGCGGGCAAAGGCCATTACAGCCGCGAAGGGGCCTTTGAACGCATGGACCCCACCAACGCCATCGTGGGGCTTGGCCGCGTGCAGGGCCGCAAAGTGGCGGTGCATGCCGACGATTTCACGATCCGGGCGGGTTCTTCGGAAGCCTCGATCGCCGACAAGTGGATTTACATCGAGCGCATGGCGCACCAGCTGCGCATGCCCTTGGTGCGCTTGGTGGATTCTGCGGGAGGCAGCGTCAAGCTTTTGATGCAAATCGGTGGCACCAAAATCCCCGAATACCCCAGCTGGCCTGCCAACGAGTTGCTGCAAACCGTGCCCGTGGTGGGTGTGGCTTTGGGCGCTTGTGCCGGGCAGGGGGCGGTCAAAGTGCTGTCCTCGCATTTCTCGGTCATGGTGCGTGAGCAAGCACAAGTCATGGCGGCTGGCCCGCATGTGGTGCGTCAGGCTTATGCACAAGAGGTGGACAAAAACGATCTGGGCGGTCACCGGGTGCACCGCAAAAGCGCCTTGGTGCACAACGAGGCCGAGGACGAAGCCGATGCCTTGGCACAGGTGCAGCGCTTTTTGAGCTACATGCCGCGCAGCGTGCACCATCTGGCGCCTGTGCTGCCGACACAAGACAGCCCTGTACGAGCAGACGATTGGCTCAAAGACGCCATTCCGCGTGAGCGCCGCAAAATTTATGACCCACGGAAGATTTTGGCTTCTGTCATGGACATGGACTCGGTGTTCGAAATCGGTCGCTACCAAGGGGGCTCGGTCATCACGGTTTTGGCGCGTTTGAATGGTGTGCCTGTAGGCGTGATCGCCAATGATCCCAAGGTGCAAGGCGGTGCGATGACGGTTCAAGCGGCCTACAAAATGGAGCGGCATGTGAAGCTGTGCAGCTTGTTTGGTTTGCCGGTGGTGAACTTTGTGGACCAGCCTGGCAACCAAACCGGCCTAGAGGCTGAGTTGGGCGGCACCTTGTTGGGTGCTTTGCGTGTGGGTGAGGCCCTCAACGCTTGCCGCTCGCCTTGGGTGTCGATCCTGATGCGTCGTTGCTTTGGCATGGCTGGCGCGTTGCATGCGCCCAAATATGGCGAAGCGCTGAACCTGCGTTATGCCTGGCCATCTGCACGTTGGGGATCCATCCCGATTGAAGGCGGCGTCATGGCTGCGCACAAGACCGAGATCGATGCAGCGCCCGACCCGGCAGCCAAACGGGCAGAGCTGGAAGCTTTTTACCTGAACATGACATCGCCGTTTCGCACCGCTGAAAAGTTTGGCATATTGGACATCATCGACCCCCGGGAGACCCGTGCCATTTTGTGTGACTGGGTTGAGGACGCGCGTGAGCTGGTCAAGGTGGGTCGCATCGGCGAGGGTGAGGGGTGAGGAACAGGTGCCAATCTCACATCCGGGATAATCTTCCGCATGAGATCACCTATTGCCGTTGTGGATGTCGACCGTTGTGACACTTGGACCCGTTACAAGGCCGGCTTGTGCGACACCTGCGCCGCCAATTGCTGCACCATGCCCGTCGAAGTCAAACTGGCCGATTTGGTGCGCTTGGAGTTGGTCGATCCGTTTGAAGCTGAACACGATGACGCCAAGAAAATCGCCAAAAGGTTGGATAAAGCGGGCCTCATTGAACACTTCAATTTTAAGAACAGTATTTTCATGCTGTCGCGTCGGGCCAGTGGGGATTGTCAATTTCTAGATGCCCAAACCCGACGTTGCACGGTGTACGCCAAAAGACCAGACACCTGTCGTTTGCACCCGCAAATAGGGCCTCGGCCGGGGCATTGTCCGTTTGGGTCCAAGCTCCAGAGCCGCTGAGTCTCTAAACCGTTAAAATCGTCAAAACTTATTTTCCGAACAGACCCCATGGATTCGCAACATTACATCTCCAAATGCCACGCCGAGCTGAAGCTTGCAGTGGCCTCATTGGGGGGAGATGCGGCATCTCCTCGGTTGTTTGACATGGCTGAATTGATCATTCAGTCGATGACAGGGCCATGGCGCTCTTTCCACACGCCCGAACACATCTTTGACGTTGGCTCGGGTGGAACGCCAGTGGAAGTGATTGCCGCTCTTTTCCATGATTTGGTTTATGCCCAAGTGGACTCCGGTATCCACGTCAACTTGGCTCGGTATTTGGCTTCTTATGTTCGCGAAAACGCCAAGGGCTTGGTGATCGATCCAACTGACGACGCACCCGCTGAAGATCTGGAAATGGTGATGACTTTGTTTGGCTTTGAGCGAGGGCAAGTTTTGTCGCCTTTCGCTGGGCTCAATGAATTCCTCAGTGCCTTGTTGGCCGTGCGCATCTTGGAGGGCGTGCTGCCTAAATCCGTGTGCGCTCAGATCGCCGCCTGTATTGAAGCGACCGTGCCATTTCGCAGCCCCCAAGCAGACGGCAAAACTTGCTCGCAACTGCTGCTAGAGCGTTTGATGCTGGCCAATCAAAACCATGCACTCGGGCTGGATGAAGCCACCTGCAAGGAAACAGTGCTGATGGGCGTGAGGGTGGCCAACCGTGACATCGGCAACTTTGCCAGTGAGCACCCCACCGAATTCCTCAACAACACCTGGAACTTGATCCCCGAGACCAACCACGATTTGGTCAGCACCAACACATACACCGTCAAGGGGTACCGGATTTCCTTGCAGAAGATGGAAGGTTTCCTGGGCTTTTTGCAGCCAGCCGCCGTGTTCAGGCAGTTCGCGCAAGAGCCCTCAGACCAAGAGCACCAACGCCGATTGGACTTGACCTTGCGCAATCTGGAAGTGGCGCGCCTTTATTTGCGTCTCAAATTGCTGTCGATTGCTTTGATTGAGTCTTTGTCCCTGAGTCTGGGAGAAGAAGTTTCTTTGTCGTCGATCATGGGCAAGTTACCTGGCAAGGTTGATTTCCCGATTCAATTTGAAAACTACTTGCCCGTCATTGCGAACCCTTATCAAGCTCAAAACGACCAAGAGGCGATCGTGATGGACTTGCTGGAAACGGGGCGCTCGGCCGAATCTGTGCACGATGCGCGGCACTCGCCTGTGGCCAGTTACATGGTCAAGGCCATGGGCATTCAGGCCAGTCTGCAGTTGCTGGAGCAAGCGCGGGGTTTCTTTGCCGGCAAAATCACGGGTGATGATTTGTTGACCCATGCCCCTGCTGAGGTGGTCCAAGGTTTGCGCGGTGCCATGGTTGCCGTGTTTGAGCGACGCGCTGATCTGTATCGCGCGACTTGAATCGCAGACTCCCCAAGCGCCCATAAACACCCATGGGTCAATACACCCATTTCACAGCGCCAGACAAACACCCGTTCAGGGCTTATGTGGTGCACCCCAAAACCCTCCCACGAGGCGCTTTGGTCCTCTTGCATGAGATGGATGCCAGGTCTGTCCATCGCGTGGATTCGGGTGTCAAACACAACCCGATGCCTGGGGTGAGCCAGCGCATCAGGAGTTTGGCCAAGGAACACGCGTCAAGGGGCTATCTGGTGGTGGCGCCGTCCTTGTTTGGCCGAGGCCGTGCAGGCAAAGACCATGGGTACCGATACCAGATGACCGCCTCGGGCGAGCAATTGATGAAACCTTTGCAGCCCATTGATTCAAGCCGAGCGATGGCGGATATTCAGACGGTGGTCGCTTGGGCCCAGTCCCAGATTCCTCAGGGCAAAGTGGGCATCATGGGATTTTGCTGGGGTGGCTTGCTCGCCTGGCAAGCCGCGTGCACCTTGCCACAAGTTTTCGCAGCCGCATCCTTTTATGGCGGCGGTATCACCAATCCGGAGGTGCGTGCTTTGCGGCCGATGTGTCCGGTGCTTGTGCATCTTCCCTCGAATGGCTTGTGGATGACGCACCAGTCCATGGATGAGTTCATTGCTGTGCAGCGTGATCATTTTTCGGGGCATGGCCTGGCCGACCCGGGGCAAAAAAGTCCGATGGTGCAAATCGAGCGCTACGACGCCGCTTATGGGTTCGATCATGTCACCAGCCGACAGCACGATCCGCTGGCTTCGCATTCGGCAAGATTGAAGACAAGCGCTTTCTTTGACAAGTACCTGTCTTTTTAGCGCTTCAAAAGTCCGCGTCAAGTGTTGGTGCTGAGCGGTAAATGGGTTGGGAGTGCCAGCAGGTCTTGCAGCTTCATGGGCTTTGAAAAAAAGTAGCCCTGAGCCTGCAGGCAACCCGCGTTGATCAGAGCATCTTGTTGGAATCGATTTTCCACGCCTTCGGCAGTCACCTCGAGTGACAGAGACTGCGCCAATGCCAGAATGCCTGAAATGATTTTGACGTTTTCTTCGCGCTCTATCCCTGCAACAAAAGACATGTCGATTTTCAATTTCTGAATAGGCATGCTCGCAAGGCGCGACAGAGAAGAGTAGGACTTGCCGAAATCGTCGATCGCGATTCGGACGCCCAGGCCCATGATGGATTGAAGTTGACTGGCCAGCTCTTGTGCACTCAGGGCGAAATCCGATTCTGTGATTTCCAAAACAAAACCATCCAAGCCATCGTCCAGTTCGGCTGCCAAGTGAGAAAGCATGGTCAATAGACGCTTTCCACACAGCAACTGGGGTGACGAATTCAAGGCAATTGTGACCTTGGGAAAACGGGCGCGAATCACTTGGCAGTCTTTGACGACTTGGGTGAACAAACGCTCTGTCAATGGGTCTATGGCGCCTGATTGCTCGGCCAATGGGATGAATTCTGCTGGGCTGACCATGCCCAGTTCTTCGTCGTGCCAACGCGCCAGAGCTTCAAAACCAATGATTTTTCCGGTCAGCAGATCCACTTCGGGTTGGTAATGCGGGAAGATTCGACCTTCGCGAATGGCCACGGCCAACTTGCTGTCGACTTTGGTTTTGCGCAGGGTGGCCGCCATCATCTGGGCATTGAGCCATTGAATCTGATTGCGCCCCGACTCCTTGGCCGTCAGCAATGCGGTGTCTGCATAAATGAGCAACTCTTTGATCGATGGCGAGTGATCAGGAAACAGAGCCGCTCCTGCGCTGAAGGTGGAGGTGACCTGCACGGTCCCCATGTGGCTGACCGTGAAAACAGCCGGTTCGAAAATCAGCTTCAATTTGGCTTGGAAATCAGCGATGGGCTCATGGATGTCCAGCACAGCAATGAATTCATCGCCTGAGCGTCGGCATAAGAAGTTGCCCTTGGGCAAGGTGGCCTGCAGATGTTGGGCGATTTGTCGAATCACCTCGTCGCCTTGGTCGTGACCAAAGGTGTCATTGATGTTTTTGAAGTTGTCCAGGTCAATGAACAAGATGGCAAATCGGGCATCAGCTTCTTTTTGTTGGATGTATGCCTGAAATGCCCGGTAGTTGGGCAGACCTGTGAGTTGGTCTTCGTTGAGCAGAACCTGCAGTCTTTTTTCCGCTTCACGAATCGCGCGAATGTCGGCAAAAACAGAAACATGGCCTTGGCTTTTGCCCTGGGCATCGAGCAAGGTGGACACCGACAACAACACGGGCAACAGGGTGTGCTGTTTGCTTAAAAAATAGGTTTCACCGCGCCAAGTACCATTTTGCCGAACCGTTTGCGCAATGATGGACAGATCGACGCTTTTGTCGTCCTGGATGTAGAGCTTACCGGCTGGCTGGTTGATCAGCTCTTCTTTGCTGTATCCGGTCATGTCGGTCAATGCCGCATTCACATCAACCACCAGACCCTGCTTGTTGGTGATCAAAATCGCTTCGGCTGCAGTCTCGAACACCCTGGAGAAAACAGCCTGTTTCTGTGTGGCCAGCCTTTGCTTTTGCAGCATGCTTTGCAAGGCGTTCGACACCTTGGCGATCTCGTCGCCGGTGTGGTCACTGAATGATTCATCTCCGCGACCTTGCACCGTATCGGAGGCCAGTTGCACCAAACCATCGAGCCTCTGTGTGGTGCGTTCAGAAAAAAGTTGGGTCCAGCGCCTGAGCCCCAAGAACAACAAGCCGCCTGACATCAATGAAACCGCCAAACCCGTCATGACGAAAAGAAACGCCGACAAATAGCTCTGTTGAATTTGAATGTGCAGGGCGTATGGCTTGCCCGAATCGCTCCATTCAAGGGTGAAAGCTTGACTGTGTTTCGAAAAATCAGATGACGTATCCACAAACGGGGTCAAGCTGTAATTGACTTTCAGGTCATCAGGGAAGTTCAGTGAGGCCATGATCTTGTCCAGATCCAGGTGCAGCAATACGACACCGATGGCGCTGTCTGTGAAGTTGGCCATGATGGGCACACTCACCGCCAGATAGTCGACGTGCTCCATGCGCACCATTTCCAAATGGGTCTGGTTATCGTCGATCGTTTTTTGGATATTGGCAGGCCTGTCCAAAAGCAAACCGGCTGAGTTGTCGCTGTGGATGAAAAAACGGCCCAGGTAATCCAGCAGGTCAAATTTGTACTGTTTGTTTTGATTGGCTTTTTCCAGCAGTGGCAGGAGATACGTGCCCCGTCCCGCAGAGTCGGTCAGGCCCGTCCAGACCTGGGTCGAGTCGGCCAAATCCCTGGCTTGCCGAAATGAGGCGCTGACTTCAGAGCCCAGCCGTGTGGCGATCAGCGCCTTGTAGTGCTTGAATTCTTCTTGCTGGTAGAAAAAAATGCCGTAGACGGCCAAGAGCATGCTGAGCGATGTAACGCCCAGAATGTAAGCACCAAACAGCCTGAAAACATCGTGGCTGATCTGGGCTTTGAGTGATTTCAATGGGCCCATGTCAGTCTTGTGGGATCAGTTGCCCCGATGGCGTCAATTTGACAAACAAGACTTGCGATTTGTCCAGAGCGTCGTGCCTTTGGTGTGTGAAGGGTTTGCTGTAGTGCTTGACGGCGCCCTGGAATGCGGGCAATTTTTCCAAGGCGTCCCTGATTTTTTCAGGCGATGTCGTTTGGGCTGTGTCAATGGCCTTGGCCAGAAGGTGCACCGTGTCGTAAGCATGTGCAGCGCCCACGGGACTGGGAATCTCGTGGGTACTTTTCAGGCCATTGTTTTTCAAAATCCAATCGGCGAGGTAAATGGCGCGCGGGCGCTTGTTGTTGATGAAGGTGAAGGTCTGGATGAAATCAATGTTCACCATGGACAGCTCTTCTTTGACCAGTTCGTGCAAGGTGCCCCCCACAGCGCCCCAATGGGCCACCACGGGCATGCGCAGAGGGGGCGCTTGAGCGGCAATTTCCTTGACCAAAATAGCGCCTTCCTTTTCATTGCCCACAAACAAAAGCCCTTGAGTGCGTGAGTCCAGGCAGGCCTTGTAGTGCGCAGTCAACGATGCGTCGCCCCAGTTGTACCAACGCACGACGGGGAATTGGGCGGTGTTGGCCCTGGCCTTGGCCTGAATGACTTTTTCGGCTGAACGACCCCAAGCCGTGTTGGGCAAGATCGCACAAGCTTGGCGAACCTTGTATTTGGAGGACAGGCGGTTCATCATCGCTTCGACACCCCAATCGTCCTTGAGCGACACACGAAATGAGTAAGAGGGCTTGTGTTCGTGATCGGTGATGGGGTCTGCAGATCCCCAAACGCTGATCATGGGCACTTTCAATCGGTGCGCTTCAGGCAGGATCTCGACGCTGATGGGGCTGAATTTGCCAGTCAGCACGGCCACCAAGTCTTTGGTGCTCGCCAGTTGGACGAAATTGTCTTTGCCCCGGGCGGTGACCCCTTTGTTGTCGGTGGTCACGAGTTTCAGGGGGCGACCGTTGAGAACGCCCCCGTTGCCGTTGATTTCTTCCAACGCGGCTTGGATGCCCCATTCGGTGGCGATGGCGGAGGTGTTGGTTTTCAGGCCATAGGCATCGTCAAATCCGATCCACACCGGTGCGCGTTCTGTATTCGCTGGGGTTTGCGCGAATGCCGCTGGGGTCAATGCACAAACGGTAGCTGCCACGATGTGGACCAGGCCTTGCAGGCGGCAATGCATGCCCCTCAGGGACGTCAAAGATGGTTTAGCCATGGAATGTTTTCTCCCATAAAGACGAAATTAACTGACGGGTTGAGGTGGTCGCTGGGGCCACCGTGGTGTACTGCCCTGAAAAAAGTTTGCAGATCATGGCGTTGCGCTGGGCCTTGCTGTCGTATTCAAAAGTGGCGGCCAGATGCGCATGGTTTTGCCGGATGGGATGGATCTTCACGCGGCCCACACCTTGCACTGTGAGGCTGGCCGTTCCTTGGCCAAATAAGCCTGGGTGAGAGGCTGGCAGGGCCAATTTGCAGCCATCAACGCTGGCATCGATGAGGTCCACAGTGACCTGGGTTTCACCATCGTGTGCAACGGCCGTTTCCGCCATCAAAAAGCGCTCTTCCTTTCGCAAACGAGGGCCTTCAAAACACAGCAATGCCGCCAGGCCCAGGGTGACGATGTTCAACATGGACCAAAACATGGCAACGGGGAAAAACTCGTCGTGGGGCACCACGGCCAGTTCTGGCACCACGTTCAGCAGCAAGCCCAGCAGCGTCAAGCCCATGCACAGCAAAATCATGCCGAGACTGAAAAAGTCCACCTGAGCGCCATGGGCCGCGTCCGAGCCTTTGGGTGTGACCCGAAAAGGCTTGCCAAAGGGCTGGATGAGCGAGGCGACCACGGTCGGCCCCAAGCGGAAGCTCGCGAACACCCCCGAAGGTCCTGAGACCAGAGGCGAAAAATGGCCGCCAACCAGCCAGCGCATGGCCAGAAAAAACGACAGGAAAACAGGCAGTTGGTAAAACACCATGTCTGCTGTGTCCGTGAAGTGAAAAGGCAACCAACCCAAAAGCAAATACGCCAGAGGAATGGCGATCAACATCAGGCGAACAGCGTATTGCGTGAGCCAGCTGGTGGGAAAAAACAGGATCCTTTGCACGACACTCAGCCCCGGACCGAGGGGGCCGGCTTTGAGGAACAGGGACTGAATGGCCCCGCGACACCACCTTTCGCGCTGGACGAAGAAGCCTTCGATCGATTCAGCCGCCAATCCCATGCTCAGGCGTTCATTGAGGTAAATCGTTTGGTAGCCTTGGCGCAACATGACCAAGGTGGTCAGCAGATCCTCTGTGATGCTTTGCGTCGGAATGCCGCCAACGGCATCGACCGCTTGGCGACGCATGATGCTGCAAGAGCCGCAGCAAAAGGCGGCTTGCCACGCGTCGCGTGAAGCCGCCATTTGGTCAAAAAACAAGCGCTGCTCGTCAGGGTAGATTTGCATCAAGCCCAGGTTGGTCTGGATCGGGTCTTTGTTATAGAAATGTTGGGGCGTCTGAACAATGCCAATGGTCGGGTCGCTGAAAAAGCCCAAGGTGCGCCGGATGAAGTTCTTGGAGGGCACAAAGTCCGCGTCGAACACGGCAATGAACTGGCCCTTGGCGTGCGTCAATGCGTGGTTCATGTTGCCAGCCTTGGCGTGCGCGTTGTCGGCTCGGGTCAGGTAACGCACGCCTGTGTCTTCGCAAAACTTGCGTAACCAATCGCGCTTGCCATCGTCGAGCACCCAGACGGTTTTGTTCGGGTAGTCCACGGCTGCTGCGGCCACAATGGTTTTTTCCAGAACGTCCACCGGTTCGTTGTATGTGGGAATGAAAATGTCCACCTCAGGCAGAGGGCTTGGCATCTGGTGTCGGTCAGCTTCCTCGCTTCGTGTGTTGGTGCGGCTCATGATGAGCAAAAAAACCGCCACCTCGATGAAGGCCAATACTTCAATGCCCCAAACGCCCCATATCCACGATTGAGCCCAGGCGCTGTCTTCGTTGTCGAGCCAAACCGTGCTGAACAAACGCCAGGACAGGTACTGCACGCACAGCAGCGCGGGAATCAGGCACACCCATTGCCGAGTTTTGATTTGGTGGCGCGGGGTGTCCCAAACCAGCAAAAAGAAAGCGGCGACCAGCAGCAGGGGGATGTAATCCATGCTGTGGATCACATCAGGAATGAACTGACGCGGCTCATCCACACCGAGGGACGCCATTCACGGGGCACTTTGACGTCCACTTTGCGGCCTGCAAAGCACAAATTCTCTTGGGGTTTGTTCAGGTCAGCCGCATGGATCTTGACGAAAATCCGGGCGTCTTTCTTTTCCCGTTGCAGTTGAGCGACCAAGGTCGTGTCCTGCAAGTTGTTGCCACTGCCCGTGACGGCCTGGATGTGACCCGTGAGCCATGTGGTGCTGCCAATCAGGCGGTACTGCACCGGTTTGCCGATTTGAAAAGATTCGAGCGACGATTCCGGCACCGCCACATCGAGGAACAGGTTGTCGCAGGTGATCACATGGGCCAAGTCCGTGCCGATCACGACTTCGGTGCCGTTGCCGCCGAATTTGCGCCACAAAACCCCTTGACTGGGTGCAAGCACGCGCACCTCGCGGGAGACGGCCATGCTCTCGCGCTCCTTGCCGATCTGCAATTGAACATCCGAGCTGCGTCGCTCGTTTTCGCGCAAACGTGAAGCAACTTCGGTGATTTGCAGGCGAACGTCATCTAGCCGTTGCTGTGTGTAAGGAACATCATTGCGGCCCTCACCGAGGTAGACAAAGCGTTGGACCGCTTGCTTTTCGGTTTCTAGCAGCCGGATGCGGGCCTGGAAAATGTCGAGTCGGCTTTGTGTGACTTCAAGCGCGTATTGGGCCGCCTCGTTTTGTGACGGGGAGATGAAGTTTTCCTTCACCAGCAATGCGTTGCGTTGTGCCAGCAGCTGCTGTTCCCGGATCAGGCTTTCTTGGGCCTTTTTCTCGGATTTGGCTTGAGCCAGTTGTTCTTCAAGTCGCAAAAATTCGTGCGTGCGGTGGACCGCGACCCGGTTTTGCAGCTCCTTTTGCAGCTGCTGTAGATTTTTGAGGTGCTGCTGCAGACCCAGGCTTCTCTCGGTCAGGGTTTTTCCCTCCACCTCCATCTCATTGATCGCACTCTCTTTGAATCGTGTGTTGCTGATTTTGAGCAACTCCTCTCCGAGTTCGATGGGCTGCCCAGGCATTTTTGCAAAACCGCCCAAGGCCCCTTCGATGGGGGACTTGATCGTCACATAGTGGGTGTTCACGATGGCATTGATGCTTTGAAAGCTGGCCAGTGCAGGCACCAGGACCACCGCAGCGATGAGGGCAACGCCGAATCCCAGAGCGCGTTTGGAGGTTTTTAGGGTGTTGAAGGTTCCCATGATCTGCTTTTGTTGTGTTTTTTTAGTGCTGTGCGGCAGGGTGCATCACCCGATAACACTCACAGGCTCTGGCCTCCAGCTTGGGGCGGTCCAGCACCTGCAGTTGCCCCCGTGTGACTTCGAGCAGACCTTCATGGCTCAATTTGCCGGCGGCCAGGGTGACCGATTCGCGCCGAATGCCCAGGGTGTCGGCGATTTCCTGGTGGGTGACTTGAAGGGTGTGCCCCTGGGTCTTGTCCAAGGTGTTCATGATCCAGCGGATGATTTGTTGTTCATTGCTGTGTTTGCTGCTGCAGACGGTGGGCATGGCAATCTGCAAGATCATTTGCCGCGTGGACGCCATCCAGATTTTCAGGAAAGCGCGGTCTTGGGCCAGTTCGGACTGGAAAACGCTCAAGGGCAATTTGTAGGCAAAACCCGAAAACTTGACCCGTGCCCGGCTGAAGTTCTGGTTGCCCCCCATGACGCCACTGCCCACCATGCCTTCTTTACCGATCAACACAATGTCAGCCGAAGAACCATCAGAGATGTCGATTTGCATCGCGATGATGGCGCTCACCGGGAAAAAGACGTATTGAATGACTTCGTGGGGCCTGAAAATCAATTGGTCGACTTCTAGGCAAACCAGTTGAAAAGAGGGCAGTAATTTTTCATATTTATCTGAAATTAATTGCTGAACCATCAAATTATTGGCTGGACTGAGCATTTACTGTCCTTTTTGAAGTATTGATACTGATTTTAATATCAAGCACCTTTATTTGTGTACGTTATCGAACATAAGATCGACAACTTCGCTATTTTTATCGGAAATATTCATTTAGATGCTTTTTTGAAGCCGCTTGAATCTGGTTTGCATTTCCATCCGTTTCGCCATGAAAAAAGCCTCCCGACTTGGCAGTCGGGAGGCTTTGGGCTTAGAAGAGCCGGGCGGTTTACATCGTGTCGATGAAACTGCGCAGCTTGTCAGAACGGCTGGGGTGCTTGAGCTTGCGCAGCGCCTTGGCTTCGATCTGGCGGATGCGTTCGCGTGTCACATCAAACTGCTTGCCCACTTCTTCCAGCGTGTGGTCGGTGGACATCTCGATGCCAAAACGCATGCGCAGCACTTTGGCTTCGCGGGGCGTGAGGCTGTCGAGAATGTCTTTGACCACATCGCGCAGGCCCGCTTGCAGTGCCGCGTCCATGGGCGCGGTGTGTGTGCTGTCTTCGATGAAGTCACCCAGGTGGCTGTCGTCGTCGTCACCGATCGGCGTTTCCATCGAAATGGGCTCTTTGGCGATTTTCAGAATCTTCCGAATCTTGTCCTCGGGCATCTCCATCTTGATGGCCAGAGTAGCGGGGTCGGGTTCCTTGCCGGTCTCTTGCAGAA
>JACCEA010152260.1_pt1 | contig 17212 bp, 13 predicted proteins | sample 7449851 | NCBI WGS metagenome assembly JACCEA01 (sample SAMN15323453, study PRJNA562643) | freshwater metagenome | isolation source: river surface water | place: USA:Blue River Watershed | collected 2017-08-18
AACCTGTTAACTGTGATTAACGGCATTCTCGATTTTTCCAAGATTGAATCCGGCAAGCTCACACTGGATTATGCCCCCCTACCGATTCGTCAGAGCGTTGATGAAGTTCTGCACATTTTGGCACCCGACGCCCATGAAAAAAATCTTGAATTGGTGAACTACGTTGAAGCAAACATTCCCAAGAATTTATTGGGCGATGCGTTGAGATTCAAACAAGTCCTTTCCAATTTATTAACCAATGCCATCAAATACAGTAATAGCGGCAACATAGTCGTGGATATCAGTATCCTGCAGCGCCAGGAAACCCAAATCACCTTGAAAATTTGTGTTAGTGACGAAGGAATCGGTTTAAGCCGCGAAGAACAGGATCAATTATTTAGCCCGTTTAACCAAGCTGACAGCTCCATTACCCGCGAACACGAAGGCACAGGGTTGGGACTCGCCATCTGTAAAGGCCTAGTGGAGCGTATGCATGGCGAAATTGGCGTAGTCAGTGAGCCGGAAAAAGGCTCTACCTTTTGGTTTACCGCGCGTATGGGTATCGACAAACGGCAACCGTCCCTAAGCCAACTTGCCAACCTGAGTGATTACCGCATTTTATTGTGTGGGGAAAATCCTGCTTCGCTAAAACAGATCGACAACCTTTTGCGCGAATGGAATGGCAACACACAAAACATTCCTGCAATTCACGATTGCTTTCCAATACTACGGAACGCCCGCAACGCCAACAACAATTTTGATTTATTGATTCTGGATATTGCCCCCAACGAACGGAAAATCCCCCCCGTACTGCTGCACAATCTCGCCGAACAGCTGCACATGGAATTTAACTGTACATTGATCGCATGCTGCACGCCTGCGCATCAGCGTTTATTCCGCAATCATTCCGATAAATCACGCGTATTGTTTATTAACAAACCCATTGCCTACGATGCATTGCTGCAAACGCTCGGACGACAACTCGATTTACACATTAAAGATATGCGCGAACAAGATGAAGATTTACTGCAACCGAGCATTTCAGTGCTATTGGTAGATGACAACCCTGCCAACTTACAACTCGCATCAGAATTGTTGCGAGGCTTAAATACCCAAGTCACTCAAGCAAGTAGTGGCCCAATGGCCATAGAGGCCTGCGAGCAACATGAATTCGATGTAATTTTTATGGATATCCAAATGCCAGGCATGGATGGTATGGAAGCAACGCGTCATATTCGCACATTGGAAGAGGGAAAACGGCGCACGCCTATCATTGCGTTAACGGCGCACACGATTACCGAACAGAAAGCCGAATTGCTGATTGCCGGCATGGATGACTGCATCAGCAAACCGGTAAATGAAAATCAGCTTGCCCATATCATCAATCGCTGGAACAGTTTGTCGGGCAAAAAAGAAATTGTGATTCAACCGGAAGAAAAAACCAGCGCACCTGTGCGCGAAACCATTCCCACAGAAGACCTGACCGGCTCGGTCGACATCCAATTGTGTCTCAAACTTGCCAATCACAAACCCGCACTCGCGCGCGATATGCTGAGGATGCTGCTCGCCGGATTGGAATCAGAGAAATCGCAAATTCAACAAGCGTTGGCCGCCGAAGAGTTTGAGGAGCTGGGTGAACTGGTTCATCGACTCTACGGCAGCAGTTGCTATTGTGGAGTACCACGCTTGAAACACATCAGCGGACTGCTGGATAAATTATTCCAAAGCAAACAATTTGAACAGGCGCGCAGTGCTATGCCTGCCCTCAACCACGCGTTGGATGATTTACTCAATTGGGGCAGGGATAAAAATATCGATGCGCTCTTTGGCCTGGAACCCAGTGAGGCACCTACCAGCTAAATACTAACCCGCTGGTTGCCGGAATAATTCGCGGCTATGCAAAGGCTTGCTGCCCAATAGAGGCCTGAGCATGCGCCGCGTTAGTTGCTTCGCAGCCTGGCGCGTCAACGGCGCCGAATAATCACCCTGCGCGATTGCCAGCAACCACTCCCCTTTAATCAACAAGTTTTCAGGAATATCAGGGGCAGCAGCATAAAAGCCTTCTTGAATATGACACTCATAGAAGTTCTGAATTTCAATGGCGCAGCCGCTGCGCACATCGTGAGTAAAATCCAGCGCGTAACCCAATTCCTCCAACAATCGAAACTCAAATCCACGCAATAAAGGTTCTATTTCGACTTCCAATTGTAAGGCATTCAGGCTTTGCTCATAGGCGTAAAATAATCCGTTATGTCTATCCATCTCTGGCAACAAACGCACCAGCAACTCATTCAGATAAAACGCAGAATATAAGTGATTGCCTTTTAGGCTGAGGAAGTGATTGTCTGACTCAAAACTGGTCAGCAATTTCATATCTGTTTTGCCTTGCCAGCACACGAGCAAGCGACTGAACGGATTTAGCAATTGACGCTTGGGGGTTTTCGTTTTACGCACGCCACGCGCCACTGCAGTGACGCGTCCGAAATCCGGCGTGAGCAAATCAACTAATAAACTGGTGTCGCGGTAAGGGCGCGTGTGCAATATGTAGGCTGGCTGCAAATCGACACGCATAATAGGTTACAGACAAGAATTAAAAATCGTTATAGCCAAGACTGCGTAACGCACGCTCATCATCTGACCAGCCAGATTTTACTTTCACCCACAATTTGAGCATGATTTTCATCTCAAACAATTTTTCCATATCGATACGTGCTTCAGTACCAATGAGTTTGATACGTGCACCCTTGTCACCAATCAGGATTTTTTTCTGGCCATCGCGCTCCACCAGAATTAACGCAGAAATATTGAGCAAATTACCTTCTTGCTTAAACTCTTCAATTTCCACCGCCATTTCATAGGGCAATTCATCGCCCAATTGTCGCGTAATTTTTTCACGCACAATCTCTGCTGCCATAAAGCGCGAACTGCGATCGGTAATCTGATCTTCAGGATACATATGTATCCCTTCGGGCAACCGCTCAATAATCAACTGCTCCAGACGCTCCAGGTTGTTATTGCGCAATGCAGAAATTGGAACAATTTCCGCCACCTTTAGTTTTTCTGCCAGCTGCTGTAAATGCGGCAACAGGGTCTCTTTATCTTCTATTTGATCAACTTTATTAACTGCCAGAATTACCGGGCTGTTAATATTTTGCAGCTTCTCCGCTACCGCTTCATCCTCTTCCGTCCAGATAAAACGATCCACCACAAACACCACAACATCAACGTCTTTCATCGCCGTGGTTGCCGCGCGATTCATATAGCGATTAATTGCTTTTTGTTGCCCTAAATGCAAGCCTGGGGTATCGACGAAAATGATTTGCACATCGCCTTCAGTCTTAATCCCAACCACAGCATTGCGAGTAGTTTGGGGCTTGCGCGACGTAATACTGATTTTTTGCCCTAGCATGTGGTTAAGCAGGGTCGATTTACCTACATTAGGGCGGCCAACAATAGCTACATAACCGCAGCGCGTATCGGTGTTGTCAGTATCAGAGTCAAAATTCATAAAAATTTACTACAGAAAATAAAAAGAAAGTGAATCGAAAAAGCGAAACAGGCAGGTATCTAGTCGAGCTTTAACTGCTTAAGCATCAAGAGTGCGCACTGCTTTTCCGCTTCACGGCGGCTAGAGGCTGATGCTTGGGTCGGTTTTTTGGCCAGTACAACCCGGCACTCAATCGTAAATACCTGGGCATGCCCTTCCCCGCCAATATTGATTACAGCATATTCCGGTAAAGGCTGGCGCTGGGCTTGTAAATATTCCTGTAGACGCGACTTGGCATCCTTGGCGCTGGTATCAATGCCAATTGCATCCAGACGCGAGGCAAACCAGCTCAACACCCGCTCACGGCACACATCAAGACCACGCTCGGTATAAATTGCGCCGATTATGGCCTCTACGCTATCGGCAAGAATAGAATCGCGACTTCTGCCTCCCGACTTTTGCTCGCCCTCTCCCAGAATCAGGCAATCGCCCATTTCAAATTCTCGAGCCAGTTCAGCGAGAGTTTCACCTTTTACCAATTGCGACCGCAAGCGGCTCAACTGCCCTTCACGTACGTCCGGAAAACGACTGAACAAGGCATCGCCAATGATAAAATTTAAGATGGAATCGCCCAGGAATTCCAAACGCTCGTTATTGGTTGCGCCATGGCTGCGGTGGGTTAGCGCCAGTTGTAGCTGACGCTGATTTTCAAATTGATAGCCTAGACGTTGCTCCAGGCGTTGATATTTAAGATTTTGCACAAATTACTTGGTAGTTAGTGTGGCTGCTGGTTTGCAACATTGGGCGGGATTAGTGCTGTCCAAATGATTCTTAAAGCCTAAAATTAAATCAATGTTGTACATCAACGTAACACGCGTCTCATAGTCAACGGTGACCATTGCCTTTTCCGCTTCGCGCTCTATTTTAATATTTTTTGTGGGACCTTCACTGCGCACATTGTTAATCATATAGAAGTTATTGAGTTTTTTAATAATTTCAGCATCACTCATCTCTTCCAGCTTTTCTCCGCCAGAGACCAACGAACGCAATGCCGACTCGACGTAACGATTTTCCGCATACAACGGAACTACTTTGAACGCAAAAAGCAAAAAAAACCCGGCGATAGCTGCAACCAAAGCGAACTGCAACATCCCCATACCACGCTGGTGCCTGAATCTCTTAAGCTGAACAGTTTTCATCAATTTGGACTCCACAAGAGAAGATACGACTGCTTTTACGCTAGCACAAAAATCTACTTGATAACGCCAACATGATCAAACGAAGGAACACTGAAGAACTTATCCCAGTGCATCCACACTGCAAACGCTTTACCAACGATCGCATTTTCAGAAACCACACCCCAGTCGCGACTATCCAGACTATTATCACGATTATCGCCCATCATGAAATAGTGCCCCTCAGGCACTACCCAGGAACCGCGCACGCTTAACGGACCAGGCTGGAAATGTTTGAACGCGGTAAAGGTTTTATCGTCAATGGTTTCTTTCACCATACGCAAATAAGGCGCACCCGCCGGCAACTCAGCAACCAGCTTTTCCTCGATAACCTTACCGTTAATCGTCAACACATGGTTGATGTAAGAGATATGATCGCCGGGAACACCAATCACGCGCTTAATGTAATAAGTGGTAGGCGCATGGGGTGGGAAAAACACCATCACATCACCACGCTGAGGCTTGCTGACCGGGATAAGCTGGGTATTGGTAATAGGTTCGCGAATACCATAAGCAAATTTATTGACCAGAATAAAATCACCCACTTCCAGAGTTGGAATCATGGAGCCAGAGGGGATCTGGAAAGGCTCAACCAAAAAAGAGCGTAAAAAGAAAACGATAAACAGTACCGGGAAAAATGATTTCGCATACTCAACCAATACCGGCTCACGCGCAGCGACACTTTTGGCATCTTCATAGGCCATCTTCTGCTGTTCAGTCTCCAGCGCCATGCCAGTGAACTGTTTATCAACGGCGGCGACTTTTTCCTTGCGGGGACGCGCTAAGACCAACGCATCAAATAGCCACACCAGACCAGTGACCAACACAGCCAAAGTGAGAATCAGCGGGAGATTAATACTGCTCATCAAGTTTCCTTAGGTTGCCAGTTAATTAGGTGCGTAGAACTTTTTAGCTATCTATTTTCAGCACCGCGAAGAAAGCGGCTTGTGGAATCTCCACATTACCGACTTGCTTCATACGTTTTTTACCCGCTTTTTGTTTTTCCAACAGCTTCTTCTTACGGGTTGCATCGCCGCCGTAACATTTTGCCAATACGTCTTTACGCAAAGCTTTAACGGTTGAGCGTGCCACTACCTGGCCACCAATTGCAGCCTGAATCGCCACATCAAACATTTGTCGCGGAATGAGTTCTTTCATTTTTTCAACCAATTGGCGACCCATGTTCTGGGCTTTATCGCGATGCACAATAATCGCCAATGCATCCACCTTATCGCCATTGATCAATACGTCCAGACGCACCAACTTCGCACTTTGGAAACGCACAAAGTTATAATCCAGAGAGGCAAAACCGCGGCTAACTGATTTCAAACGATCGAAGAAATCCGTCACCACTTCGTTCATTGGTAATTCGTACTTTACCGACACCTGAGAACCGGTAAATTGCAGATCCTTTTGTACACCACGCTTTTCAATACACAGTGTGATGACGTTACCCAAGTGCTCCTGTGGTACCAGGATATTGGCCTCCACAATTGGCTCGCGCATATCGCCGATACTGCCGGGATCAGGCAACTTGGACGGGTTGTCCACATAAATAGTTTCACCCTTCGTGGTTTCAATTTCATAAACCACGGTTGGCGCGGTGGTAATCAGATCCAGATCGTATTCACGCTCCAGGCGCTCCTGAATAATCTCCATGTGCAGCATTCCGAGGAAGCCACAACGGAAACCAAAACCCAACGCGTCTGAACTCTCTGGCTCATAGAACAGCGAGGCATCATTCAAAGTAAGCTTGGCCAGGGCTTCGCGGAAATCTTCAAAGTCATCGGAACTAACCGGGAACATACCGGCATAAACTTGCGGCTTGATCTTCTGGAACCCCGCCAAGGCTTCCACATCTGCCGTTTGCGCATGGGTAAGAGTATCGCCCACCGGGGCACCATGAATGTCTTTAATACCAGCAACCACAAAGCCTACTTCACCAGCCTTCAGCTCTTTTAATTGCAGAGGCTTGGGCGTGAATACGCCGAGGCCATCGACCAACTGAGGCTTGCCAATGGTTTTGGCGATAATTTTATCTTTGATTTTCAAGGTGCCTTGCATTACCCGCACGAGCGACACTACCCCGAGGTAGTTATCAAACCAGGAGTCGATAATCAGTGCTTGTAAAGGGGCATCTACATCACCCTTGGGTGCAGGTACCAGACGCACCAGCTCTTCCAGTACATCTTCCATACCCAGGCCAGACTTCGCAGAACAACGCACGGCCTCCATTGCATCCAGACCAATAATGTCTTCAATTTCCTGGGCGACACGCTCTGGTTCCGCTTGGGGCAGATCCATTTTGTTCAGAACCGGAATAACCTCCAGCCCTTGCTCAATGGCGGTATAACAGTTGGCGACCGACTGGGCCTCTACCCCTTGGGCAGCATCCACAACCAGCAAGGCACCCTCACAGGCCGCCAAAGAGCGAGACACTTCATACGTGAAGTCCACATGGCCAGGGGTATCAATGAAGTTAAGCTGATAGGTTTTGCCGTCACGTGCCTTGTAGTTCAACGTCACACTGTGGGCTTTAATGGTAATGCCGCGCTCGCGCTCCAAGTCCATGGAATCAAGCACTTGCGCTTCCATTTCACGATCACTCAGGCCACCGCACATCTGAATGAAGCGGTCAGCAATGGTGGATTTACCGTGGTCAATGTGGGCGATAATGGAAAAATTGCGGATATGGCTCAGGTCAGTCACAGGTGCTTAACTACTTTAACGAAGTTGGATTTGGATCCCCGAAACCGGGGGGCGAAAAGATTGGGCGGCATTCTAGCCTATTTAGAGATCAGGTGCCATGCGAGCCGAACGCACTAAAACGCCCCGGAAAACCGAAAAACTGACCGAATCTAAAACGCCTGATTGGCGAAATGCAAAACCAAGGTCACAATTTTTTACAGATTCAATCATTTCCCTTTTGCACAATGACACTGCTGTCATTGCAAACGCATGACGAGAGCGCAGTGAAGTAACAACGGATGACTGTTATTTTGCTCGCGTAGCGCTCACCAAACACTCACTCATTATCAACACTCAATGGAACCTGAGACCATGAACAACTCGCGCTATAACATCTACACCTTGATTCACAAAGGCCTGAGAGCAAGCCTGTGTCAAAACCTTGTCGATTTGGGAAAACTTGACGATGCCGATACTGAAGCCGTTGCCCAGCAAGTGGCAATTACTAGCAGCCTGCTCGATTTTTGTCGTGCCCACCTGGAGCACGAAAATGATTTTATCCACCCGGTGATTCAATCGCTGGACAAAAGTCCACTGCAAACCCTAGGCGATCACCATGAACACGAAGCAGCGATTAGTGAATTGCAGCAAAAACTCGCATTAATTAATACCATGCACACAAAAGAAAGAACCAATGCACTGGATTCTTTTTACAGTTCATTCTCGTTATTTGTTGCAGAAAACTTTACCCATATGCGCGTTGAAGAAACCCACAACGTGGAGCTGCTGTGGAATTACTTTAGCGATGAAGAAATTCATGCGATTGAGCAAAAGCTGGTTGCGTCACTCACCCCTGAGGAAAACCTACGCTGCTTATTGATGATTCTACCGAACATTACACACATGGAGCGCGCAACTTTTTTACAAGGATTCCGCCACGCAGTTCCCGCAGATGTATTTAATGGCACGCTCGCCATGCTTAAACCGTTACTCACTGGCAAAGATTGGTTGAAATTGACTACCGGTTTACACCTGGATCTAAAAACGCCCACTGCCGCCTGATTTTTCGCTTTGCATTTCTTTCTGCTTTTACCTGTGGGGCCATCGATGCCAGATGCCCACAGGCCTTTTTTCGCGGAAATTTGAGCCATAGCTATTCAAACCCCATAAATGGAATTCGATTATGAAAAAACTCACCTATATCCTCACCCTATTTTTCGCCATGATGCCCGGCCTGATTTTTTCCAACCCCAGTTCCGCCGACACCATACCGGCACCTGACACGGAATACTCTGGTGTACGCACTGTTGTTACCGCCGAAGGCAGCTTTACCCAAACAGTGCACCACTCACATGGCAAGGAACGCAATGAAATGCAAATGCAAGGCATGAGTATGGCGACCATTTCACGTCCGGATAAAAAAGTGGCCTGGCAATTAATGCCAATGCAAAAAATGTATATGGAAGTGGATTTAAAAAATGCTAACAAGATGTCTGGCAATGCACCTGATGATGTCACTATTGAAAAAGTGGGCAGCGAAGTTTTGGATGGCATTACTACCACCAAATACAAACTGGTAATGAAAGACAAAAGTGCTGGCGGTTTTATCTGGTTATCACCGGAAAACATTCCATTAAAAATGGATTTCCTGAGCAAAGAGGGCAACAACAAAAACCGCGTGACCATGAGTTTGAAAAATTTAAAAGTGGAACCGCAGGACGCCGCGCTCTTTGAATTGCCCCAAGGCTACCAACCCATGCCCAGCATGGGCAATATGATGAAAAACCTGCGCCCGCAATAATCAGCGAATCCATTACACGGAGTTTAAACAATGAAACGTATCGTTAATACCGGTTTGGCATGGCTACTTTTTGCTGCACCACTCGGTTATGCCGATTGCGCAGCTGACCTAAGCGTCGCCGACGCACAAAAAGCCTACAAAGATGGAACCACCCTGGAAGCCCAGGGACAGCTATGGGATGCAATCAACAAATATGAAATTGCGCAGGGCTACGTGTGTGAGGATGGCGGCAACCCGATCGCTAAACAAGCATTAAGCAAAGCCATCGCATTAGGCAGTAAACAAGGTGCATTACAAGAACAAAAAGGTAACTTATTCAAGGATGGAAAAGCGGCAGGAGCTTTTCAATGGTATGAGAAAGGCGCTAAATTTGCCTCAGCCGATAAAGTCTTAATCGCCGCGCTGAAAAAAAATCCTACCGATATACAATTATCTGCTTTCGCGCAGGAACATTTTAAAAATCGCGCCGACGAATCATTTAAAAGCAATCGCCAAACGGCGTTGGAATTGGCTGGCGACTACACGCTGGACGCGGCCTTCGACCCTTACGTCGTGAGCTTACCACCGAGCAACATTGCACGGCTGTTGGATAGCTATCAGGTCGTACTACCGGACGCCTACTTGCAATCCCTTGCGAAATTGGAACAACAAAACGATGCAATTAAACCGGGCGATATCGCAGCGGCAATGAACGTGCAGCAAGCCGCCACCCAATTTCAAAAACAATGGAAAACTGATCGCATCGAAGACATTGAAGATCTATTTAGTGATGCGCTGGCCTGGACCCAACAAATCCGCGATTACAAACAAGCTGAAGCTTTGCGCGCAAAGATCGATCTGGCACGCTTGTCGCACGCAGACAGACTGAGCAAATCTTACAACAGCACTGTAAAGCTTTTGGAGAGTGCTTTTTCATTCTATCGCCAGTTGGATAAAGAAGCGCAACTCAAAGCGCTGGAGCAAAAGGCCAGCGCTTATGCCGATCAAGCAATGGCAGCAGCGCACTATGAACGCGCCGGTAATCTCTACCGATTGATTAATGATTATGAGAAGGAACAACAAGCGCGCGCCAAGCTGGATGAACAAACTGAACAACTAGCCAAAGATGCGCAAATGGGTTCAGCAGCACAAATTGCTGAGATGCAAAAAATGTATAGCGATCCGAAAAAAATTCAGGAACTGCAAAAACAAGCACAAGAAATGCAAAAGCAAATGCAAGCACAGCAACACAAAGGCACGCCTACTGAATATCAAAAAGAAACTGACGACCTGGAAGATGAATTAGGGTTGTAATTTATGATCAAAAAATTAGAAGGAAACTTTGGCGCGTTTTTATCGCTCTTGATGAGCGCGCCTTTTTTTGCCCACGCCAACGAAGTACCGGAACCGGTTTACGCCAACGTGAAAATGGAGGGTTACCCCTACGAAGGTGAGAACTGCGAAGGGGGGGACTGGACCCTGAACTGGAAAGGTCCGGTTCACGTGGAGCCCGGCCCAATCGCGGATCTCTTAATGAGCTACACCGCATTCGATACCAGTCATCCTGGCCAGCGCCCTATTCCCTCAGTTACTTTTAATAGTAAACAAGTTATTTGCCGCGATAACGACGGCAAGGTTGTGATGACCGCTAAAGTCAATCAAAAAAATTCCAATAAAGTTCAGCTTACTGTGAGTCTTGCACAAAACGCAGCCTACAATTCGCCCGCATTTATTTTTTCCGCCGATGAAATGGGTGTGTGCAAGGTCGATGCGAATGGCGCGAGTTTTGATTACCCCAACGTAATGGCCAGCATTCATACCGGTATGCTCAACGCTATTACGCCAGCACTGGATATCACGCTCGCTGATTTACAAAAGGGTTTCAATAAAACCTATCAGTTTGATGGCACGGTCATTGGAATTCCTCCAATGTGTATGGGCGGGCAATTAAAGCGCGGCAGTGTCAATTTACGCTACAAATCAGGCACCGAAGACCCAACAGTTGCCATGGATGCCTGCCTGCATCTGGCAAAAGATGAAATCAAGGAAATTATTGCGCAGGGCTCGCCCGCCAATGGAACCTATCAATTTACCTCCAATCCCGCCGACACTCTTGCAATTGTCAGCCAGCAAAAAAACACGGCTAAAATTCACGGCAAAACGCCTGGTAAAGGCGAAGTCAGCGTCGAATATAGGTACCAGGGAAAAACCGCTAGCACCACAGTCGCCGGCAGTGTTGTTGAGTTAGTGAGCGTCAATAACGGCGGCAACATTCCCAAATTAGGACTTTATGATGTCAACGGAAAAAAAGTTGGCACTACTTATAACTTCCCACTGAAACTCAACCCGCTCGATGGCTATGTACAAATGACGTTGGAAAACGATGTACTTGCCAGTGTGGCTAATACCGCCAGCAATATTCAGATCCAACCGTTTAAGCTGGGCAAAACCCTGATGCAGGCTAAAACCCTGTGCGGTAGTAAAATTGGCAGCCCAATTCCGATTGAAATAGTTCGCTGCGATGACGAAGTGCAAAAGCAATTGCAGACAAAAAAAGAAGAGCACAAACGCCGACTCGACACCTTGGTCTCACGTATCACCAGTATGTTAGCCGACACAGAATTCCAGCGCGCTAGCACTGAAATTCGCGACACAACAAAAGACATGGCCATTAAGACCGGCGAATCCATTATTAACACTCTCACTTTTGGCAGAACCAAACAGGTAGAATTTGCCAAAGCAAAAGGCATCTTGTTGAGCAAAGATATTATCGTAAACGCGCAACGTTTGGATGTTGTGGGAAATGTGTGGGATGCATATAACACTGTCAACGATGCTTACACCACTTACACAGAAACACCAAAAGATGTGAACGCCCATATTAAATATGCGGTAGGTGCCGCTGTGCTGGCGGGGCGAAACTCCGCCATAGCATTGGGGAAAACTTACGGAGAGTCCTATCTGGCAGCCAAAAAATTCGGTACTGACTTGGGAATTATTGCCGGTGTTGCCGATCAACTTGCGGAACTGGAACCCCAGCATGACAAACTCATTAAAGAGTACATTCACATCAGTGATCACCTCGCCTTTTGTGAAAAGTCTCCCCCCCCTAAACCGGAAGAGCCAACGCCACCAAAACCTACACCAACTGAAGACGACGAAACAGATATTCCAATAGAAGAGTTACCAGCGGAAGAAATTCCCGTGGAAGAAGAGCCAAAACCCGAAGAACCTAAAGAGCCACCGAAAGTGGAAGATCCGCCCAAAAAAACCTACGGTTTGGCCTGTCGCATTCAGGATTTAAAAGCACCGGGAACCGCGCAGCACTTACGTGAATTGAAACAACTGTATCAAGCGCAACAACAATCGTTGGAAAAAGCACAGGCAACGCTCAAAGTTTGGCAAACGGCTTTGGAAAAAATGGAAAAAGCCACTGCGGGAACTGAAGCAGAATTTGTGGCTGAACTACCCGCATTCAAACAAGCACAGGATCAATTTTTATTACAAACAGCGCAACATGGCTATAGCAGTTTGGAGTTTATGCAAGAAACAGATGAGTGCCCTGAGCGCTTACAAATAAAACTCGATCAAGTTAGGGCTCGCTACAATTGATCGATTTTCTGTAACAGCGCAATTAAATGCTATTTCCATTAAAAAAACGCCGGCATTCCAGCCGGCGTTTTTCATGTAGCTTTACGGTTAACTTACTTAATAACAATCGACCTGAATACTGGACGATTTTGACGGTAGAAACGAACAGCCTGGGGCTCATTTTTAGGTAGACCTTTTACTACCTTATTGTAATCGCCAACGGATTTAACATCGCTAAATGCCAATTGCGTAATTACATCTCCCGGTTGTAGACCAGCGTCGGCGGCCGGACTATCGGGTTTAACATCCTGCACTATCACACCAGTTTCCGCACCACCACGAGTACTTCGATCCAAGGGCGCGACTACCAACCCCAAAACATCCACCGAATTTTCTATAGGCGCATTGGCTGGGCGCTCAACCGCCTCATCGGGCGATACAGGCAAGGTACCTACGGTTACATTGAGTGTCTGCTCTTTACCTTTGCGCACAATCACAACCGGCACTTTGGATTTAGGTGCAGTCCTGCCAACCAAATAGGGCAAGTCGGAAGAAGTGTGCACATCATTGCCATTAAATTTAATAATCAAATCACCATCTTTCAGGCCCGATTTCGCAGCGGGACCGTCCGGATCAGCTTCACTAATTAATGCACCCATGGGTTTATCAATTCCCAACGAGCTAGCCAAATTTTTGTCTACATCCTGAATCATCACTCCCAACCAGCCGCGATCTACACGTCCTTTATCTTTTAACTGGGCAACCACATCAACCGCCAGAGACGATGGAATCGCAAACGACAGCCCCACCGAGCCGCCGCTGGGTGAATAAATTTGCGAGTTAATACCTACGACTTCGCCATCCATATTAAATAGTGGGCCACCAGAATTGCCGGGGTTAATGGCTACGTCTGTTTGAATAAAAGGTACATAGTTACTTTCCGTATGCGCCGATGGAATGCTACGCCCAATCGCGCTCACTATGCCCGCCGTTGCGGAATAATCCAGACCAAAGGGAGAGCCGATTGCTACTACCCACTGCCCTACTTTTAACTTTTCATCGCTCGCTAATGAGAGCGTAGGCAAATTTTTCGCTTCAATTTTTAATAACGCCAAATCCGACCGCTCATCACTACCAACCAGTTTGGCGGTAAACTCGCGCTGGTCATTCAGAATCACGGTAATACTATCCATTTGATCAACTACGTGATCATTGGTTAACACATACCCATCATTGGAAATAATAAAACCTGAACCGAGTGAGCCGCGATCGCGCGGTGCCTGGCGACGCTCCAACAACTCGCGGAAAATATCGGGCAACCCTTGCATGTTGGGCGGCAGCTGTTGCTGATCCATCCGTGCCACAGAGGCCTTGGACGTTGCGGTAATTTTCACCACCGCCGGGGAATGCTTTTCAATCAGCTGCGTGAAATCTGGCAGCTCAGCCGCAACACTGGAAATAGACATAAATACCAGACTGAGAACAGCAATAGTGTTCGTCCACTGGCGGGTCAATACTTGCATAGTTAACTCCTTGATCAGTAATTCGCTGGCCGCACCCACCAGGATGCAGCACACACTCGCAACATGAGACTAAACGAAAACTAAAAAATTCCACCCGAATCGTAAAATCCGGGTTAAGAATAATTTGGGAATTGTGGTTAAAAAATGCAAGCCCTAGCGAATAATTCTCACTACGCAGGGATTCTCTGTAAGGGCTATCGGGGCAAGCCTATATCCGGCTGCTTGCCTGATGAAAGGTTTTGTTGCTCAGTTAGCTTTTCCAGTTCCGCGGGGTTGATGCCAGGGTCCGCTTGTTCTGTCGCTGCTTTTGCCGCTTTTTCGGCAGCGGCTTTTTGCTCTGCCTCTTTAATAACAGCGATTTTTTTCTCCATTTCTTTCCGGGTTTGCTCGCTTTCCAACCGCACCGTCACGCGGCGATTTTTCGCTTGCCCCGCTTTGTTCTGGTTGTTGGCGATTGGAAATTTATCGCCATGCCAACGGGTAGTAATCTGATCCGCCGCAATTCCCTTTTCAATCAGATAACTCGTGACAAACTCCGCCTGCCGCTGGGATAAAGCATCGCTCTCTTCCGGTTTGGGTAACTTATCACTGTGAGCATCAATAATTATCCCAAGCACCTTTTGATCCGCTTTCATATAACGGACAATTTTATCCAGTTCAGTTTTTGCCGCTGAACTCAAATCATCGGCCTCCCGGGCATAGCTCAACTGCGTCCGCGATAATTGTTCGAAGGTATAGGGAATAAGATTTTTGACGCAGGTTTTGTAGTTGGCAAAAGCCGCACTGAAATTGCGTGCCGCGAGGCCAACCCGCAGATTGCTGCCACTAAACATCACATTGGTGCCCTGCTCCAAGCTGGCGGTGATGGTCGCGATCTGGGCCCCGCTGACCTTAAGTGATTGACCACTGGCCTGGGCCTGGCCGAGGTTATTGGAGGCGGCATCAGTGCGCCACACCGGGGGCACCGCCTCTACCCGTACAGTACCCTCACCAAAAGCCTGGGCTTTAGCTTTCAACTCCAACACCTCTGCGCTGCCAGCCTTGCGCACCAAACGCGCGCTGCCAAACGCCGCTATCTCATGGGCAAGACTACAGGCAAAAGCACCGGATTGCGCACTCCACTGCGAATCGGCGAACGCGGTGATATAGGTTTGAGCAGTGGCAGAAGCGGCCAGCGCACTGGAAACCAGCAGTGTCAGCGGTAAATAAACTCGGGAAACCAAACGCATGTCACCATCCACCTACAAACAATTAGCAAGGCCATTAATCGCCGTGCGTTAGAAAGGATTCTCCGAGTATAGCCACCCTTACCTAAAACGCGCGCATCCGATAAGGCTGCGGAGCCTGCCTGATTTTGGTAGCATGCCGCCACATTCGCCTGTTTTGATTTACTGCTACGGAATCCCTCACCCCATGACCCAGCAATTAACCCTGCTCCGCCCCGATGATTGGCATATTCACCTGCGCGACGGCGCGGTTCTGACTCGCACCGTAGGCGACGCCGCTGCCCAGTTTGCTCGCGCGATTGTGATGCCCAACCTCGTACCGCCGGTAATGAATACCGAACAAGCCCTTGCCTACAAAGCGCGCATCCAGGCAGCTCGCCCGGCCGGTAACCACTTTGAGCCGCTAATGGTGCTCTACCTGACTGACAATACCGACCCGGCCGAAATCGCCAAAGCTAAAGCGGCCGGTATCACTGCCTGCAAACTTTACCCAGCCGGCGCCACCACCAATTCCGCATCGGGCGTAACGGACTTGAAAAAAATCTACCCGGTGTTGGAAGCCATGGAAAAAGCCGGTATGCATTTTTTACTGCACGGCGAAGTGACTGATTCTTCGATCGACATTTTTGATCGTGAAAAAGAATTTCTCGATCGCACCTTTAGTCAGGTGGTTAAAAATTTCCCATCATTGAAAATGGTGCTGGAACACATCACCACTGCAGACGCCGCCGAGTTTGTTGCAGCCGCACCCGCAAACGTTGCCGCAACGATTACCGCACATCACCTGCTGTATAACCGCAACCATATGCTGGCTGGCGGTATCCGCCCGCATTATTACTGCTTGCCAATTTTAAAACGCGGCACCCATCAGCAAGCACTGATCAAGGCGGCCACCAGCGGTAGCCCTAAATTCTTTTTAGGCACAGATTCTGCACCACACGCCAAAGACAAAAAAGAAGCGGCCTGTGGTTGCGCCGGTAGCTACACCGCTTATGCCGCCATTGAGCTTTATGCAGAGGCCTTTGAAGATGCCAATGCACTGGATAAACTCGAAGGTTTTGCGAGCCATTTCGGTGCAGACTTTTATGGTTTACCGCGCAATACCGATACCATTACATTGGTGAAAAAAGAATGGCAGGTGCCTGATACGCTGACCTTTAATGAGCAGCCGTTAGTGCCCTTGCGTGCAGGTGAAACTTTACGTTGGCAGTTGCAAACTGCTTAAGGGATAGCTGTGAATCCACCTGAAAATACCCGCGACCCCAACTCACCACTGGCACAACGTTTTCGCGGTTTTTTGCCAGTGATTGTCGATGTGGAAACTGGCGGTTTTAATTCGCAAACCGATGCACTGTTGGAAATTGCTGCCGTCACCATTCGCATGGATGAAGATGGCAATGTGCATCGCCATGAAACCTTTGCCTTTCATGTGGAGCCATTTGAGGGCGCCAACATCGAACAGGCCGCGCTGGATTTTACCGGCATAGACCTGGATGATCCCGATCGCTTAGCCGAACCGGAATTAATGGTGATGACCGATTTGCTCACGGCAGTGCGCCGCTCGGTAAAAGAAAACGGCTGCACGCGCGCGGTGATTGTCGGCCATAACGCGCACTTTGATTTGAATTTTGTTAACGCCGTGATTGAGCGCTGCAATATCAAGCGCAGCCCCTTTCATCCGTTCTCAGTATTCGACACCGCAA
>JACCEA012400039.1_pt1 | contig 17209 bp, 9 predicted proteins | sample 7449851 | NCBI WGS metagenome assembly JACCEA01 (sample SAMN15323453, study PRJNA562643) | freshwater metagenome | isolation source: river surface water | place: USA:Blue River Watershed | collected 2017-08-18
CATTTGTTGAACAAAAACACGCTTTAATTCGGATAAACCTGGTCCAGGATCTGGTAGACGGCCTGCACCAACATTGCAACTAGTTGAATCTGTGCGACCATAATAAAATGGAATATTCAACGAATGACTAGGATCTGCACGTTCTGCGGCAATTTTTCCAATTAAGGCCCAAAAATCAGCACGAGAAATTGAATCACAATGTTGTTGCCAAATTGGTTCAAAGAAATCGACAGAAGGAGTCCCTTGTTCAAAGAGACCCATGTGATCGGCTGTCTCAGCTAAACATCCATCTGGACCAGCTAAGTCACTGGTATTAATATCAATTTCACCAGCATCGTGAAAGGCTAAGCGCAATGCAGCACCAAATATTCCAGCTTGAGCAAATTCAGAAGAGCGCAATATAAATTTATTGATTTCTTGCTTGACTGCTTTGTGGACCGCACGAATCTTGGCTTCAGAAGGCACAGACGGTCCCTTAGCACAAACTGGAACATTAAATCCGTTAGAGGTAATGGCTAATTTGCGATGAATAGAGTCTTAAAAAAGGAATGGATTTATTTACAACGTTGAAGAATCTTCAATTCAGAATAGATTGATTTACCCTTTGGAAAGCTTGATCTCAATTGAGAATTTGCGGCAAAAGGACAAGCATGAGTAATGTTCAGCAATGCCACCAAAGCAATTACAGCATTAAGGAACATCATGGCGCGATCAGTTGATGGAGGAATTCCCTTCGGTGAAATCAACAACTATCCACATACGATGCAGTATATAGAGAGGAATGAATAATACCAATAGTATTTATTAGATTTGCTGTTGTGCTTGATATAGTTGATTGATAATTGCATAGTTGAGAGGTGAGGTAGAGATTCTGACTTTATCCCCAATCTCCAACATTTACCTCGAAGAGCTCACTTCATTTACCACGAAATCCGTTAGAATTGAAGATTTCCCACGGAATTGCGAGATAAAAACTGAAAATATAGAATTCCGAATATCGCCTAGGGCGAATGTGGCATATGGTTGGAACAATTTGTCCGTTAAGATCACAGCGGAAAACGAGAAGAGCAGCGAGACAACTTGCATCCTTCACTACATTGAATAATGATTTCTTGTAGTAGCGTGGGGATGAATGGTTCATATAATAAGATTCACGACAGAGAAAATCATTTTCGTATCCTCATCTGTCATATCCGCTGTCTAATCATTGAATGATGATGCTTCCTCTTCTTCTCGTTCTCCTCGGAGCGCTTGGGTTGGTAATGGCTCAATTGCCAACCTTTCCCGACAATATTGTTATTATGCCTGAACTAGATATAGTCACCGTAGAAGGATTTAATGGTGCAGGAAAAGTTGGTGATTATACGGGAAAAAAACTGCAAGTTCAGGTAGTTCGGACCATTGATGGTATTCCCACTATCCTTGGAGAAGCATTTCCGACGGTATCAGGTAAATTTATTGCTTTCGATATTAATCACGACTTTGGCTATTGCTGGGGTGCTGGATCGGATTATCAGGTCACTCCCGATATTCAACCTGGTGACAGCGTGATTATTAAGCATAATGGAGTACAAATTGCTAGTAATACTGCCTTACCTGTTCATATTACCAAGACCTCGATTGATCAACATGTTGTCAAGTTAACTGGTACAGGGGTACTCTCTTTAGCAAGTCCCAACTTTATTGAATGCCGCATTATTAACCCCACCTTAGTAAATAGTATCATCGGACGTGCTGATGTTCGCGCTCTACCAATAATTGGCACAAAACCTGGTGCGACGGGTTATACTGCTGCCATAACAACTAATGGAGATGAATTTACTTGTACTTTTAATTTCTTTGATGCAGCAAATTTACCAAATCCATTTGTTGCCAATACCGTATTTGAAGGTTTAATGGAAGTTTCTTCATGGATTGCTGTTGATGCTGCTGGTGTTGAACAAGGTTTAACCATTTCTGAATATCATGCTGCTGGTGGTCCAATGAGTGGATTATGTCCACCAAGTCCTACTAAAGTGTATCCGGACATGCCAAGCGCTACAGGTGGTGTTATTATTGACAATAGCAATAGAGTAGCATGGAACAAAGTACAAAATGTTCTCGGTGCTGTCCATACTGCCAACTATTATAGTGTTGATATCTTACGCAAAACACTGCTTGATAATATTGAAATTGCTAGTGCTGTAGTACCTGTGACAACTACCACAGCACAATTACCAGCTAATGTTTTATTACAAGAAGGCGATGAATTATTAGTTCGTGCTTGGAAGGATTATCCCGCTGCTGGTATTGATTCTGTTGGTAAAGCTGCCAGATTGATAATCTCTGATGCTACCAAACTTGCTGCTGGTACTGCCATAGCTCCTCCTACGTTCTCTGCCATATCTGGATCACAGACAAATGGTATTTCACTTGGTAGTTCTCAAAACCTACAAGTTGTTTACACCATTACATCCGGAACCACTGGAGTATCCCCAATTGTTGGAGCTGTGGGTACTATCGTTTATGAAGCTGGGAAAGTAATTGATATCTCTTCCACCCAAACAATTGTAGCAATGACGATTGACAGAGCATCTGGTGCGACGGCGACTGCGACAGCTACTTTCACTAACAATGCTCCATTAAAGACTGTCAGAGGTGTTACTGCAGTGACTGCCGGTTTGGGAAAGATTCGTGTTGCATGGTATCCATTTACTGCATCAGATGGTGAAACTATTAATTATTTCAATATTTATGCTCTATTGGGAGAGACTGGTATCCCAGTCTTGGTGGGTACCACTGTAGATGCTACAGTTACTTCCTTTGAAGTCGACTCCGCTATTGCTAATCAGGCCGGTCTTGTTGCTGGTAAGTCATACTTCTTTAAAGTTGCTCCTGTCAATTCGAATGGGGTGGCTGGTACATTGAGTGCATTGTCACGTACCCCTGCCGTATATTTCGTTTCAAGTGATGCTCTGGTCTTTACTTTGAATTATAATCCTGGTGTTCAATTACAATTACAAGGAACTGGCACTATTGATGGCGCAGTAATTAGTGTAATTGATCCAAATACTGGTAATATCCTTGGTAGTGCTGGTATGAATCGCGGTGCATTTCGCTTAAGAATTCGTCCAGTAATTACAGGACTCAGCGCTGTAACAATTGTGTCATCCATGGGTTATGTTGCTCAAAATGTTCCAACGGTTTAAATGTACGAAGATCATTAATAATGGATGCACTTCTTTGAGTTCCATCATTAATATCATTGCTTTGTCCTAATTCTATCGTTAATATCGTATTATCAGTATGCTTTCATATGTATTCCATCTTCGTTGTAGTTTGTTTTAAGATCATTATTATTATCCTATCGTTGTTGTTTTCTTCTCTCTACCTAAATCATATATCTAATCGTATTCATCGCGTATTATTTATGACTACAACTTTATCAGTATCCCATAATTTATAGAATTTTTTTGTGCTAGATTGACACAGTAATGATTGTATTCGTTGTTTCATAATGATAACTCTCATACGTCAATAATCGATCATAATGATGTTGTAATATTTGCGTCACTTTTAAATTGTAAAACATCATAACAACGTTCTTTCATCTCTAGGGACCTTTAGTCAGCAAACAAAAAATCATGGAGTATGTTTTATTTGTGAATATCTTGTATCACCTGTATGTTGTTGTCAATAGTACTTCGTGCAGATTAGTATGAGTAAAATAAATGAAATAATGAGTCCCTGAGCAACAAATATTTTTTTCTTTCAATTCTATAATTGCATAAGAGCAACAGTAACTTCTACAACATCACCAAACGATCTAATAGCAATGTACAAGCAACGACAATAATCTGCCATCTTTTCTCTTTTTTTTTCTCAGTATTCCTATTGGGCTAAAAGTGCCAAAGCAATGCGGACACAATAAAATAAATATTTTTCATCTTTTCTATTGTACTTTTTTTCAACTATACCTTCAATAACTTTTTGGTGGATTGGGTGGGATTATGCTCTAGAAATTAAATCCTGTTGTAAAATCTCTATTGGTGGTCTAATTTTCAAGATTGAGATCCCTGTAGTATACGGTACTTAGGTCATAGCATAATTTCTAAAGTCTTTACATCACACAAAACGTTATTGTAAGTGGTAATGGGTCTTGAAAATCACTCCCTTCCACGTCGATTTTCCTTCGCTCGAAAAACTAGCGATCTTGTGCACTTCATGATTTGGTCGTAGTTCGAGCTTTTCATGGATTTCGGTCATTGAAGATATAGATTCTTCCAAATTATTGATGTATGGTGAATATGATATAAGAGCGAAAGAATTTCAATAAGTCAATATTCATATGTTTTCGATATTATATGTATGATAAGTTGTAGAGGTGGTTATTGATGGGGTTAAATAAGAAATCTAGTACATGCAGTTAAAGATAGTTGTGTGATGTTGATATCCATTTATAGTGAGCCTACCCAGTGCGAACCACCAAGAGCTGGACAGAATTCAAAAACTAGATTTCACTAACAATTTTCATTCAAGATATGCCTTATAACCATTAAGCATAATTTCGTGCTCGGATGGTTAGTTTAGGGATCCACTGTCGCTGTGGAAGCGGCAAATGCTTTGTGATTTATCACTATGATCAAGCAGCAAGAATCGTTGTGAAGTCTGCAACTGCAATGATGTCATCGAACGTTTTATTGTTTCAAGAAGATCATTGCGAGATGAAGGGATGGTTGGTCTCAACCATCTTGAAACTGAACTTCCAACACCCATTGGAACGGGAAATGACCAACCAAACAATGCACTAACGTTAGTCAATAAGACCAAGCAACTGAGGAAAGAGCCACCGATTGTCATATCGTTTTGTGAACAACTGAAAGAAAAGTAATTCTGTAGTTTGTTGTTTTTGTGCGCCTGTCAGCTTTTAATCCTAATTGCTATTAGTGTGACTAGACTGACTGTGGGGTACATACATGCAACTCCGTACAGAAAACGCGTTTCTAATTGGCTAAAAAATGTTCTGTGTGGTGTTCTGATATATTTAACTCTACTCTCATCGCAATTCAGATGCCGTGAAGGCGCTCGGAAACGAACCGTTTGTAGATAGTGGCAAGATGCATGCTTCCATAATGTCATTGTGATCAACACTTGAATCACCATATCCATCTGATTGTCCACAAGGAACAAGCTCATTTGTCATGTTCAACGTGATATATGTGATTTTATCCTCTGATAAAAGAGGACGTATATCTTTTGTGATGGTGAGATCCACAACCTCCTGAACTCGTTTAGGATCCCTACACATGGTAGCAAACTTCTGTTGGTACAACTCTCTCCGCTGTCGTATGGTAAATGCTTTGTATCACGATGATCAAGCAAGAATCATTGTGAACTCTTCAACTGCAATGATGTTATCGAACGTTTCATTGTTTCAAGAGGATCATTGCGAAATGAAGTGAGGGTTGGTCTTAACCATCTTGAAACTGAACTTCTACATATCAACCGAAAAGGAAAATGACCAAGCAACTGATGGACTAACATTAGTCGACAATAAGACCAAACAACTGAGGAAAGAGCCAACTAATCTGTTTGTGATCAACTGAGAGAAAAGTAGTTCTGTTGTTGACGTTTTGTGCTGGTTTGGCTTTCAAAAACATAATAGCTATGTTGAGAATATTTTGTGACTAGACTCGAGTACCCAGTAGAGAGTTGTGTAAATATTAACGGAAAACGCATTTCTAAGTGTCTGAAAAATCTCCCAAAGAATCGTATTCAAGATGAATCAATCACTTCCAATATATATATAGTTTTAAATAATTAATTTAATCTCAATACCATATGATGTATACACATACGAATAACCATGACTAACTAACCATTCTTCTATAGCAGCTAATACACGTAATCTCGACGATTTACCTTTACCTACAAAAATTTTCAATTGTAATTTATTGTTATTATTACTTTTTGTACTACATTCTTTTAATTTACGAATATGTAAATCAACTAATGCTACAACAGTATCAGGTGCATGATACTGTGCATTTATTAGTCCTAATTCTTCATCTTGTAATACATTACCCGGGGAACTCAATGCTTCAAGCTCTTTCATTCCACGTTGTGGATCTCTTGCTAATACATGTCCAAGATATCTTGAATAGACAAGCTTCTTTTCTCCATCGCTACGTGATTGTGAATTTAATGTTGCCATAAATTCTAAGGTTGGTTGTAATCCTAATACACTCATAAATCGGTTATAATCTGTATCATGTAAGTTTTTAATACCATACATAATCATCCCAATCTGTCTTTGTTCCAATTCAACTTTCTTATTCATACTTACTTGTAATTTTACGAGTAAACTATCTATTAATGCTTTCGTCGTAATATCGTTTGGATTAAGATTTTGTAAACCATAACATGTCACAGCAATACTTTGTCCTGTCATAATCACATCACATTGTTGTATTTTTACCGTTAACGCATTAACCAATCGTTTCGTGGTAATATCATTTCCATCTAGGCTTTGTAGACCATAACACGATCCACCTATCGTACCACCATCTAGTATTACATCGGATTGTTCAATTTTTTCAGCTAATACATCAACTAATTGTTTTGTACTATTCGTAATACCTTGTAAACGATATAATCCATAACATGCATTACCAATACCTTGTTCATCTAATTTCGCATTGGATAGTTTTATTTTCTTACTTAATACATTCACCAATTCATGAGTGGTAGGATCACGACCATCTAAACTTTGTAAACCATAACATGAATTACTAATTTCTTGTGTATTAAGTATCGCAGTAGAATTATTAATATGCTTTGTTAATGCTATTACTAATCGTTTTGTACTATCATCACAACCATCAAGACTTTGTAAACCATAACATGCATTACCAATACCTTGTCCTGTTAATACAATATCCTTTGCCGTTTCAACCTTTTCGGTAATAGCTTTCACGAGTGATTTTGTACGATAATCTAAACCATCTAATGCATGTAATCCATAACATACATTAACAACTTGTTTAGAATCTAATATTGCATTAGATTCATTTATTTTTTCAGCTAATGCTGTAACCAGTAAATAGGTACTCTCACATGTATTATGTAAATTGCGTAACCCTATACAACAACGTGCAATAGTTTCCCCTTGTAATGGTAAAGATGTAGATGGTAATGTTGTATTCATAATTAATTTAGCAATAATTGAACATAAATATCTTGTACTACCTGTCATACCATCTAAACGACGTAATGCATAACACATATCACCAATATATTGTTCATTCGTGATTGTCTTCAATTCATTTGAACGTGCAACAGCATTACAAATCGATTCAACAAAATATTTAGTTGAATCATCATTACCATCTAATTTATATAAACTATAACATAATTCAATAAAACTACGTTCATTTAATTGTACGGTAGTTTTATGTAAATAATAGGCTAATGCTTTGACAAGAGCTTTTTCAGAACGTTTGTCAGGCAGCCTAGTTAAGAGCATTCCAAAATAACCGAGATCCATTGCATTTAAAAATTTATTATCCATTAATTTAGCTGCAGTACGTATTAATGAAGGATCGATGTCATTCAGGTTTATACCAAAACGCAATGTTCTTGCTACCATACCAGGTGCAACACGGAAACTATAAGTTGTGATTAATGTACGAAATTGTTGGGATTGTTCTTCAGAAAGTGAAAACGGTTTTTCTGGGTGATTTATAATGGATTTGAGGGTAGATTTCCATGATTCTGCATCTTGAATCGATGATAAATCAAATGGTAATGGTCCAGAATAAGTTCGATTAGGTGTAGTATAGACCATTGTCTGAGCGACATCTGTGATAGACACGGAAGAAGCATTGGGATGACCAGTGGGGCTAGTAGTACTAGAGCGAAAACTACAGCAAATGAAAGGCTTTAGCCCCGTACCGCGTCTCATGGGATTTGATGCAAGGAGCAAACGACAAGAAGGAATTAGATGAAGATGACGTCGAAGAGACAAAGATGACATTTTTTCACAAATCGGGATAGATAATTGAACAAAAAAGAGTAAAGCGAATCGGGGGCAAACCCTTGGTTCGATATGAGACACAGTGACACAGTGACCAGGTTACTGTGCAGTATTGACAGCAATGAAACAATATAAGTCAAAGAGATGCAACAACAACAAACAAAAAAAAGTAGAGCAACGCAGCACCTCCTTCAAAGCAGTGGTCCAGTAACCCAATATGTCTATTTAAGCTGTTAAGGCCGCTTTCGAATTGGTTCTTTGCTTTTTCTTTGCGCTTCGCTTTTATTGGTTTATTGCTGGATTTAATAGGATGGCGGCACAAACGTTCCTGAAAAGATGTCAGAAGTAGACGATATCGCAAATTTTTTAAATGATCGAATAGGTGCTGGTGATGTTGAATCTGTGCGATTGTTGATTGAGCACTATGAAATCGATGTCAACATTATGTCCAGTGTAAGTTTAATCTATCATCCACAGCCCTGGTTGAATCGCCAATAAACTCCATTTCTTTTCACATATTAATAATCAGCATGGATGGACCGCTTTAACCTGGGCAGCAATCCGTCAACAATCAAATATGATACGTTATTTAATAGAACAAGGCGCGGACCCAGCTATATTTTACGAACAAGTAAGTGTGTATAGATATGGTCGACAATAGTCCTTCTCCAGCTCATCATTTGTGACAATAAATACTTTTTATCTGAATAGACTCGACATCCTCTCAGCTTGTTATGTGATAATGATAAAAAGTTAGATGATGTCAAGTTTTTAGTAGAAATAGTTGGCGTTGATATTGATCAGCCGTGTTGTAATAATGAGTCTTCGTCCTTTTCGTCTGCCGCGGTAAGTTTCATTTTATATCTTAGTGAAATCCAAATGATCCGTCTCCTGTGTTTAGAATAGCAATGCTTTACTAGTCTGTATTGTCAAAAATTCTGTCCAGATTGCTCTTTATTTGATCAATCAAGGTAGTAATCTATATTTTATATATCAGGTATGATACCCTTGACGTGACACTGACCATTTACTCATATATGTTGTACCACATAGAGAATGAAACCTTTACAGCATGCTCAAGCGTGGGAAAGGTTAGAAATTGCAACTTATATTCAACATCGTGTATAGAGAGAGAGAAGAGTTGACTCGATTTCCGTATTGTAAGGTATTGTAGAAGTGTCGTGAATGTACATGATTGACTAAGTAATTTATTTCTTTATTTTGCAAATACAATATTCTTTATCTATGCTTTACTTGTCATCCTCATGTTTAATTTCTGTAGCAGCAGCTGCCTTGTTGTTGGGATCAAAGCTCTTCAATACTTGCACAATGGGATCAATACCAGTACGATTCTCAATCGCCATAGACATGCTCAACACTGACTTCGCAAGATCACTAAAGACGCTGCTAGTTGATCCACTATCCCCACCTCCATTTCCAGTGAGAAATAAAGTTGGCTTCATGTCTCTCAATCCCGCTGCAGCTTCTTTAACAATATCAACATTTTGACGATCTTCAATACGTAAAATCTCTATTAAACCACTGGTTCCTCCAGCTGCAGCAACTTGTAAACGTAAACTTTCTGCTTTAGCATATCCTAATGCAGCAAGTGCTTCAGCTTTTTTCTTATCGGCTTGCATTTGTGCTTCAGCAATTTGTAAAATATAATTTGCTTCCGCTTCCGCTTTCAATTCCATCTTACGTTTCTCTGCTTCCGCTTCTAATTCCATTTTACGCTTTTCTGCTTCAGCATCAAGTTCCATCATTCGCTTTTCTGCTTCGGCTTTCAAGATTGCTTCTTCATTTGATACAATAGCAGATGATAATAACTTACATCTTTCTTGTTCTAATAACTGACTACGTTGTGCAATAGCAATTTTTTGTTCCATTTCAGATTTTTGAATTGCATTCATTTCATCCACCTCTAATCTCATTTTGGTTTTATCACGATCAAGTTTTGATTTTAATATTTCTAATTTGGCTGTGGATTCTTGTTCCATTTGTTGAGAAAGATTTTCTGCTTGTATCGCTTCAGCTCGTGTCTTAGCCATGGCTTCACGAGTGTTCCTCTCATATTCTACTTTGGAAATGATTGCCTTTGACTCATTCTCTTTGATAGCAACTTCAGCTTCACGATTACCTTCACTTACTTTACGTTCTGATATATTACGAAAATAATTTAAACCACGTCCATCATCTAAATCTAATATATCTGATATACTCAACCTTGCTAAAATAATACCAAATGGTTGAAAAACTTCATGTAAGGTTTTTTCAATGTGATGATACACAGTGTCACGACTTGTAACTAAATCAACTGCTTCACATTCACCAAGTTGTTGACGCACACTACCTTGTGCAACAGATTTTACAAGTAAAATAAATTGATCAATCGGCATACCAGAGAATCTTGTAGCATATTCTTTGAGCATAAGCTCATCATTACTATTTGGATGAATCACGATTGTAATTGGCAATGCAAACGGAATCTTTTCTTTGGTCATGCCATTAACAGTAAAAGGTACGTTAAGGGCACTCATATCAATACAATGCATTAATTGAAATGGTAAACGTAAATGTGTCTTACATATCTTCATATTGTCCTTAACAAACGGACCTGTAACAACAAAGGCTTCACTTGGATGAGCAGTCTTGTAATTGAATGCTCCCCATACTGTCCCTAACGTTCCAACAATAGCAGCGGTAGAGGATATGCCACTCACAAGATCAATACTAAACGAACGATGAGTCGTCTGCAAAGGCTGTCTACCAATTCCATGATAAGCATGAAAGGGTAATTTCTTAACCAAATTACGTGTATGAGCGATCATGGCTGATGATTTTTGTTTCTATTTGGTGTATTAATCAAGAAATAGATTGTATTTCAATGGAATTATAGTTTGTAGAGAGTTTCGGGAACCTCCTGTATCCTATGCAGGTCAGGAAAACCATTGCTGGGAAATCTAAAATAAAGGGAGACCAATGTCAAAATAGTGTATAAGTGAGTTGAATCGATGTGTATGTTGTTTAATTTAATTTAACTTGATTCGATGCATAAAAGCTGACAAATACAGTAAGATAGTCTAATGAAAACCCTTCCCATATCTAACTCTTCCATCTACCTGAAAAAGTGTAATACTACGTAATACACAAGCGTACAACAAGCAATAAATGAACTGTGGATAGCATGACCTCTCAACTCTTTTAGAATTGCTCATTCTTCAAGAACTTCTTGAACATGGTCAAAGCAAAGGCTGGTTGATATTGAGGAACCATGTGACCAGCACCATTGATGGTGATGAATTGGAATTTGTCATAGTTGATAGCATAACCAGCCTTGTGTGGAGCGTGAACATCGTCAGGCTTGGATAACCATTGGTGCCTATGGAATAGGGAAATGTGAGTGAGAAGTAGACATGGAAATAAAGGAGAGAGCGCCTTACCAGTCCTTGACAACAGTGTAGTTCAAACCTCTAGTCCATGCCTCAGTGCCAACGTGTGGGACACATCCATCAGTATCACCAGAGTAGATCAAGATCTGATGCTTCTCAATCAATTGAGAATACAATGGACGCAAGTCAGTGGCAGTCTTCTTGTAAGTCATACCAGGAGTGTTAGCCTTGACGTGAAGAGCCTCAATGACGGAAGGATCAGCGAGGTAAGCATCCATGGCAGTCTCAGCACCACAGAGATAGTCACCCAAAGCTTGAGTGTATCCACCAGCAGGAGAGAAAGAATCCTTAGTCTCAACAGTAATAGTTTGTTGAGAGAGTTCGGCACGAATGTCCTCGAAGGTCTTTCTGCCAGTCAATCTACGGCGTTGATCCTGACCACATTCATCATAGATGTTGTAAACATTGTAAGAACCAGCTTCCTCAGACATCTTAGCCAAAGCTTGAATGCAAGCTGGCTTGAGAACCTTGAAATCACCACAAGATTGAACAATCTGTTCTCTCAAAGTTTGAGAATAGAAAGCATGTCCATAGAGGAAATCAGCAGTGATTTGTTGTGCCTCAGGAGAAGAGAAAGCACAAGTGCCAACAGTGTTACCCCAGCAACCGTTACCAATAGCAGCACCAACGAAAGAGTTCGCGAAGAAACCAGCCTTGAGTGGATCAAGATCAATTTGATCGATCAACATTGGGATGTAGATACCGGCATAGGATTCACCAGTGATGTAGAACTTGTTAGTCTTGTATTCAGGGAAGGCATTGAAGAAGTTGACTAAGAATTCATAAGCATCTTGAGCAGTAGATTCATCAGTGTTAACGCAATTCTTGGAAGAAGTGACACCTTCACAGTAAGAGAATCCGACACCCTTTGGACTTTCCAAGTAAAGAACGTTAGCAGTGGTAGTCCAAGCATATGGATTCAAGAAGACTTGTGGAACACCATCGACAGGATCAGTGAGAGAGTTATCATTGGTTACGATTTGACCGTTCTCAGTGAGTAAACCAATCAAAGAAGAGGAACCTGGTCCACCGTTCAACCACAAGACAACAGGATCAGTCTTGGGGTTGTTGGTGGATTCAATGAACCAATAGTGGAGTTGACCTGGTGCACCAGAGAGAGAACCAGTTGGGATGTCTATTGAAGAGGAAAAGAGAATAGAAAAATTAGGGATGTCACGAAAATAATTTTTGTGGAATCAATACTTACATCCAGAGTAGTGGGTGGATGGAAGAGTACCCTTGAAACCTGGCAAGGTGGTGATCTTGTCAGCATCCTTTGCAGCAAAAGAAATCGCCAAGGTGACGAAGGTAATGATAAGAGCGAGGAAGAGATTCATTTTTTCTGGTATTACAGGCGTCAGCAGAATTAATTAAAAAATGACATGGTTGACTATATATTGAGGTTGGTTTTCATCGGCAACTTTTTCTTGGAAACTTCAGCAACAAGTTTCTGTGACCCTATTAGTCTATTTAAAGCAGAAACTCATGTTTTCACATTTTCGATTTTTTGGAAAGGCAACAAAAGCCCCAGGGCGCTTTGATACTCGTATCTCAGTAGCAGTCGATCGACACGCTTAAAGTTATGGTATTAAATAATTCTCGATGGTTTCTTCTGTGGTGTATATTCGTGTTGTGAATCAATGTAGGATTTTCCATTTCAATTAATAACTTTTAAACTTAATAAAACCAAACACATAATTTCCAGTTTTACATTCAGAAGATTCCAAAAGTAGTAACTACGAAAACTTCAAACAAAAAATAACTTATTGTCTAACCAATTAGTGATTGCACCAATACGCAAGTGAAAAAAGTAACAAACATCAAATTAATACCAAAATTAAGAAACAAGATCACAATGCAATTCTACAATTACTTCCATTGAAGGTCAATAGCACCATTGAGTGGAACAGTCAAGTTAACAAACTCAATGGTACGGCGAGTTGCATCAAACTTAACATTTTCCAATGACAATGGTTCACCATTCAATGTCACAGAAGTTGGCATAGTCACATCTTTACCCAATACAACAATCGACTCAATTTGAAGTTGACTCGCTTCAGCAAAGGTATCCTTGGTAATAGTAGCAGTAAGATGACCTTCTCCATTAATAATCTCTGCCATATATGAAGCAGTCAAATATTGCTTCAATTCCAATTGTTCACCATCATCCCAAAATAATTCACCAAATGCTTTACCACCTGGACATAATGAAGTCAATAAAGTAAATGGTAACTTACGTGCAATCGTTGTTGTCATAGCAGAACGTTGTAATGGTAAAATAGTACCACCTTTCACATGTACATTCACTGAAGTTAATGGAGTATCAATCGTCTTCTTAATCGCACCAGCACTTGCATCAATGTCAAATGAACGTGTAGCAAAATTATACCATAATCCTGCAGGGAAATACGCATCAACGGAAGTGGAACCTTCTTCTAAGACAGGTGAGACCATAATCGCATTACCAATCATAAACTGAGTATCAATCGTTACAGTATTGATATCTTCAGGAAAATTCATCCATAATGCACGTGCAACTGTCTCACCTTTGGTATGAGCATTATAGAAGGTACTATACATATATGGTAGTAATTCATATCTCATTTTTAACGCATTACGTGCAGCAGAAGCAACACTATCCCATAAATACAATTCTTGTGGCTTTTGATCTAAATCATTATGATCGCGTGAAAATGGATAAAATGCACCAACTTCAATCCAACGTGCACAAAGCTCTTCTGTGGTATTATAGATAAACCCACAAATATCGGAACCAACCATAGGAATACCAAACATATTGAAATCCATCATTCCAACAATTGATGATTTCAAACCTCTCCATGTGGCAGCATTATCACCAGTCCATTTCGCACTATGTACACCCGTAGACATGAAAGAAGATCTTGATAATACGAATGGACGTTTACCATTGCGTACTTCAATCAATGCATTGCGTGTAGCAATTTGTTCGGTTAAACCATACAAGTTATGAGCATCATAATGTGCGACATTGCCGTAATGTGTGGAGGTCACATCAATGGTACCACGTGACAATCTACCTTTCGCATTACTAATCGCATAGGGAGGATACTCATACTTATTGGTTGTATCGATTGTCTTACATTCAAGGCAGCATTTGATTTGACTCTCACCAGGTACAGGGCATCCATTTGGAGCAGTATTGGCACATACTTGGCCTAAACCATCATCATTACAGAAATTAGATGCTTCATTCATATCAATCCATAAACCATCGACTGGAACATTGTTATAGAATTCTCTGATTTGATTTGTCCAAAATGTCTATAAGGTTTTGACATATTACATAATAGGAAGTAGTGAATGTATAATATTGGTACTTACCTGTGCATCAGGATGTAAAAAGTCAGGGAAATAAGTTGGACCAGGCCATACTTGTCCCAAATAATAACCACCAGCTAAATCTTTCACAAAGATATCACGCTTCATTCCATCTTCATAAGCAGGATAACCATCCTTGACCATGATACCAGGATCGACGATTGGAACAAAGTGTTGACCGTTTGCATGAAGTTTATTGACAAAACTAACAACTTCCTCTTGTGGGAAATTAACAGAATCCCAAGTAAAATCACGATAATTTTGCATATAATCAATATCAACCCATTGTGTATCTAATGGAATATTGGCAGCAGAATAATTTGCAACAACTTCTTCAACTTGTTGAATACTTTCATAACCATATTTACAATTATGAAAGCCTAATGACCAATATGGCATCATAGCAGGACGTCCAATAATTGAAGTATATTGAGATACAACAGTCGAAGGAGTTGGTCCATTGAAAATGTATAAATCAACAATACCACCAGTCGTTTTGAATGTCACTGCGGAGTCTTCTAAGTGAACATCCATACCGTTGGAGTTCATTAACATCACACCATGAGCATTGCCATTGAGCATTTGCAAGTAGTATGGATACGACCCATAGAGGTTTTGATGGAAGAACATGGCAGGTAAATCTTCAGCCCACATAGTATACAAGCGATTGGTTTCCAAAGCATGGTTGGTACGAGCAGATTCACCAAGACCAAATGTCTTGGCAGCAGAGTCATACTTGGTACTAATTTCCAAATATTGATCTTTAAAAACAAAGCGAGAAGCATCCAATGCAAAGAGAACATTACCATCACTAACACGAGTTACCTCAAAACTAAATGGGAAAGTATTGTAAGTGAACTTGTAATTCGATGATGATGGCTTTGTCAAAGCATGTGGACGTGCAACAACAGATTCTGGTACTTCCCAACGCTTATTATCCGCATCAGTAATCTTCACACGAATAACATCTTCACTTTCCATAACAACTTGTAAAGAGAGTGTTTGTAAATCAGGACCATAGGTTGATGTACCATTGGAATTGACAAGAGACAACATGGCAGTGAGACCAGAAGGAGTTTCATGGACACGACTCAAGCGATAACCAGTAGAAAATGTGCGTGGTTCAAAGCAAGAACCTTGTCTGATACCGCTAATATCAGCAGTCTCCTTTGGATCCCAACAACAACCCTTTTGTAAGCATTCAGTTTGAGTAGTTTCTAATACTCCACATCTTCGTCGAAGATGGACTGGCAAAACTGATGCTGAGCATTGAGCAGAGATATCAGAATTTCCTAAAATCTCTCCATTTGCCACACCAATGATAGCTAAAGACAAAATCAGATTGAGCAACATTCTGCATACAACGTTACACCTTAAAATCTGGCCAATGAATGGTCGAAACAACACTCTGGACTCATTTCTGCCTTGAAGTTTGTTTTTGCATATTTTTCCATGGAAATGATCGGAATTATCAAGGAGAAACGGTTTATGATTCTAGTCATATTGGTCTTCTTTTGTCTTGGATATAAAAAACGAGTTTTGGTGAAATAATTGAGTTTCTTCAAAATTTTAAATGAATAAACATGTTTCAAACTCTTATAAACGCGAAATGGAAATCTTTGGTTGGTGTTGTTTCTAGGTAGTGGCAAGGTGAACAACACACCTTTCGCCTCATTGTTCTGCCCAATTTGATTTGTTTGGTGATCGTCACGATATTTGCATGCACGAAATTTGCTGACTGTGAAGGGATCCTGTAATATCACGGTCATTACTTCTTCCTTCATTCAATTCCTACCAGTAGAAAGATACCCTAGAGAATGTATGCAATTATTGGTGCAGTGGTGGCCATTGTGGTCATTTACAAAATATTCTTTGGACAACGCACTGTTAAGGGTGTTCCAATGGTTAAAGGTGGTTTACCATTTTTTGGTCATGTCTTTACTATGTTGAAAGGTTCACCATGGGATTCTATGGCGAAATGGGTGGGTGAATATGGTCGTATCTACAAAGTCTTGCTGTTTGGTTCAGAAGCTATCTTTGTTGCCGACCCAGCATTGCTCAAAGTAGTTTTACAGACAAAGCTCAATACATTCAAGAAAGATCTTGCATGGACATATAAACCATTCTTAGTGATCTTAGGTAATGGATTAGTGACATCTGATGGTAAGAGTTGGTTGAGACAACGTGCCTTGTTAGCCAACCATCTCAAGAAAGATATTTTAGAAGAAATCCCACCATTAGCTATACGTGCAGTACACCGATTGACATCAAAATTAGATGAAATCTCTAAAAAAGGAGAAATCATTGAAATGGCTGAAGAATTTCGTCATTTGACATTACAAGTCATTGGTGAAGCAGTTCTCTCAATCTCTGCAAAGGAATC
>JACCEA011244122.1_pt1 | contig 17196 bp, 18 predicted proteins | sample 7449851 | NCBI WGS metagenome assembly JACCEA01 (sample SAMN15323453, study PRJNA562643) | freshwater metagenome | isolation source: river surface water | place: USA:Blue River Watershed | collected 2017-08-18
ACCGCCAATAAATACAATAACAATAATAATTACACTTGTATTATAATTTGTCGCTAATAATACTTCAAACTGTACAATCTCTTCAACTAAAAAGAGTTCAAGTAGATGTGATCTCTATTGAAAATTTCCCGATTGTGACAGAGTCTCACTTACACACAAATGTCAGAAGAGTTGGAGCTGTGCGGTATTTGTCAGGACGAAGAGAGTACACAAAATAAGTTGCCTTGTCAAGGGTGTGGGTTTTTGTTCTGTGAAGTATGTGTTCTGTACTGGAAAATAACAAAAGATGAGTGCCCACGGCGGTGTTGCCGTCCTTGGAGAATTGAACTTCCACCTCAACGAGATTGTACCATTGGACGAGCTGATGATAATAAACCAAACTCTGAAAGTCCACTCCAACAAGATTTAATAGAAACTACATCAGCCAAAAAGACCATTACTGATGCATGGGGAGGGTTCATTCAATGTCCACGATGCTCTAGACTGGGTTGTCTCTATTGTTCCAACATTTCTTGTCGGCGGAAATTAACTTTTACAGACATCACCGACCAGCATTCATTGGTAATTCCTCAATGTTCCGCATGTCCCCAACAAATGCTGCGATTGTATAAATCTATGGATCACCGTCATCCTCCATGCACTAAGTCCAATCCATTGTACTACTGGTTTTGTCCGAACTGCGAGCAAAAATTTTGCTGTTGACGTTTAACAATTCATCTTTCCATATTTACAATTTACAATTTAATATTTCGAATTCAATTTATTCAAAACATAGTTGTTAGATTGCTACTTTAATCTTTATTAAGCTAACAAGGATGTGTATGTAAAGTTGATATAGCTACAATACATCTGACAACTGCTTTTTCGGAATTTAGATGTAGATAAAATGACTGTCGTTGGTTTCATCTATATGTCCTTATTGTCTATACTCCAGAAAATGTCCTTGCGCAGTATTTGCAGATTTGCTACAATTTGTACATTGTAGAAGTATATTTGATGAACAAATGGACGAACACATGCCCCATGGCCCGGGCAGAGCGCAGCAGCCCACAGCCAGCAGCGAACAAAAATTCCAATTTTGTCTTTGGTCATATTACAATATGGAATAGCACTTCTATTTGTAGTTTATTAAAAATAATCCTACCCCATTTCCGGTGACTCTTTCCTTGCAGTTTAACATCTTGATTTTTCTAATTGCGAGGATTGCTAAAAAAGTGTTGGGAAACGCATTTTGGATTGTATTTTGAACTGAGGGTACTGTTGCCAGCACCGTCTATTTCTTCAACTTGCAACGAATTAAAATAGACACCATCACCATCTATTTACCTGATAACAGAGGTCGGAGAGTAAGGGTTCATCAAGGTTTTGTTATCAAGAATGTCTTTGGAGCTTCATCGGTTCCTCAAGTACTACAATCCGTACGTCAACAATGAATGGAGAAATCATTATTTCTCATATGATTCATTGAAAGCGAAATATAAAACAATTAAAGAACAACATGATAATAGTCATCCTGATACATTAAATGCTATTGTTCTCTTTGAACAATATTTTTTAAATGAAATTCAAAGTGTTTATCGATTTTTGACTTCAATTTGTCATGATATCGATACTGATCTTGTAATTTTATTAAATAGTATTGAAAAAAATAAAGAACAACAATCCAAACAAAAGAATAAAGAAAAGGAGAAAGATGGTGTGAAAGAGAAAGCAGAAAGTGGTAAGATGTCTTCTAGTGCTAAAAAGAAACAATCCAAAGCATTACAAGAACAACATGATCGTACAATTGAAATTTCATTACGTTCATTATATGATAAAATTAAAGATGTTGAATTATTTTATCATTTAAATTATTATTCAATATGTAAAATTTCAAAGAAATTAGAGAAATTATTACAAATATATCATGTTATGGTTGACAGTACTGCGATTCATTTAGATATTGGTCTGAGTGGAAGAGCTGGGATTGAACAAGGGATTTCAAAACCAGAATCTGAAAAGCCTATCCATGGAGCTTCGAGTATGTCATTGAATAGTGAATTGGTTCATAATGCATCATTTACTCAAGGCAATGGCGAACATCGTAGATTTAATTTCCCAGTTATGATGTCTGGAATTGGTGTTATCTCGATGTCCTTGGGTGATCATCACCACCATGCTCATCATCAGGTACAACAGCAGCAATCAGGCAATAACATAAGTGCTAAAGAAGATAAATTGAATGATTTAGTTGTCGATACCACCGGCACTCAACATGCCAAGGAACAATCGGATCAACGTATTGAAAAGCCAATTGGCAGGACTAGTCCATCTTCAATTAGCGATGAACTGGATAATGATATATCTGCAATAGCAGCACGCCGTCTTAAACCAAGAACTGGATCAGAATTGAGTATACGATCGAATCATAGCTCTGGTCCATCAACAGCACGTGAAAATGTTGGAGCGATTATACCAGTTTGTTCCGACAGTCCTGTGATGAAAGTATACTTTAATCGAGATATCAAGGATGTAGAAAGTAAAATAGGATATGATGTAAATAGTGATCCTCCATCAGGTGTTGATATTGGCAATGATGATGGAAGTGTTAATAGTAATAAAAATGAAAAAAATCAAAAAGAAAAACAAAAAACATGGGAAGATTCTGAAAGTGGTATTTATTTCTTTGAAACATTTACACCAGCCATTGATAAAATTGAAGATTTAAAACAACGTTGTATTGATGTATATTCTAAAAAATTTCGTATAACATATTCACAATTAGCAAGTTATGAATTAGAATTTGTAAAAAATAAAGATCGTGTTTATGAATCAACAAATTTTATGTTAGGATTAAAAATTGGATTGATTGTATGTTTGGTAAGTATTTCACTATTTGTTTATTGTTCCATATGATCTCAACTAATACTTGTTATGAATTGTTATAGGTGCTATTGTTTATACTTGATACAAATACTATTCATGAAGATCTTAATTTTTGGGATCAACCAGGTTTGTATGTGTATACAACAATTGGTAATTTATTACTCTATCGAGTATTTTGGTGGGTAAATATTGCTATTTGGGCAAAATATGATGTAAATTATATCTCTATTCTTCAATTAAGTGATGTTAAGCCAAACTTACTATTAGTGGCTGATCAAACGGCGACGTTATTAGCACTTTATTTCATTGATCTTTTAATTTTCTATCGTGCCAATACATCTTATTCTTCATTAGATAATACGTTTCTTTCCTTTTCTTCACCGATTGTACTTGTAGGATTAGCAATCTTATATCAATGGTATGAATATCTTTTCCTTTTTGGTGATGAACGTATATCGCGTGGATTATTTAATAAACAAGTTATTCGTAATTGTTTTTCTGCTCCATTTGTTAAAGTAACATTTCGTGATAATTATTCTGCAGATGTATTGACTTCATTTACTCGTATTCTTGCTGATTCATTGTATGCATCATGTTGGGTAATGTCAGGTTCTTTCGTACATCCTACTTCTGCAGATAGTGGATCAGGGAATAGTGCTCATTCATTTGGTTCAGACTATATGCATTGTACAGGAAATACAATGTTTTTACTTGCAGGATATGTACAAATTGTACCATTGTTTATTCGTATGTTACAATGTTGTCGTAATTTATATGATGCAACACCCAATTGGAGACAATTTTCTTTATATCCACAAGGTTTCAATGCTATCAAATATCTTCTAAGTATTCTTGTTGTATTAGCAACTGTTGATACAGTAGGTTTAGGGTTTACATCAACTGAATTTAATCTTTTTCTAATTGTTGTCACAACACTATATAAATGGTGGTGGGATGTTGCAATGGATTGGGGTTTATTTGATGTAATGCCAAGGTCACCATGGGATTTAATGAATATTAATACATTTACAGAAAATCATATGTTTTTAAGAAAATCATTAATGTATCCAAGTGCATTATTTTATTATATTTGTATCATACTTGATTTAGTATTAAGATTTATGTGGGTATTATCATTGTTACCACCTGAAATGTTTGGTAGTTTTGTTGGTTATCAATTAAAATTATTTATTGGTTCAATGGAAATATTGCGTCGTTGTATGTGGGGGATATTACGTGTTGAATATGAACATTTGAAAATGTTAAGGAATAAAACACCAGGATTTTTAAGTAATCGATTTTTAAGAAGATCTAGTCGTACAAATGGTGGTGTGACTAGTAATCAAGAAGAAGCGTTGGCAATGACTCAGGCAAATGGCAATTATATTGCGGGGGAAGAATCATCTACAGGTAAGACCTTTAATAGTGATAATATTGCAAATATGTTGGGTTTAGATCGTGATAGCGAAGAAGATGATCGACATTCTCATCACGATCAATTACAACAAAATGATTCACTGGGTGGTGAGGAAATTGATAACAATAATAATGAGCCAAAACTATCTCAAGCTACAAATTCAGAAAAACATGAGTTGATTGAACAATTGCGTCATTTGAATAAAGCAGCAGATATGGAAATGCGTCCCCCAGTGTCATCAAATCAACCATCGCTAACAACTTCTCAGTTATTAGGATCTTCATCTACTTCTTGTAATTATTCTAAATCGCAACGCGGATTAAGTATTCAAGGACCTCCTTCACTGATTCCTCCTACGGAAGATGACGTTTCTGCCTTTTCGGAAGGTATGAGATCACCGCAATCTTCTCAGAGTCCATTCCGTAGAAGGGACAGAGATAGGGAAGCGTATAGCAGAGATATTGAAGCTTACGGTAGTCTGGTACATTATGACAGTGATGACGATGATGATTGTCTTGGCAGAAGTAAACATCGCAATTAACGAATTAGCGAAAATAATCATTACATTTTATCATAACGCCGAATTTCTTGTAGAAAAAGATTGTTAAATACCATCCGGATGGTATAATAATTAAATCTGATTAATCATCGAATTAATTTTTGCAATTGTTAGCACCTACAATTCAGATAATATTATATGAGACAAACAACCAGGAATCCCGCACAAATGCCTTTCTTTACAACGCGAATTCAGTAACATGTTCATCAACAATCATTATGAAGTTCATCGAAACAGGTATTGTGAAACCATTTGAGCACTATGCTGTATCTAGACCAGAAGTGATCGATAGGATTGTCACCGGTTTGTCAAACAATGAGTTTCTCCTTTTGTATTCACACAAACGGACTGGGAAATCCAGTATGATCCCTGTGATTATTCAAGATCTCGCCCAGAGAGATAACTCTTTCCGTGGTATTCACGTTTGTTTTCAGCAAATGAACTTTTGTTCATCACAGTCTTTTTGGTCAAGTTTATCCAATCTGATTACTTTATCAAGTGAAGAAATCCATCATTTTGGCTCAATTGCCTCATTTCAGAAAGCCTTTAGACAATCTTCAGCAACTGGATTCCAATATGCCCTCATTATTGATGAGATGGACAAGTTATTACACCACCGTCAGATTTGTGATGAGTTTTTAGGAGTTCTTCGAGCCATGCAACAAACGTCATCAATTGCAGGGTTATGGGAGCCAAAAATTCTGTGACAGCTCTAAAGAGCGTGTTGGGTATTGGTTTATTTCGTATTCTTCATAAAACTGATCCTTCGGCAGACTTTACTTTATCATCATTCAATTTTGATGAATCAATATATCTTGAAAGAGCGACTTATCCTCAAGTTGAGCGATGTTCCAATCCTTTGCTCATCAAAAGTTAGCAGATAAATATACTACTGACATTATTAAAGATGTCTATGCACGTGCAAACGGACATTTGGGGTTGACATCCTTTTTAGGAAAAATTCTTGAAGAGTGGGTTTCACAGACCACTTCTTTGGAAGATATTACTTTGGGTGGTCGGGCAGCTTTGTTGGTGAGCGAGGGTATTGTTAGCAAGATAACTCGCAATTCTACCATCGAAGATGATGGAGACTCATCTCGATGTTGTCTTCGATACTGTAATTCACTTGCTACATTTGGACCCTTGGACCTGTTGATTTTGCATATTTATTGTACAGTCTGACAGTATCCATGCAATTTTATCTAGACATATAGGGCTGCTAGAAGTACTCCTCTGAATTGTCCGTGCGTCGTCAGTCCAGCGAAACAGATGATCCCGCAGTTCTGACCCAATTTGAAATTGTAAAAAATGAAAAAACATTAATTATTAACATTTCCAAATGACAATAGACAACTTTTACCTTTTGGTAAATTTTGCTACATAACTTGCTGTCAACATTAATGTCTGAGGGATCACCACAACAGTAATCATACTTTCGAGCGTTTCATTGACCTTCGGCTAAGTATGTCGCACAGGAATTGGGGCTGCCTATTGTAGAATCTTTAAAATGTTCGGTTGGCAAGATTGATTGGATTCTAATTGGTCAAAGCACTATCAAACTTGGAACTAAAAAGCATCACATTTTTATTTCTAAATGCAACCTTAGTAGTGAAGAAATGCAATATATCTGTAGGGTTTTAGAAGTAAATGATTACATTTGTGAAAATATATATTTAATTAAACATACGGCGATCAGGATTCCTATGGATAATTATGAAGCGTGGCAATATTCTCGTGAATTTAAGGCAAGCTATTATGAGGTTGCATATCACGATAGAATTAACGGTGTAGCAATCAATTTTACCAATTTGTCCTGATGAAACTAAATGAAATATCAAACCAACATCTGATCGTTTATCTTTTAAATTATCAACAAATTCATCCACCTAATAGAAGTTAGGTGGATGAATTTGTTAGCGTGCTGATTCCACCTGCGTAGGATTGACTGTTGTAGGAAGAAATGAGTTGGACTTGCATTCAGCCGTATCTCAGAGTATTTCTTATTTCAAGCGGGATACGCTTTTCCATCCGAAAACTCTCTCTCGTTGCGAAGTACCTGTTGATTTTGCATATCACTTTCATTTCGCTGCAATTTTAACTAGTATGACTTGCATGAGTGGTTGGACATGTACCAATGAAGCACGTGATGCAGTTGCTGGCTTCCGAAAGCGCTTGGATGTGTTATTGATAAACAATGGTGGTCTAAGATATGGAATTGAATTACTTGCTGAAGGTAATGAATCATCGATCACAAGTCATTTCCAGGATCAAGCCCAAGTCTACATGGCGAAGCTTAAATTACGAAAGGCCTCATTGGTGAACTTTTGCACAGTCATGCCAACAGAACGTTTTGATTGGATGTTTCCATCTTTACCGGATAAAAGTATTGAAACAATTCATATTTGCATTCCACCACCGTCTTCCAATATTAAAGTTGCGACGATCATGCTCTCGGTGGACTCAGCGGCTGATTGGAACATTCCATTGAAGGATACTCCTCATCAACTGTCTACGAAGAAGAGACACTTGAATGAGGTATCGCAATGGAAAGAACAGGTAGTTTTTAAAGTATTGAAAACTCAATTGGATGCTAAATCTGATGAAGAAATCTTGATAGCAGCCAGGATTCGTAATCTATCACCAGAACTGATGATCGAGATAGATCGTTCGCTAATAATGCTCATGTTGTCTGCCTTTTGTTCTGAAGGATCAGCATTCAAAAGAGCGAAAGTTCTGCCTTTCATGGAGCGGTTGATGATTGAAGCATATAAGGACGTTGTAGCATCACTTTATTCTTACTTTTTCCTGCTGATGCACATCCATGTAGCCAGTAAGTAAGCATTGTTTTTCTTAAAATGCGCTTGTCGTTAGCAGTTGCGATTGTAAAACTAATACTTCTTCAAGTAGTTTGCTGAGATTCCTGAGAGCACGAATAAAGACGGTACCAATGACATTGTCAACAACATGACTCAAACCATAGCCACGCAATAGATTGTCAACTTCTTTGCCAATGACTGCGGCATTGGTGCTATTCTTCATGCGAGAATTGTTGCGACTATCTTATTAGATATGTTCCAAAAACTGCTATTGTAACGGTTTCACCCAGCAGTGCCGGACACCCTTCTTATTTGTTCTGTGTCCATGTTTTACATTTACTTACAATTGGTTGGCATCACTGTCTAATCTTGCTTCATCTGAATCTAAAATAATTATTCTGCTGGCCACGAGGCCACCACAGCCAACAACAAGGCCTGTTGTACAATTTCCACCTGGTGAACGCGTGTACCCAGTGTTTGCGCGCTTCCTGTCTTTTGCTTCGCCACAAGAAAAGACAAACTGTTTGGTGTTGTAATCCGTATTTTCTTATTGTGATCGTCAATTCAACTCAAAGAACAGGAACATGATGACGGCAAAATGCTTTTTATTATTCCTCATCACATCGATGGTTATTATTGGGTCATTGGAGGCGAACAATAGTTTTCGAAATGACAACATTAAAGTATTTGTTCCTCGCGTCAAAAAATCTCATGAAGCGCTAAACGGGACTAACATTGGTATTGATTTGGTTGCAAAGTTAACAGACGAGACAGCTAAATGTCTAACTACCCAGCATAAAAATTTAATTGCTATTCCACGATCATTTTACCAAGCTCAATTAGATTTGAATTCCAGAACTACAATGAAAGTTGCGACTGCAAATAATTTCTTAATGTTATCAGATGGTCTTTTTGAAAGTTGTGCAACTTGCTCAAATGATCCATACTCTCAAGTATCTGGCGCATTTGCTTATCTCGCTTCGGACACAAATTGGTCTGGAGGGATGTGGATTTCTGTCACAACTGCTGGATCTTGGTCCAACGATATCAAAGTTAATCAGGTATGACCATTTTAATTATCATCCGTAACGTATGTTCACCGATTTGTGATTTTTCAGAAATACTTTTCTGATGTTGTCAATAACTGCGTTACTTTTTCTTTGTACGGTCTTGACTGCGGAGTATTTACTAACAAAAATGATTGGACAACCATCTTTGGTAGTGCTGATTGGAGTTGCAATGTTCCGAGATTCTCTTTGTGGTATTCGAACAATGATGGAATTCCTTCTTTCGACGACTTTGTTCCATTTGGCGGGTACACTGTTCCATACGCTAAGCAATACTCTATTGGGAATGATGTGTGTGGGACAAGGGTTAACTTCAACTATATTCCAAACTAATTTATTACACTTTTTTGTATTTTAGAGTAAGCGCGCTGAACTCTTTTTTATTTTTGTGCTGCAATCAAGCATATACAATTGATTAATTATTAAATAATATTTACATCATATAACAAAACTTAACAATATTTGCGACTAATCCCTTCGACTATCTTTTTTATCTTTCTTGTGTTTATCACTACTGTGCTTTCGCTTATCTTTACTCCTTGATTTTTCCTTTGAGCCCGATGAAGAGCGTCTTGACTCCTTTCTTTCGTGTTTAAGTCTCTTCCTTTCACGTTCTTCCGAACGAATCTCTTCCACTAAGAGTTTCAATTGTTCAACACGCTCATACTTTTCCAACCGATCTCTATCTTTCTGAGCAGCATACTCAGCCATTGGATCTTCACGGGTTCTTCGTTGTGATTCAATAGCGAGATTACCAGATTCCCACATTGGGCATTCTCGATCTCCAGTTCTGCATGTCGCATGTTTTGAGCGTAGAAACTTGAATATAGTATACCACCAACTACCTACCTGTGACCATAAGCTTTGCATCTCCAGCATTGCATAACCTTCACTTCCTTTCCAAGGGGCATATAAAGACCCTTTGTTGGAGCCTTTTTTAAGAATTCTCGAACCGCTTGGTTTTCGGGCAGATCCGGTATACAGTCTTCAGGACGTTCAACCTTTTCCTCATCAGTACTGCAACCTTCTCCTTCCCCAACAAAACCTTCAAGTTGAGGAGCCGCAAGCTCTGAAGATATCATTGGCGAGAAGGGTCACGACTCTCGACGCTTGAAAGCAGGAATTTTTAATATTGATTATCATTATGTTGGTTCAACAAGCAAAGCTCCAGCCATCATGTAAGTACAACTCACACAGCCAGAGGCAGCAGCGCGGATCCATGCCAGATGTCGTGCTGCCGCCTCCTGCTGCTGCTGCTGCTGCTGGCGCCGCTCGCCGCCAAGCCCTATCTATCCTTCATTCATCATCCTACACTATCACACTATCTGACTCAAACCTTCTACAATCCTGTGTAATGGACTCTCTCCTTTTCTAGCATATACTATTCTATTGGTTGCCTCCTTAGAGCCGCTCTTGTCCACAACATTTAGGTCTCGGTATTTCAGACCGCTTTGAGTAGTGTTATAAGGCTGCTTTCATCACTGGTGAGATGTTCACAATGAGACACTAATCGAGTTGAAATGAGCTGTTGTTCATCAAGTTTGAATCTGCAACAAAAGGACATTGTCGAAAATTATTAGTCTCTTGACAGATGCCAACCAAAGCTACCCCCGCGATAACCAACCCGCTATTTCGCTTACTGGTATTTCAATATGCAATCAATTTTTAGTATGAAACTATGCAGTTGCATAATGTACAACTGATTATTAGTCAATTGTAATGAGCAAGCTAAACCTATATTGAAATGGGTGGTAAGCCTAAGCCTAATACAGCAATTCCAAAACAAGATACAAGCTGTGAAGAGTCAGCGTGATGAAAATCAACAGAGGCAAAAATGGCAATACCAATAAGTCTCAAATTCAATTATGTAATAAAACAGGGTAACCTTATGATACCAGCAATATATACAGCAATATTGGAAACAGTCAATCAAACATGTGCGAAATCAACAGCAACTTTTAATTTTTGTTTTATTTTTTGAATTGGCTGTTATTGCGACTCAAGAGTTGTGGTTTTGTTTCCCACATGTTGCAAACGATAACCAGAACCGCTGCAATAAACCACACCGTCAGATGTCTGACACTCTGACAGGATGGTGGAACAATTCTGTGCCTCGATACAAAGCATTACGCTTTACCACGTACGTGTATCTGCACGGCTCGAACATCGCAACCGTTGCTGGTAATGGAGCAGGAATTTCGGTGTCTCGCAACTCGAGGTCTAGCACAACGAATCTTTTCCCGTGATATGGACCGGTTTCCAGGAAGCTCTCACAATGTTCTTTCAACAAGCTTCCGTTGCGCGTGAGTTGGAGGAACATATCGAGAGTGTGGTTTATATAGTAATCCACTGAAGGAGGGCGCCCTCGACGTCGCCCAGGTCTTGGCAGTGCGTGCTGAGGAGAGAGATACACCCCTTCAACGTTGCTCAAACGCGCGCCAATGAATAGTCCAATTCCATCTTCACACCTTTCCCTCTGCTCAGGTGTTTCTGATGAAAATTGCTGGAACTGTGCCTCTCCTAAGTACTTCAAAGCATGCACTAGTAGTGCACCAAAATTCTCGTAATTCACATCAAACGCAGCTCGAGCACTCGGACCAAACTTGTTCATGATTGTATATTGGAGCAAGAGGCTGATGAGACAATTCTCGCCAGTAAGCCAGAGACCCAGTCGTGCCAACTCGGTCCATACAGCTCTCGCTCCTCCTGGCTCTGTCCACCATGCAGCAGCAAGTCTATCGAACGTTTCGAAGCCAATTGAACTGTAGCATCGCTTGAAAATAGCATCAAACACAGTGGCGAACTGGGGTGATGCTATCGCTCTCTGTAACTCTCCTCGCACGTCGGCAGCAAGACACTCAGCGCAACAATCCGTCACGAAATATTCGACCATCTTCAGGCACGGAAAAATGTGTCCAGATGTAAATTCATGAGTGAATGAGAGAACATCCTTCACTGCTGTAGTGCACTCTTCCTTCGAAACCTCTCTTTCAATATTTTCACAGGACTTCTCCAACAAGCTCGCATAGAATTGAACTAGACTTTCCCTTTGTAGCTCAGCACTCTCGAGGAGCATCTCTCTAACTTCAATGTGGTGCAAGAATAGTACAGACGCTCTCGCTTCGTCTGGAATACCGGCACCAATTGTAATAAACGGTCGTTTTGCTCCAGTTCTCAGGTAGCTCCAAATGGAATCTTTCACAGTGTGGTGGACGTCGTCAACAAGCACATACAAAGGACCATTATCTGCGAGATTTTTTATATCTGACCAACAACTTTCAAAATCTCCGGCATGGCGAATCACCACAGCTCTTTTCCCTTCTTGTGCAAGCTTCATAGCAATTAACTCCAACAGTACTGTCTTGCCAGTTCCGGCTGCGCCTCGAATATACACTTGCTGATCACGTCCTTCGGCAATCTTGATGGTCTTTGAAACTAGATCAGCCCTATCTATGCGTAGAGAGCTATTTAGACCAAATGGAGGGACGATTGAGTCTTCGCTTGTCATAGCGGCAACAAAACTAGTTACGTCCAACATCGCATTAGGTCTCGCTCTTTTCATGCCTTGTTGCTTTGGAGAACCTGAAGAAAATCAAAAGAAGTAAATGAACAAATTAACTACATGAGATAATACAAGATGATAATGAAATTGCGGCGGGGGATTCTTGTGAGTGTCTAGAAACTGCGGTTGCTTGTCTATAATATTATCTGAATTGTAGGTGCTAAACAATTGCAAAACTTTTACAGATTGAACAACTTCGCTTTTTCTACAAGAAATTTGACGTTATGATAAAATTTAAAGATTATTTTCGCTAACTCGTCAATTGCAATATTTAGTCTACTTCTGCCAAGACTTAATGTCAACGAGAGGTGTCAAGAGCAGCATCATCATCCTTTTATAGGCAGAGAGAGTGAAAAACCATCTGGCAGCCATCCATTATTGCACAATATGGAATACAATACCAAATGGCATCACACAATCCATCATCTTCGAAAAAAGATGCTCAGATACATTAGCAAGCGAAATAGCGGGTTGGTTATCGCGGGGGTAGCTTTGGTTGGCGTCTGTCTAGAGACTAATACCTTTCCACAATGGAAGCAACATTGTCCTCTTGTTGCAGGTTCAAACTTGATGAAACAGCTCATTTCAACTCGATTAGTGTCTCATTGTGAATATGGCACCTCTGATGTAAAACAACCTTTTAAAACTACTCAAAGCGGTCTGAAGTACCGAGACCTAAATGTTGTGGACAAGAGTGGCTCAGAGGAGGCGACCAATAGAATAATGTATGCTAGTAAAGGAGATATTGTGATAGTCCATTACACAGGATGGTTAGAAGGGTTTGATTCAGATCAGAAATTTGATAGCAGTTATGATAGAGATAGTCCATTGATTTTCCAGGTAGGAGTAGGTCAAGTGATACCAGGATGGGATGAAGGGTTACTTACAGATCTGCGGGTAGGCATACAAAGGGAGTTGATTATCCCATCGACATTAGCATACGCTGAATATGGAGTTCCAGGGGTTATTCCTCCTTATGCGACATTATATTTTCGTGTAGAATTAAAAGGTGTTCATCCTATTAGACGATGAGGATAATAATTGAATGAATAAGTTGGTCTTTCAACATGCAATTAATTTTAGTATGAAACTATGCAGCTACAATGACTACGACCTTGCTAATGTACAACTAATTATTTGTCCATTGTAATAAACAAGCTAAACCTATATTGAAATGGGTGGTAAACCTAAACCTAATACAACAATTCCAAAACAAGGTACAACCTGTGAAGAGTCAGCGTGATGAAAATCAATAGAGGCAAAAATGGCAAAACAATAAGTCTCTCATTCAATTATGTAATCAAACAGAGCTCAGCTATAACCTTGCTGATGAATATATTATACCAGCTATAGCTGGATTATTCGTACGAAATAGAAGTATTATAATATTCCATATCCACCATCCTGTGAATGGTATTCTTCGATTTTCAATTCTATATATGGCCAACATCAAATAGGACTTGGTTTGCTGTTTGGCAACATTGTTCTGTAGTTTGATCAATTTTTCTTGGTCATCATGGGTGGGTTGATGCGAATATTTCATATTTTTTGAAGTGAACTCAATTATGCCTTCTAGGTTATAGACATGAAGATAGGTGGTTTGAATGTGTATTTGGTAGTTAATCCTAATGAGTGAAAGAACATAGTATGAAAACAGACCTTACACTGCTGGTTTGAGATCGATATACACATACTTAGCTCACCCAGATCCTTCAGCAAAAGGTATCAATGTAGTTAAAGGCGATTCGAAGCGATTCTATTTGGGACCTGTGGGATGATACGCGCGCGCTGCTGATCCTATTGCGTTGATGATCATCATTCAAGGGTCGTGTGACTGTTTGTATCAGCATCTGCTGAGTAATTTAGTTTTTATCGTTTCATAGTGATTGTTTGTTGGGTTTTGTTAATAGGCGCAATTGTTGGATAATTGTTGAAAGATTTCGACTTCTTTGTATACCTGGTCAACATAAAATGACGAATATCATCCTAAATCACTCACTATATATGTCTTTCCAATCAAAATACACATCAGCTAGCTTCAGTCTGCTACTCACTATCAGGAACAAACACAAAAACATCTGAATAATCGTCAAATATTGGCAGTAATAGTATCAAATATAAATATCGCTCATTATTATGGGAATGGAATGTTGAATATTAACACATTACGATTAAAAGGTGGAAACATCAATAACGAAGCGATATTTGATATCGCCTTTCAATGTGCGTTCATACGCTTCATTAATTTGATCACCACGAATGACCTCAACATCACACGCAATATTCTTTCTACCACAGAAATCAAGCATTTCTTGGGTCTCCTTGATACCACCAATCATCGAACCAGCGAGGGTTCTTCTTGCTTCAATTAATGGGTGGACATAGGTTGGAATCTTATCAGGAGCAACACCAACCATGATCATCTTGCCATCAAGGGTCAACAAGCGAAGATAAGCACCGATATCATGCTCAACCGCGATAGTGTTCAAGATAAAATCAAATGAACCCATAGCATTGCGCATAGCACTGGCGTCAGTGGAGTCCAAGTAGGCATGAGCACCCAAATCATTCAAAGCACTTTCCTTCTTGGAAGTACCACGAGAAATGACAGTAACGTGAGCACCAAAAGCAACACCAAACTTGACGGCCATGTGTCCCAAACCACCCAAACCAGCTACTGCGTAGCGCATGTTTGGCTTAAGACCAAAGTGAATGAGAGGAGAGTAAGTGGTAACACCAGCACACAGCAATGGAGCAACTTTGGAAAATTCCAAGTTGTCTGGAATGTGCAAGGTGTAATTCTCATCAACAACAATTGATTGGGAGTAACCACCATGAGTGTTGTTGCCACCTTGTTCATTGTACTCCTCACAGTGCTTGTACTTGAACTTGCCAGCATATGTTCCAACCATGCCAGTAAAGCAATATTGTTCTTCACCAGCACGGCAGTTACGGCAATCGCGGCAAGAGTCAACCAAACAACCAACACCAGCTTTTTGGCCAACTTGAAACTTCGTAACAGCCGAGCCAACGGCAGTGACATATCCAGCAATTTCGTGGCCAGGAACTCTGTAACGAATCCGCAAATCACCAGAGTATATTGATACAATTAAAAATTAGTCTTACAATGGAAAAGCAACGTTGCCCCAGTTAGCGCACCATTCATCTCTTGCTTGATGGATATCAGAGTGGCAGATACCAGCATAAGCAATGGAAATCTCGACATCATGCGGTCCAGGGGTACGACGAGTGATGGTCGCAGGAACAAGAGGAGCTCCAGGAGTAGGCGCCCAATAAACTTTAGTTTCTGACATTTTTCGAAAAGATGAACTAGGAGGAGGAGAAAAGAAATTCTTTGATTTGTGGGTCAAGGATCTTCGGCGAATCTGGCAGTGACGTGGTTCTACGGTGTTCAGCTGCCAAAGATGACATCACAGGCCTTATGCAACATTTTATATCTTATAAGATACAAAATGAATAGTAATGAAGCCATTATAATGACGATATTGGTCGGTATGCTTGCATTATCTTGGCAAGGAAAATGGACCTGCGAATCTAAAGGTTCTCAGCCCAATCATGCGTGGAATCCGGAAAAAACCAACACATCATCGAATCTGTCACTGAGATGGTCTTAAAGCGCATTCAATCAAGAAAGTTGCATCTTCGTCTCTCGATATATGGGAAAATCCAAAGTGAACTATCAATGAATGGACAGTACCAGCGTCATCCAATTCTCTTGCTAGATGATATTTTGTCATTTCAATACCAAGGATTACTTCACTACAGCTGTAGATCCAATGCATCCATGATGGGAGACTTAATAATGTATGGAATACTTCAATATTTTGCGGCCTTTGCGCAATGTTTTCGCTGAAACGCCTTATATAAGTGATAATGATTGAAATACGAATAACTATGTTATTAGGGCCATTGGGTAGGTCAACTGCAAATACATTCTTTACAAGACAACAAAAAACACTAACCATCTATAAATACTTCTCTCCATATAATCAACAAGACTATACGCAGATACTCAATCACTCATGTTTCGACCATATACGGCACAACCACTAAAATGCAAATTCATTCTTAGAGAAATATACACAACAAATAAAATATTTACAATTTTTATTCCTCGTCTCTCATTTCAATTAACACAGCATAACATACTACACAAATTCGCATTGTGTTATCTGTGTAAGCTTGCTGTACAAACGCCGGCAATTTCTGTCGAGCGACTTCATTCGGCGAGCATGCTTGACAAACTACGCGATTGCAATGACGACAATGGTGTTTGCCGCTTGAAATTCGAAAGTACGAGTTTTGATTAAAAGGATTTGCACAATTCATACAGCGATCTCTGGTTTCGCCAGGAATTCTAGTTTGCAACACCCGAATGTAGCCAAACAATTTATACCTCGGTGTTTTAGGAAGCAGATCACTGGCAGTACAATCTGAATTGGCCATTAATTCTAATGTCTTTTTATCATAGTTAGCGGCCGATAAACTAACATCAGTAATTCCATTCCCACCCTGAAGGAAAGTGCTGCTCATGGAGCACGGAATATTCAAATCACCACCCACTTCAAGCATCTGTTTGCATAAACCCCATTCTCGATAAGCCACTGATACAATGAGTGGAGTACATCCATCTGCATCTTGTACATTCGGGTGTGCTCCACACGCCAACAACATTTCAACCATTGGTTCTGCTAATGACAATCGACTAAGCATACGGTTAGCGCAAATCAAATGTAGGGTCGTAACGCCTCTGGCATTTCCCATCTTTACTTCTGCACCTTTATCCAACAGTAACATTAACATTTTCAGCTGTTCACCGGTCTCTCGATCACCCGATGCAGCGAAATGAAGGGCAGTAAAACCATCGACGTCCGGTTTGTCGACTTGTA
>JACCEA012019031.1_pt1 | contig 17196 bp, 12 predicted proteins | sample 7449851 | NCBI WGS metagenome assembly JACCEA01 (sample SAMN15323453, study PRJNA562643) | freshwater metagenome | isolation source: river surface water | place: USA:Blue River Watershed | collected 2017-08-18
AAAAGAAAACAGATTTATGAAGTTGACTACGTTGACCAAATTCACAAAGCCAACTTCATTAACTACATCCACAAAGTTGACTACGTCCATAAAATCAAAAAAGATAATCAAAAAAAAGCGCTTTTAAAAAAAAACACAAAAGGACGCCAATTAAATAAAATAATTTTAAAAACACAAACAACGGGGTTGACTACGTTAAAAAACACAAAAACTATAAATTAAAAAAAAAAACAAGTACCAATTTTTTGTTTAACTTACACACGAAATTATTAAAATAAAAAACTTAATTGACTTTGTTGATTTTATGAAAATAAAAAAATTTACCAAATAAAAAACTATTTAAAAAAAAACATTCAACGCAGTCAAATAAAAAAAAAGAAAACAACAAAATCAAAAAAAAATTTACAAAATCAACATGACAAAGCCGTAAAAAAAGAAAAAATTAAAGGTTTAGTCCGAACTCGTACGCAAGAGCGAGAAAAATTTTCCTAAAAAAGTTTTTTATAAATAATAACTTCGTTGACATTAACAAAGTCAACAATCAACGTAGTTATAAACTAAAAATAAAAAAAAAAAAATAACTAAAATGGACAGCTGGTGTATTTTTAATAGTAAGATGTTCACCATCATTTGAATATGCACCAAATATATTAATAATAATAACATTTATAGGAGCAATAACAGCCTTTTTTGCAGCAACATCAGGGGCATTTCAAAATGATTTAAAAAGAGTAATAGCTTATTCAACATGTAGTCAATCAGGGTATATGGTATTTGCATGTGGGATATCATCTTATTCCATAACTATATTTCATTTAATGAATCATGCATTTTTTAAAGCGTTATTATTTTTAAGTGCGGGTTCAATAATACATGCAATGCACGATGAACAAGATATGAGAAAAATGGGAGCATTAAACAGAATATTACCATTAACATATATAATGACATTAATAGGATCATTTGCGTTAATAGGATTTCCATTTTTAACAGGATACTATTCAAAAGATTTTATATTAGAGGTAGCATGTTCAAAATATCATTTTTCAGGAAATTTATCTTATTGATTAGGAACAATATCAGCATCATTTACAACATTTTATTCATTTAGATTAGTATTTTTAACATTTTTAAACAAAAGTAATTCATTTAAACAATATATACTTAATACACATGATGCATCAATAATAGCAGCAATACCATTAATATTATTAGCAATAGGAAGTATGTTTATAGGATATATAACAAAAGATATGATAATAGGAATAGGATCAATATTTCGAGGACAATCATTATTTATATTAACAGAAAACATATCTTATATAGAAGCAGAATATTTACCATATTATATAAAATTAATACCATTTATATTTAGTCACTTTGGAATTTTATTTGCATATCATATATCATTCTTTTTATCAAATAATTATATAGTCTACGAAGTTAATAAAACCAACGAAGTCCATAACTTCGTAAAAATCAAAAAAATAGAAAACCGCGCGGCTGACCGCACAAAAGAAAAAATAACACAAAAATCCACGGAGTCAATAAAAACAAATATATGAGAACAACAATCATTTCAAAAAAATTTAATATTACACAAGTTAACAACAACACCTCAAATTATAAAATTATATATATTTTTTAATCAAAAATGACATGTAGATGATTTTTATAATCGGTTTATAGTACAACAAGTAATTACATTTGGTTATAATATATCGTTTCGACTTTTTGATGCAGGTTGAATAGCGTATTTAGGACCAAATGGAATTTCAAATACAATACAATACTTAGCACACAAATTTAATCAATTACAAACAGGATATGTTTATCATTATGCATTTATAATATTAATAACAATTACCTTATTAATAACAATATTATTATCATGAAATTTAATACCACTTTGAGAAGAAACAGCGCTTTACTTTATTTCTATAATTACTTTTTTTTATTTAACTTCAACTTTGTAAATATTAAATTTGCACAATTAATTTAAAAATATAATAAAAAAAACACAAATAAATTCACATAACTACGCCGTTAAATAAACAAAGTCCTTAATTATATTTTTAACTTAGTGGATTTCATAAACTTCATAAATAACCTCGTCGGCGTGGTCAAAAAAAATATTGACGTAGTTGACTGCGTTGAATATAATGAGAAAAAAAAGATCTTCAAAAGATTTATAACAACTTCACCACATAAAAAAACGAAGTTAACAAAGTCAAAAAAAAACACCACAAGCATCAAAATAAACAACAAAATCCACGAAGTTGATGAAATCAAAAAAAATATATAAAAAAGTTTTTAATAATGACATGATAATTTCTCCTTTAGAACAATTTAATATTTTATCTATATATGATTTTTCTCCTAGTCAATTATCTGGCTTTGAAATAATTTATACTAAGTTTTTATTTTTAATATGAAATACTTTTTTTAATTATCCTGTTGGCGTATATTTTGAAATACGCTCGTTTTTAAGTAATTATTTACCTTTATTTTGAATAGTAACAAACTCTATTATAGTATTCTACGCAGCTGTACTTAAAAGTTTTTTACCTTTTGTTTACTTAATTTCTACAATAATTTATAAATTTTTAATTACAACAGGATTAATAAAATTGTTTACAATTATAAATTCTGTTTATTATGTATATTATTTTTTTTTATTATCATTTTGATATACATTATGAGCAAATTTTAATTTTTTATATTCTCCAGATCATTTATTTTTTTCTAAAGTATTTGATTTTTTTTCTATTTCTAATAACTTAATAACTCCTATATCCGACTTAAAAATAAGTCTTTGACCTTTATTAAATGCAAATTTATCTTTAATTAGTGGAAACTTAATAGGAAGTTTATTATTAGTTAATATATATTTTTTATGTATGGAAATAGTATTATCTTTTTGATTTTTTATAAACTCTATTATAATTGAAAAAATATTCGTATGAAATATTAAAGATATTTCATATCTTATATTTTCTTTAAATACATCAACAATTTGATTAACTTTTGGTTTTCTTTTTTTTATTTTTTTATTTATTAGTATTTTTACTTCTATTACACTTGTTTCTAAAAACAGATGACAAACTTTATTAGAAATTTTTTATGATCTTATTTCTAATGTGGTTGCTGATAATGCGGGGTCGAAAGGAAAACCATTTTTTCCATTAATTTTTACTACATTTATGATTATACTTATATGTAATATTCAAGGAATGATTCCATATAGTTTTACTGTAACAAGTCATTTAATTATTACTTTTTCATTAGCTCTTGCTGTTTTTATAGGTATTAATATTATTGGTGTACTTAAAAATGGAAGACATTTTCTTAGTCTTTTTTTTCCTCCAGGGGCTCCTTTACCACTAGCTCCGTTATTAGTGTTTATTGAATTAGTTTCTTACAGTTTTCGTGTATTAAGTTTATCAATACGATTATTTGCTAACCTAATGTCAGGTCACACTTTACTTAAAATATTATCTGGATTTGCATGAGCTGCTGTTTCTATATGAGGTTTATTTTTAATTCCTCTTGTTATTATTTTTATGGTTACAGGTTTAGAATTAGCTATTGCGTTTTTACAAGCATATATTTTTGCTGTTCTTTTATGTATTTATATTAACGATGCCTTTAATTTACATTAGGTTTTTTAACTTTATAATTTTATATAAAATAATAAGGACTTTTTTATTTAATTGCGCGACCAGGGTCGCGCAGTTAATTTTTTTAACGGGTCAGGAGTTCAACTTTGCTAATTTTGTTGGTATTGTCAACATGATGAAGCCGTTAATTACTTATTATTAGTTTAGACCATGTCCTAAAGCTTTATATAACGGCGTAATAAAGCCGCCACGTGAATTTTTTTTAATTTGACGGCGTCATGGACTTTGTTAACTTTGTGGATTTTATGAACATGACAAAGCCGTCCATGAAATCAACGAAGTCAATAGCCTTTTAAAAATTTTATTTAACTCCGTTAACAAAGTCATTTTTAAATAATAAGTTATTTAAATTTTATAGAACACTTAAAATTATTTTAAAGTATGTATCGCTGAATAGGAGATGCCTTCAAATAAATCTGCTTTCTTTAGGCAGCTTTTTAAACATGAAGTTACGAAGTAATAAAAATTTCAAACCCCATTAATTTTAAATATAATATGATTCAAACACAAACTATATTAAATGTAGCTGATAATTCAGGTGCTAAAACTGTAAAATGTATTAAAATTTTAAAAAAATCCAAAATTGCATCCGTTGGTGATTGTATTCTTGTTACTGTTCGCAGTATACGATTAGGTTTAGGTGATCAAATTAAAAAGTTAGGAGGACGAACACTTAAACGCGGATCTATTTTTAAAGCTCTTATTATACGCACAAAAAAAAAAATTTTTACTCGAAAATATGGTCATACTGTTGCCTTTTTAAGTAATGATGTTGTTTTAATTAATAGTCAAGATCATTTGATAGGGTCACGTATTTTTGGTCCAATAACTCGTGAATTACGTGCCAAAAACTTAAAAAAAATTATATCTCAATCAAAAAGAATGCTTTAACTAAGGTATTTTCTTTCAACGTAGTTGTCGATGGCTTTGTCATTGAAGATTTTTTTTTTTTTGATTTTTACGAAGTTATGGACTGCGTTGACTTTGTGAATTGAAAATTTTTGAGTTCTTTTAAATACAATCTTTTTTTATTCTACGTGACGATGCCGTCATAAATTTTTTTGTATATAATTTTAATTTGTTAATAGCGTAAATTTGCAGCTGTGTAGTTGTAAAACAATGAAGTTTGAACGGCGAGCTGTTCAAAAGTCATTTAAGACCCGAATGGTGAAATTGGTAGACACGTCAGACTTAGGATCTGGCGCTTAATAGCATGTAGGTTCAAGTCCTATTTCGGGTAATATATTAACAATTTTCTTTTTGTCGACTCCCGTCGATGTTTTTTTTTTATTTTGATTGTGTTCAATAAAATTACGTTTACAACAAAATCCACGAAGTTAACAAAGTCCATAACTTCGTAGAAATCAAAAATATTCCGCAGCGGGGCTGCAATTCAATGAAATCAATGAAATCAATGAAATCAATGAAATCAATGAAATCAATGAAATCAATGAAATCAATAAAATCAATGAAATCAATAAAATTAACAAAGATTAAAAAAAAAACAACTTATTTAATTATAACTTCGTGAATCTACTTATAACATGGTTCTGCAAACCCACAAAGCCAAAAAAAAACAACAAAATCAAACCCACAAAATCAAAATTATAAAAAAAATTTTCGATGGCAAAGCCATCGACAAAAAAAAAATAATATAAAAGTACTCCACAAAGTCAAAGTTAATTAAAAAAAATTATTTGAAAATTTTTTAAAAATTTTATTTTTAATTTTGTGGAACACCACTTAAAAAATGCCAACATTTCACCAATTAATTAAACAGCCTAGATTAAAAAAAAAAATTTTTTCAAAATCACCAGCATTACAAAAATCACCTCAAAAAAAAGGCGTTTGTTTACGTGTTTATATACGAAGTCCAAAAAAACCTAACTCAGCAAAAAGAAAAGTAACAAACTTACTGCTTTCAGGTAAATTGCGCACTAAAGTTATTGGATATATACCTGGAGAAGGTCATACTTTACAAGAACACTCTATTGTTCTTATACGTGGAGGTAGAGTAAAAGATCTTCCTGGTGTTAAATATCATCTTATTCCAGGTCTTTTTGATTTTAAAAATGTTAAAAAACGTAAACAAAAACGCTCAAAATATGGTGTTAAAAGCACTAAATAATATAAAAACCACAAAGTCCATAACTTCGTAAAAATCAAAAAAAAAAAAACGTAATAGTACCTTATTAATAAACGTGACGAGACCACAAAAAAAATCACAAATTAAAACACATAAAAAAATATGTTAAATAAAAAAAAATAAAAAGAAATCCACAAAGTCAAAACTTTATTGACTTCATAAATTTAACAAAGTCAACAAAGTCCATAACTTCGTAAAAATTATTAAAAAAAAAATCAACAAAGTTGACAACTTCACCACGTAATTAAATAAATGAATAAAATAACAAAATTAATAAAAAAATGTGTTCAAACTGGAGGCCGTAATAATCATGGCGTAACTACTGTATTTCATAGAGGAGGTGGTAATAAAAAATTATATAGAATTATTGATTTTAAACGTTCTCTTTTTAATCACCCAGCTATTATTAAGAAAATAGAATATGACCCAAACCGAACATCCTATATTGCATTAGTTTCTTATCGAAATGGGATGATATCATATATTTTGGCACCTAAAAATTTGTCTGTAGGTGATCAAATAAGTGCTGGGCTTACAGCAGAAATAAAAATAGGGAGCGCTTTACCTATTTATAATATACCTATAGGTACTACTGTACACAGTATTGAATTAAAACCAGGACGAGGTGGACAATTAATGCGCGCTGCTGGAACATATGCAAAAATTATAAAAAAAGACCAAAACAATGTTACTATAAGATCACATTTAAATAAATTATATAGTATACCAAATCAAGCTATGGCAACTATAGGTGAAGTATCTAATGAAGTACATAAAAATAAAAAATTAATAAAAGCAGGGCAAGCTCGTTGAAAAAATAAAAGACCAATTGTGAGAGGAGTTGCAATGAACCCTATAGATCACCCACATGGAGGAGGTGAAGGGCGTTCAAAAGGAGGAAGACATCCTGTAAGCCCTTGAGGAAAATTAACTAAAGGAAAACCTACAAGAAGACGCAAGTTACCTAAACATAAATTTCCACGAAGTTAACATGGCAAGGCCACAAATTTACGAAGTCGACGACTTCACCACGTCCATAAAATTAACAAAGTTAACAACTTCGCCACGTAAATAAAAAATTAACTCCAGTCAAAAAAATTTACACAAAGTTGACTACGTTAACTACGTAAATATTAAAAAAAAACCCCCTATCCACAAAGTCAAAAAAGAAATCCACAAAGTCAAGTTCATAACTTCGTAGAAATCAAAAATAAAGACAGAGGTAATTTATAAAAACCCCTTTATAAAAAAAAATCTTCGATGACGAAGCCATCGACAAAAAAAAGATTTTAAAAAACCTATAAAAAAAATGCCCTAAAAAACTTTAAAAAAAATAAACAAAAAGGCAAATTTTAAAAATACACAAATAAAAAAATGAAAAAATATAAACACATACAGTCAAAATTTAAAACAGCTAAACGACTACTAAATTTTTTAAAATATCGAAGACACAAAAAAATTAGAGAGTCTATTTTTAATTCAAGAAAAAAACTTATCTCGCTACGTGCGAATTATAATCGTATTAAACATAAATATTTTTTAAAAAAAGAAAAACTAGGATTTTACAACATAACAGGGTATTTTCCAAAAACCCCCCACAATCAAATATCTTCAAACAATTACCTCTCTAAAATAATAGAAATTAATCAAGAAAAAAGAGGATATCAAAAAAATCAAATAAAGTTAACAAAAAAAAAATATAAAATACACTCTTATTTATCTAATGTAATTTGTAAATTTCCTAAAAAATATGTTTATCATTTTTTTGGTAAAGATATATTACGAAAATATTATACAATGCCATTTAAACTAAATATAAGCCAATTTATAAGTAAAAAAATTTTAAAAAGTTATTATAAAACACTTAGTCATAAAGCTTTATTAAATTTATGTCAAAAAGCTTCTAAAGGACAAGGTGTAAATATTGGATTAGATATTTATGGGTTTCTTATTTCTAAAGAACACACCTCTAAACACAACAACGTAGTTAATATAATAGAAAAAGCAGAACGTGCTAAAAATTTTTTATTGTGTTTAGAAAAACGTTTAGATAGTACTTCATTACGTACACTTCATTTTAAACCTTTTACATCTTTACCTTCTATTAGACGTTCATTAAGTGTAGCTATAAAAAAACAAAAATTAGAAATAAATACAATAAAACAAATAAAATTAACAAAATACCCTAAATATCAAATTAAATCACCTTGAACTATGTTTGGAGCTGAATACATAAGACAACTTATTAGTCATGGTCATATTTTTATAAATAATAAAAAAGTGCAATCACCAGGAACCCAAGTACACCCAGGAGATCAAATACAAATTAAAGGTTTTATTATTAACTTTACTAATATACAAAAACACAAAAATACACTCCATGAAATTAATAAAATAGAGAATCCACCAATAAATATAAACACAAAAATATCCACAAAGTTAAAAACCCAATCTGAAAATATAAATAAATTCCTTAAAATAAATCACAAGTTAACATTATTATTACGTCGTTTTAAAAATCAAAATTATTTAAATCATTTGGATAACTTGACTGCGTTGAATGAATTAAAAAAAGTAGAATTAGATTTAACTGAGAATGTAATATCTCAAGAAATATTATATAATTATATAAAAGATTTAAAAATAAAACGCTTTACAGAAGCGTTTTATATGACTTATAGAAATTTGCATTTAATTGAAAGAACTTCTTTTTTACCTATTTTATCTAATTCTACTAACTATGAAATTGAAAGCAACCAATTTAATTGATTTCATGAAACCTCAAAAATACAAGAAATACAAGCAGTTAACAACAACAGGCAATTAGAGACAACCAAAGATATAGATGTTGAAAAACATATTCAACCTGTTTTTGAAACAATAGGTTATAATCAATCTATTTATCTTTTATGACCTGTTATTTCTTTATTACGTTTATCTTCTTGAGGTCCTAACATTAAACGTGCTGTTATACAGTCATCAACGCGTGTTATTAATAACATAGCAGTTCGTGGATCAAAAAATAATTGAGTTGAAAATATGGATGAACAAATAAAACAAGGACAAGAAATATTAATACAACAACAAAAAAAAAAATTACAAAATCTTTTAAAATGAAAAAAACTGCAAACATCTACTTCTGAAATAAATATTTTAAATAGCCAAAGACCTCAATTGACTACGTGAAGTGGATCAACGAAGTTATCTATTCCTTTCCTTATTCGTTCTCTTCTTTTACGCAATCCCTCATGACTTCATACACAAACACGCGGTGTTTTTAATAATTCAACAAAGTTAACTTCAATACAACAATTTCAAGGAACTCAAAAATCTTTTCGTTCTTATGCTTCTATTGTTTATGGTACTCGTAAATGTAAATGAATTAGACTACAACAAGGTAGTGGAGGTTTAAAAGGTTCTTTTTATAATCAAATACCAAATCATATTCAATTTTTTCAATTAGAATTAGAATTTTATCAATTTGTTTATCGTGGTGTTCAAGGTCAATTTCAAATTTGTTGATTTGTTATTTGAAATTTTAAATTTTTAAGACTGTGTTTATTTTAACTTTATAATTTCGTTATAAAATACTAACTACAAAAAAATAAAAAAAAAACAAGTTATTATATGCTATTACAACCTAATAATAGAAAATACAGAAAAGATCAAAAAGGATCTAAAAACAAAAAAACCGTTTGAAAGCGTCAAGCCCGCGCTCATCGTTTATCTTTTGGATCCTATGGCTTAAAATCATTACAAGCAATGCCTACAGGCATAAAAGCTTCTCAATTAGAGGCTGTACGTAGAGTAATTATACGAGATCTAAGAAAAATAGGTCATATATGAATCCGTACATTTCCCCACAAACCTGTGGGAAAAAAACCAACGAAAACACGTATGGGTAAAGGTAAAGGAAGCGTACAATATTGAGTTTGTCCAATTCAATCTGGTCAAATTTTATTTGAAATTAATGGAGCTATATCAAATGAAACAGCTAAACTTATTTTAAAAAAAGCTAGTCAAAAATTACCTGTTCTTACTCAATTTGTTTCCTTTATATCTGCTTCTTTAACTCCGTTAACTTCACAGTCTTCAATTAATTCCTTTGTAACTTCGTGTATGGAATATGAAGTTAGCCAGCCTTCTTTTAGTTCTTGACCTATAAAACCGACTTTTACTTCCTTAAAGTCTTAATTATAAAGTTGACTGCGTAAATTTTTTTGATTTCTACGAAGTTATGAACTTCATTATTTTATTATAGTAGTTTAATTAAAATAAAATTTACAAAGTTTATGAAATTAAAGACAGTTATTTCTTTTGTCGACTTCCGTCGATGTTTTCTATGAAATCAACGAAGTCAACGAAGTCATTGACTTTTAAAAGTTTTTTGTATATTTTAAAATATTTAAATACGCTAATTTTTATTTATTTAATTATAAAGTAATGTATTTAGAGGGCAAATTTAATTGTTTGTTGAATAAATAACTTAAAAATAAAATTATTTAATTTATTCAACGTAGTCCATGAAATCAATTATTTTTATGTGAATTCTTATTGAAACGGTATTAAAAATATTATTAATTATTATACCTTTATTAATAGCTGTTGCTTACTTTACTTTATTTGAACGTAAAGTTATTGCTTCTATGCAACGTCGTAGAGGACCTAATGTTGTTGGGTTTTTTGGTTTATTACAACCATTAGCAGACGGTTTAAAATTATTATTAAAGGAAACTGTTTTACCTAGTAGTGCCAATTTAGCTATGTTTATTATTGCTCCTATTATTACTTTTATGTTAAGTTTTATGGGTTGGGCTGTTATTCCTTTTGATGAAAATATGGTTTTTGCTGATGTTAACATAGGTATTTTGTATATTTTTGCTGTTTCATCGCTTGGTGTTTACGGTATTCTTCTTTCTGGTTGAGCTAGTAATTCTAAGTATGCTTTTTTAGGTTCTTTACGTTCTGCTGCTCAAATGGTTTCATATGAAGTGTCCATTGGTTTTATTCTTATTAATGTTATTTTATGTACTGGTTCTTTGAATTTAAGTGATATTGTTTTTGCTCAACAAAGTATTTGATTTTGTATTCCTTTATTTCCTTTATTTCTTATGTTTTTTATTTCTGGTCTTGCAGAAACAAATCGCCATCCTTCTGATTCACCTGAAGCTGAAGCTGAGTTAGTTGCTGGTTATTTTGTTGAATATTCAGCTATGGGTTTTGCTTTATTTTATCTTGGTGAATGTGCTAATATATTATTTATGTGTTCACTTACTACTGTTTTATTTTTAGGTGGTTGATTTCCTCCTATTAATTTTTTTTTTTTTACTATCATTCCAGGGTTTATTTGATTTAGTTTAAAAACTGTTTTTATTTCATTTTTATTTATTTGAGTTCGTGTTGCTTATCCTCGTTATCGTTATGATCAATTAATGCGTTTAGGTTGAAAAATTTTTTTACCTTTATCTTTAGCTTTTTTAATTTTTATTGCTAGTTTTCTTATTTATTTTAATCTTTTAACTCTTTAGTTTTTTTGATTTTGTGGATTTTTTTTTCTTTTGTGGGCTTTTATTCTTTATAGTTACACCATATGAATTCAATTCAAAAACATCCTTATCATATTGTTGACCCTAGTCCATGGCCTTTGGTTACATCTATTTCTGCTTTAGTTACTGTTGTAGGTGCTGCTATGTATATGCATTCTTATCAAAATGGTAATTTTATTTTACTTTTAGGTTTAATTATGCTTATTGCTTCTATGTCAGTTTGGTGAAGAGATGTTATTCGCGAAGCTACTTATAATGGTTATCATACTAAAGCTGTACAAATAGGTTTACGCTATGGTATGATTTTATTTATAACAACGGAAATTATGTTTTTTGCGGCTTTCTTTTGAGCTTTTTTTCATTCTAGTTTATCTCCTTCTATTGAAATAGGAGCAATATGACCTCCTCTTAGCATTAATCCTTTTAATCCTTGAGAAATTCCTTTATTAAACACACTTATTTTACTTTTATCTGGTGCTACTGTTACTTGAGCTCATCATGAAATTATTGTTGGTCGTAAAGAACCTGCTAAATTAGCATTATTTTTTACTATATTATTAGCGATTACTTTTACGGGTTTTCAAGCTTATGAGTATATTGAAGCTAGTTTTAATATTTCTGATGGTATTTACGGTTCTACTTTTTATATGGCTACAGGTTTTCATGGTTTTCATGTAATTATAGGTACTATTTTTTTAATTGTTCGTTTTTTCCGTCTTCTTAAAAATCACTTTACTAGAAAACATCATTTTGGTTTTGAAGCTGCTGCATGATATTGGCATTTTGTTGATGTTGTTTGATTATTTCTTTTTGTTTCTATTTATTGATGAGGTAATAGTATTTAATTTATAACTTCGTGGATTTTTTTTGTTTTTTTTTTTTGTTACACATATTAAAAACTCAAGTTAATTATGTATAGACCTTTATCACCTCATTTATTAATTTATAAACCTCAATTTTGTTCTGTTTTATCTGTTTTTCAACGGATTACAGGTGCCATTTTATCTTTAGGTTTATTATTTGTTCTTTTTTATTTTAAGTTTATTACTTATTATATTTTTTTTTATCCTCTTTATTTAATTTCTTTTTATTTTAATACTTACATTTCTTGAATTATTGTGTCTATTTTCGTTATTTTTCTTTTTAGTTTTTTTTATCATTTATTTAATGGTATTCGTCATCTTTTTTGAGATAAAGCTTTTTTTATGGGCCAAAATAATATGCTTTCTAGTGCTTACTTACTTATTTTTTTTACTTTATTTTTTAGTTTTTTTATTTTTTTTATTTTATCTTTTTAACTTTGTGAATTTGGTTTTGAGTTTTTTTAACTGTGTTAATTTTGTGGACTTTGTAAATTTTATGGCTTTTTTTTAGTGTTTTCTTTTTTTATGAAGTTAACGCCCTTTTTTTTTAACTTCGTGGTTTTATGAATTTTTTCTGTGTTGTTAGCTTTTTTTTGGTTGAGGGCGTAATTCGGGTATTCTTAGCTCAGCTGGTAGAGCAGTAGCCTTCTAAGCTATAGGTCACAGGTTCAATTCCTGTAGAGTACGTTTTTTTTTTATATGTTTTTTATAAAGTCCACGAAGTAAATAGTTTTCATATAAGTTTTTTTTTTGATTTCTACGAAGTTGTGAATTTTGTTTTTTTTAATTACGTGACGAAGTCGTCAACTTTGTTGATTTATTTTAATATTTACGTAGTCAACGTAGTCAACGAAGTCAACGAAGTCATTTAAATTTTGTTGAGTGCGTTGTTTAACTATTTTAAATTGTGGCCCCGCCATGGATTTTTTTTATAACTTTGTGGTTTTAGTCTACTTTTTATGGTTTTTTTTCGCGGAATAAAGTAAAGGTTAGCTTATCGGTCTCATGATCCGAGTGTGGAGGTTCAAGTCCTCCTTCCGCTATACTGTCTTTTATAATATATTTAAAACAGTTGTTGTCTTTTAAAAAAAAACATAACTTCATGAATTCATAATAAAACACACCCACAAAATTATAAATCAAACAACAAAATCAAAATAGTTTATATAATTACATACTATTTAGCTGATAAAAACTATTTAAATACTTTATTTATATATAATTTTTTTATATTAAGTTATTAACTTTGTGAATCTAACATAGATGTAATGTCTTAAACAACGGACTTATTTTTTAAATCAAATGACGTATCTAGTTTATTAAATTTATTACTACGCTCAAACATCATAATCAAAAAATATAAAACTACAGAGCGTGCTTTAAATAATTTACATTTTAATATAGATAAAAATCTGATAAATATTTTAGATCACTATAGTAAAGAAAAAAAAGTTAATTTATTTAAAAATGTTTGTACTATAGTAGATAATTTTAGCTGAACGCATAAAGCTATTAATATAAGTGATAACTTTGGTTTACAATTAAAAATAATACAGCAAATATATAACGCACAACCTTTTTACAATAGGTTATTGACTTCGTTAACTGCGTTATTTTTGATAGAAGTCGACAAGTTTATAAAGTTATTAAAATTAGATGTGAAATTTACAAATATGAATACGGCAATTATATCAAAAAATACTTTTTTAAATAATATAAAAATTAAAAGTAAATTACAGAATACAATTAAAACTTATACTGAATCTGTGAACGAAATAAGTACAACTTTTTTAGTGAACTCTCCAATTGATGTTGTTACCTATACTACAGGATTTCATGATATTTTAACCGCCGTATTTTTATAAGAAATGTAATTTATGGTATCCACAAAGTTAACGTTATAGAGCGCACTCTGTACCAAATTTATTTAGTACAAAAATGTAGTTATGTACAAAATTTTAAAAAATACTCCACATAACAAAGCTGTCAATTTTTTTGATGACGAAGCCATCAAAAAATAATAATTTTAATTTAAAAGCTGCAAATTAATATTAACATGACAGAGCTGTCAACTTTGTAAAAGTATAAAATAAAAAACACACTTTTATTATAAACAATAAAAAACAAATTGTATTAGTTAATGTTTTTAGTAATATTTGTTTATTTAAAAAAATGCATTATATTGACTACGTTAAATATTTTAATAAAATAAATATATTTTACGTTTATGATGATATAATTAATAAAAAGATTATTGAATTTTATTGAGTTCAAAAAAATTCAAAAAATCTATTCAACAAATATCCATGAAATCAACGGCTTCGCCACGTTGATTTCATGGACTTCGTTGATTTCATAAATTTTATAAACTACATTAAATAAAATAATCAACGCAGTCAAAAAATTAAAAAACGAAGTTATAAAAAAAAACAACACTATTTTAAATATTATATTGATGGAATTGTGTGCTGATTTCTATTAGTGCATTGTAAATATTTTTCATCTTATTATTAAAAAAAAATTAAATGAATTTAAATTATTTATTATCTTTTCAATATATCTTATTACCTCAATTTTTATTAGGTGAATATTTTTTTATATTTATTTTTTTTGTTATGAGTTTAATTATTTCTTGTATTGTTTTTGCGCTTTCTTTTTTTTTATCTTCGCGTTCAGCGGATAAAGAAAAAATTTCTCCTTACGAGTGTGGTTTTAGTCCATTTGAAGACGCTCGTAATCAGTTTGATGTTCGATATTATTTAGTTGCTATTTTATTTATTATTTTTGATTTAGAAGTGAGTTTTTTATTTCCTTGAGCGGTAACTTTAAATCAAATTACGTTATATGGATTTTGATCAATGTTTGTTTTTCCTTTTATATCGACAATAGGTTCTGTTTATGAATGAAAAAAAGGTGCTTTAGAGTGAGAATAACTTTTTAAAAAAATAAATTTTATAGTTTAATTTTTTAACAAAGTCAAGTTTATTAAAAAAAAAAAAATTTTAAAGCCATATATTAAAAATACCATATTATTTAAATAAAGGTTGACTTTATTTTATATTTTTTAAAAAATTTTTATTTCGAAGACTAGGCCTTTTTTTGTAATTAGGTAATTTTATTTAACTTTGTTTTTTTTAATTAATTTGTGCTCTTTTACGAGTATATTTTTTATAAAATAAAAAAAATAACAAAGTTATATTATATTTTATAACAAAGCCATGATTAAAGACATACAACATTATTTTATTCCGTGGCGGAGTTATAAATTAACATTGTTGACATAAAATAATTTTTTTTAATAAAAACTTTATTGTTAATTTATAATTTAATATTATTTTACATATTTTGGATGTTGACTACGTAAATAAAAAAGACAAAAAAATATATTTTATTTTATAAATGATAATACAATCAAAAAAAATTTTATAATAAAAATACGTATTGGCATACAACATGTTGAAGGCAACGTCCTAAAATTAAGTACACTTAAATACAGTAAGCCGTTAATAACTAAAAACATTAAATATTTACCTAAAACAAAACACATAGTAAATAATTATATAAATAATGTAGAAAAAATTAACATTTTGCACAGTTATTTTCAAAATGAAATAACATCTATAATCGCTCATAAAATAATATATAAAAACCCAGAAGTGCTGACAACAAAACTTAGTTTAAACAAAAACCTGCTTTATTTACCTATTAGGTCCAATCCAAAAAATTCGGTTGTGGTTAATTTAATGGATTTTCTGGGTGTCTTTTATCAAAAAATTATTCAGTCATTAAATACATCAACAAAATTAAATAAAAATTTTGAAATAACCAAAAATAAGATTCAAAGTAATCCAGGTATAGCACAAAACAATCATTTGACCTCAAAAATAAAAAAATTAATGACTGAGTATACCAATTCATTAGTGCATATTTACCAAAACGCGCCCGATCACTTACAAACGAATGCAACTATTTATGTCGGCCGCGCGGGCGCGGCGACAAAGAAAATACTAAAAGTATTCAGTTAATAAATAGACCATTAGTTTTACGATTACGTCGTTTAAAAATATGTTTTACGGGGAGGCATATAAAATATAATCAATAAGTGAACATAAAGCCATTAACTTTTAAAAAACTGAAAAAATTTTATAAAAAAACGCTTGGCAAAGTGTAAATATCCTATTTGAATAGAAACCATAGTAAAAAACATAAATATTTTGTTAAAAAACCAAAATCATACGTCAAAGAAAACTATAAAACTGTTTGGAAAACAATTGATAAAATCTTTGACACCGGAAGTAAAAAAAATTTTTGCTTACGCTAGAGTAATGTGAAGTTGTGATATTTTTAAACATCAGTGTGTAGGTTTTTGCCTTGACCTCTTTTTTTGACATCTTATAAGTCATTACAAAAGTTCTTACATGACTTCGTGGAATTTTGTTTTCTAAGTTTTTTGATTAAGTCGTAGGCATCTTCAAAAAAGTAAATGAAGTTGTTGGTGTTGTTTTTAAAATTTTTAAATAATTTGTTGGCTTCGCGGGTTTTTTTTTTACAGCTTTATTGTTTCTTTGATTTTGTGGATTTCGTAAATTTTGTGATTGGGTAAGTGGCCGAGTGGTTAAAAGCGGCGAATTGTAAATTCGTTTCGTTTTACGATACGTAGGTTCGAATCCTACCTTGCCCATGGCCTCTGGCCTCTTTTTTGACTTTGTTGTTTTTATAAAATCAACGTAGTCAACGCAGTCAACGGAGTCCATGAAATCAACGAAGTTATTGGCAGGGTCAACCCTGCAGACTTCGTCAACTTCGTGGAATTTGTAAACAACGCAGTCAACGCAGTTATTGTATTTATTTTTTTTCTTCAGTAGCTCAGTTGGTTAGAGCAATCGGCTGTTAACCGGTTTGTCGTAGGTTCAAGTCCTATCTGAAGAGTTTTTTTAGTATTCTGTTGTTGTCTTTTTTTG
>JACCEA011319126.1_pt1 | contig 17192 bp, 11 predicted proteins | sample 7449851 | NCBI WGS metagenome assembly JACCEA01 (sample SAMN15323453, study PRJNA562643) | freshwater metagenome | isolation source: river surface water | place: USA:Blue River Watershed | collected 2017-08-18
AATTTTCTTTATAAACGTCTTCCCGCACATATTCATGATGCATTTTTAAGCGAAACAGGTATTTCTAAAGACGAAATTATTGACCATGTTTATATGCAGCCCAATGCCAATGTTTACTTAGCTTCTTTTATGCGATTTATTATAAAATTCCAAGAAGATGAGTACATTAAAGACATGATTTACAGTGGATTTAAACATTTTATTCAAATACATGTTTGTTGTTACAGTAATTACAAAGCTGTTAAAGTACATTTTGTTGGTTCAATCGCCCATTTATTTATTTCTGAGTTGGAAAAAGCTTGCTCAGTTATGGATGTGCAACTTGGTAAAGTGATTCAAAAGCCTATTGATGGCTTGGTTAGTTACCATGAAAATTTATTAATTCATACAAACTAAAATCCATGTTAAAAATCCTATTCACATTTATCATCTTATGTTCTTTCGTTTCCTTTTCTCAAGACAATGCGATTGGAATAAAAGCACCAGAATGGTCAAAAAATGCGACAATTTACGAAGTGAACATTCGTCAATTTACGAACGAAGGTACGTTTGCTGCATTTGAAAAACACTTACCACGATTAAAAGAAATGGGGGTTGACATCATTTGGTTGATGCCAGTTAATCCAATTGGTGAGAAAAACAGAAAAGGATCACTTGGTAGTTATTATGCTGTGAAAGACTACACAGAAATCAACCCTGAATTCGGGACAAAAAATGATTTTAAACATTTAATTGATGAAGCACATAAATTAGGAATGAAGGTTATTCTTGATTGGGTTGCAAATCACACTTCCCCTGATCATGTTTGGGCTGAACAAGGTCACAAAGATTATTATACACTAGATTCTCTAGGTAATTTACAACCTACTATTGGAACAGACTGGTGGGATGTAGCCGATTTAAATTACGATAGCAAAGAAATGCGAATCGAGATGATAAGAGCCATGGAATATTGGGTTAAAGATTACGATTTAGATGGCTACCGATGCGACGTTGCAGGTTGGATACCACTTGATTTTTGGATAGAGGCTCGAGCTGCTTTGGATAAGATAAAACCTGTTTTCTTATTGGCAGAAGCAGAAGATGTTCCATTGCATCAAGCATTCAATATGACTTACGCATGGGAATTTCATCACCTGATGAACAAAATTGCACAAGGCTCAAAGAACATTGATGATTTAAAAGCTTTTTTACTGCTCGATGGTCGCTACCCTGCAAATGCGTATCGTATGAATTTCACATCCAACCACGACGAGAATTCATGGAACGGAACCGAAATGGAACGTATGGGTGATGCACGCTTTGCTATGGCTGTATTATCTGCAACTGTAGAAGGAATGCCTTTAATATACAACGGACAAGAAACAAGTTTAGACAGACGATTAAAGTTTTTCGATAAAGATTCAATTGAATGGAAGAAAATGGATTTAGTTGATTTCTACACGAAATTAAACGATTTACATCATTCAAATCCCGCTTTGTGGAATGGAAATTATGGCGGAGAATTGACCATTTTAAGTCCACAAGAAGAAAAAAATGTACTTGTTTTTGTACGTAAGAACAACGGTCACAAAGTATTAGTTGTTATCAACTTATCAAAAGAAGCACATAGTCTTCAATTGAAGAATAGTTGCCTCAAAGGAAATTACACCGAATTGTTTACGGGTAATTCAACAAAAATTGGCAAAACAATGAATGTTGAATTAAAGCCATGGGAATATCACATATATTCTTTCTAACAAAAGAAAAATGAGCACAACTACTACAACGGGAAAAAAAGTTCTTAGTTTCTGGCAAATTTGGAACATGAGTTTTGGGTTTCTAGGAATCCAAATGGGTTTTGCACTTCAAAATGGAAATGCGAGTCGCATACTTACTGATTTTGGAGCAGATGTAGAAAGTCTTTCATGGTTTTGGTTGGTAGCTCCTCTAACAGGTTTGATTGTTCAGCCTCTTATTGGATATTGGAGCGATCGAACTTGGTCGAAACGTTTTGGACGCAGAAAACCATTCTTCTTGGCTGGCGCTATATTAGCTTGTACTGCGCTTATATTATTGCCGAATGCAGACCATTTTACAGCTTATTTTCCCGCCCTCTTGGTGGGTGCTGGTTTTTTAATGATGATGGATGCATCGTTTAACGTTTCGATGGAACCATTCCGAGCATTAGTTGCTGATAATCTACCTGATTCTCAAAGCACAAAAGGTTTTTCTATTCAAACAGCACTAATTGGAATTGGTGCCGTTGTGGGATCTTTTTTACCGTGGATTCTAACCAACATTTTTAATGTTCCAAACGACGTTCAAGGAGTGAAAGTTCAACCGAATGTGGTCTACTCATTCTACATTGGTGCAATTGTTTTTATGGGCGCCATTTTATGGACCATTTTCAAAACAAAAGAATATTCTCCGGAGGAACGCATTGCCATGGGAATCATCAATGAAGACACAAAAAAAGAGAAATTCAGAATACCAAAGGAAATGTGGCAACTTGGTTTGGTTCAGTTTTTTTCGTGGTTTGGACTTTTTTGTCTTTGGGTGTATACAACCACTTCCTTACGTGAACACACGTATAACCTTCCAACAATGGAAATGATTAAATCAGGTTTAACTGATCATCCAACTGATGTAATACTAAATAAACAACTTAAATTGAGTGAAGATCTTGGAGATTGGGTTGGAATTTTGTTTGGAATTTACAACGGTGTATCCGCGATTTTTGCATTTTTTATTCCTGTTATTGCCAAAAAACTTGGAAAAGCTAAAACTCATGCTGTTTCCTTATTAATTGGTGGTATTGGTCTAATCTTAATGTATTTTATGCCAGATAAAAACATGATCATCCTACCAATGATTTTTGTTGGAATTGCATGGGCAAGTATCCTTGCAATGCCGTATGCTATGTTATCAGGTGTAATTCCATCGTCTAAAATTGGTATTATGATGGGAATCTTTAATTTTTTCATAACACTTCCGCAGATTTTCAGTGCATTATTTTCAGGACCAATTGTTAAATACATGTTCGGTGGAAACGCAGCTTACGCATTAGTTCTCGGTGGTGCTTTAATGATAATGGCTTGCATTTTTACATTACGAATAAGAATTAAATAATCATGATTAAAGCTTTAATATTTGATTTAGACGGTGTCATTGTTACCACAGAACATAATCATTTTGTTGCTTGGAAAAAAACTGCTGAATCACTCGGTATTCGTTTTTCAGAAAAAGAAAATGAACTTCTTAAAGGTGTAAGCAGGGTTGATTCATTAAAAAAAATTCTTGAATTGGGTAACAAAACAATAACCGATGATGCTTTTGAAAATTTATTAAAAAGTAAGAATGATTTTTATGTGAGCTCTATTCAAAATTTGACCCAAAATGATTTATTACCAGGTGTGTTAAATTTAATGATTGAAGCCAAAAAAAAAGGAATCAAATTGGGTGTTGGTTCATCAAGTAAAAACGCCAATTTTATTTTAGATTTATTAGCTATTAGCCATTTTTTCGATGTAGTTATTGATGGTAATGGTGTGACTTTTCCAAAACCACATCCTGAAGTATTTTTGAGTGCAGCCAAACATGTTGGAATATCTCCTTCAGAGTGTATTGTTTTCGAGGATGCTGCAAGTGGAATTAAAGCTGCCAAAGACGGTGGTTTCCTGGCCATTGCTGTTGGTAATCCTAACATTGCTGATATTGCTGACAACTATTTTAATGATTTAACGGAATTTAGTTTAGAATCGTATGCTTAATTTGTTTGAAATTGATGATTGGAAAATCATCGAGAAAAAATTTGATCCTTCGAAACAAGAAGAAGCCGAAAGTATTTTTTCAATTGGAAATGGCTCTTTTGGTCAACGAGCTAACTTTGAAGAAACCTACACGGGAAAAACACTACAAGGTAGTTATGTTGGAGGTGTTTATTATCCAGATAAAACAAGAGTTGGTTGGTGGAAAAATGGATATCCTGAATACTTTGCTAAGGTTCTAAATTCGTGCAATTGGATTGGACTTACAATTGAAATTGACAATGTACCGCTAGATTTAGCAACCTGTGAAATAAAATTATTTTACAGAGAATTGGATATGTATAAAGGAACACTAACACGCAGTTTCCGTTGCATTACTCCTACCAAAAAAGAATTAGAAGTAACTTCTGTGCGCTTCTGTTCAATGGCTAATGAGGAAATCGCTGCAATTCGTTATTCTATCACACCATTGAATTTTTCAGGAAATGTAAAATTCACCCCTTACTTGGATTGTAACGTAAACAATGCAGATTCCAATTATGATGAGTTTTTCTGGATGGAGGACACACAGCGTGTTGGAATTCGAAAAGGTGTTATTAGTGCAAAAACAAAAAAAACCAATTTTCTAGTTGCTACGGCAATGCGATTTTCTTTTTGGGAAGGTGAAAAAATTCTTGATATTCACCCAAATTTGAAAGAAAAAAGCCTGTATGTCGATAATAATTTTGAGCATTTTTTGGAGAAGGGAAAGACATACACTTTAAAAAAATACATTTCTGTAACCTCATCAATTAATCATTCTGAATTCAATACTGTGGCATGTGCCATTAACAATGTTACTGAAGCTTACGTTTCTGGATTCGATAAAATACACGAAGCACATACGGATAAATGGGCTGAAATCTGGAAAAATGCTGATGTCCAAATTGAAGGTGATAAATCAGCACAACAGGCTATTCGGTTCAATATTTTTCATTTATATCAAACATACACCGGAAATAATTCTAAATTGAACATTGGACCAAAAGGATTTACCGGTGAAAAATATGGTGGTGCAACTTATTGGGACACAGAAGCCTATTGTATTCCGTTCTTTTTAAAAACAGCGCCTCCAAAAGTAGCCAGACAATTGTTGAAATACCGCTACAATCAATTAGATAAAGCTATTGAAAATGCCAGCAAATTAGGCTTTACAAATGGCGCTGCACTTTATCCAATGGTAACCATGAACGGTGAAGAATGTCATAATGAATGGGAAATCACCTTCGAAGAAATCCACCGTAATGGCGCCATCGCTTTTGCAATTTACAATTATGTGAAACACACGAATGACTGGGAATATGTGCGTGATTACGGTAGAGATGTTCTCATAGCAATCGCACGTTTCTGGGTTCAACGTTTTAACTGGTCAGAAGACAAACAGCAATTTGTAATGCTAGGAGTAACAGGTCCAAACGAATACGAAAACAACATTAACAATAACTGGTACACAAGTTACATTGCTAAATGGTGTATTTCATATGTCTTGGAGGTTGAACAAAAATTGAATGACCAACGAATACTGTTGCGCGAAGACGAAAAAGCAACATGGAGTTCAATGATCGAGAAAATCTATCTGCCCAAATTACCTAATTCCAACATTTTCCTTCAACAAGATGGATTTATGGATAAAGTCTTAATGAATGCATCCGAAATCCCTGAAAATGAACGACCTATAAACCAACATTGGTCTTGGGACCGTATTCTTCGTTCAGTTTTCATCAAACAAGCAGATGTTTTGCAAGGAATTTACCTATTTGAGGATCATTTTACGGAGGATGAAATTAAAGATAATTTCAACTTCTACGAACCAAAAACCGTTCATGAATCATCCTTATCACCGTGTATTCATTCGATTCTTGCATCAAAAATTGGAGATAAAGAACGTGCTTACAAATTGTATTTAAGAACCTCTAGACTTGATTTAGATGATTACAACCGTGAAGTTGGAGAAGGTTTACACATCACTTCAATGGCAGGAACTTGGATGAGTATTGTTGAAGGAATGGCTGGAATTCGAATTTCGGAAAATGGACTATCAATGAATCCTTTAATTCCTAATGAATGGAAAAGTTACTCTTTCAATATTTTTTATCAAAATCAACCTCTAAATCTATTTGTTGACCATTCAAATGTATGTATAACAAACAATGGAAACACGCCGCTAACAGCGACAATCTTTAAGCAAGAAAACACCATTTTAGTAGGACAAAAAATTACGCTTGCAATGAATTAATATTAATCCAACCACACCCTTGTATGAAGTACTTAGCACTGCTTTTTAAATTGATTATTTTGATGGTTTTAGTTTTCAATGGAAGTTTTCTTGGTACAGCACAAGAAAACAATCCAAAAAGACAGCTAGTATTACAAGGGTTTTGGTGGGATTATTGGAATTCAAACTTCCCGAATGATTGGGCGAATTATTTAACTGAATTAGCTCCTCGATTAAAAGAATTGGGAATTGATGCCATATGGATTCCACCTTCTGTAAAAAACACGGGCACAAATAGTGTTGGCTATTCCCCCTTCGATCATTATGACTTAGGTGATAAATACCAGAAAAATTCAACAAATACGCGATTGGGCGATAAGGATGAATTATTACGCATGGTTGCAGTAATGAAGGCCAATGGTATTGATGTAATTCAGGACATTGTTTTAAATCATATTACAGGTGCAGGAAGTGCAAGTGGCCAAGGTGGGAGTGATCCAAACGCAATGGACGATGGTACTTCCAACGGATACAAAAATTTTAGATATGCTTGTTTTTCAACACCTGCAATCAATGAATCAGCCTCAAATTACCTCTCCCGAACAGGACGTTTTCCAAAAAACTGGGAAAACTTTTATCCTAATGCGTTTAATCCATGTTGCACAAATCCGATTAATTCACCATATTGGGGTCCAGACGTTTCCTATGAATCAAATGCATTCGGACAAAGTAGTAACGCACTTTACAACCCTACACAGTCGAGTGATTACATGAGAACAAACACTCGAAATTGGTTAATCTGGTACAAAAAACAAATGGGATGGGACGGAGTACGTATGGATGCAGTGAAACATTTTCCAGCCTATCTTTCAGAAGATGTTCTGTGGAACCTTCAATATGGTTCACTTTGGGCAAATGGAGGGCCTGATATGTTTGCTGTGGGAGAATGGGTTGGAACAGCGAATGAATTAGACACGTGGGTTAATGATGTACAAAATCGTGCAGGAACCTTTGATTTTGCATTGCGCAATGCTTTTGTTGGAATTATTTCTGGAAATGGTAATTTCGATTTAGGAAGTGTACCGAATTACCAACAAAACAACAGAGACTGTACGGTTCCTTTTGTTAACAATCATGATACTTATCGACCTCAATTAGATGCTTCAGGAAATTATATCGGTTGGAATACGGGTTCTCAACTTGGCGCTCAGATTGAACCTACAGATGGACGAAGAAGCTTGGTTTATGCCCTTGCTTTGGCGGTTGATGGAGCTCCTGAAATTTACTTTGAAGACTTATTTAACATCGGATATCTTGGAAATCGTTTTACTCATCACCCGCTAAACAGCAGTGAATTGCCAGTATTCAATGATTTAGAAAATATTATTTGGTGCCATCAAAATCTGCGATTTAAAGATGGAGCATATCTGGTTCCTTGGCAAGCACAAGATGCATTGGTGATTGAGCGATCGCAAAAGGCTCTAATCGCGGTAAATGATAGTTGGTCAAATTGGCAAAACTTAGTTGGGGTTCAAACTACCTTTACGGATGGAACAATATTGGTCGATTATTCAGGGGCCAACGGAACTGCTACTTCAACAGTTTATGGCGGTGGAAAAGTAAATATAAGTATTCCACCATGCGATGGCAGTGCTTTGCAAGGAAGAAGGGGTTACGCAATTTGGGCACCTCAAGGAATTACAAGTAATTACAATTTAAGTGCAAAACGAATTACCCAAGAATGGGAAATGGCGAACGACTTAGGCGATAATCATCCATTATCATTGCAACAAGGTGGCGCTTTACCTTCGAATTCCGAAGATTGTCGGGTTGTGGGTAGAATTTTTGCGAAAGCAAATGAGCAAATCAATTTAGAAATGTATCCGGAAAATCCACTCTTACCCATAACAGTTCTCTATGTTGATAAAGATTGTGCTATCATCGATTCAATTTCTGGTGCAGGAACAATTTTAGATTCGATTGTTCCAAGTTATTCGGGTTGGTATACCATCAAACTAAAAAATGTGACATCTACTCAAGTTGGTCAAAAGGCATGGGTTAAAGTCAATTACTTGGCTCCTGACACCGTTGACACAAGTGTCCCAAAGAATAAATGTGCCTGCACAAGCACTTCAAATCTTGGAATTGAAGAAGATATGAATGTATCATTTCAAATGTATCCAAATCCAGCTAAAACAAATCTTTACATTCGTTTCAATGAAAATACAACTGGTGAAGATATTAGTTTTGACATTTTCGATGCACAACAGCGTTCAATTAAAAATGGTTCATTTGAAAATCAGGATAAAGAAGAGGTGATTTCTGTTGAAGATTTACAGCCTGGTTCATATATTATTCAATTCTCAATTCAAGATAAATCATTCCAAAAACACTTTATTAAACTCTAAATTTCCAATCGATATTTTACACAAAATTAACTTAGTGTTATTTTGACACTTAGTATTTATTTTCTTATATTTGTTAGTGTTAGAAATAAGAACGTAAATTATCAGATATGAAAATAGGAATTAATGGATTTGGAAGAATTGGTCGACTTGCCTGTCGAATCGCTTCCCTTCGGCCTGATGTTGAAATTGTTGCAATAAACGATTTATTAGATATTGATTACATCGCTTATTTGCTCAAGTATGATTCAACACACGGACAGTTCCATGGTGCAGTCGAAGTGAAAGATGGTTCTTTGTTTGTCAATGGCTCGAAAATAAGAGTAACATCTGAAAAAGATCCTACAAATTTAAAATGGAACGAAGTTGACGTTGACATTGTTTTAGAATGTACGGGTCTATTTTTAACACAGGCTGATGCACAAAAACATCTTCAAGCTGGAGCAAAAAAAGTCATTCTATCGGCTCCTGCAAAAGATGATACACCAACATTCGTCATGGGTGTTAATCATTCAGAATTAAATTCAGATCAGTTAATCATTTCAAATGCCTCGTGCACCACGAATTGTCTTGCTCCGATTGCGAAAGTTTTGAATGACAATTTTGGAATTGTCGAAGGATTAATGAGCACAATTCATGCAGTAACGGCTACACAAAAAACAGTTGATGGTCCTTCCATGAAAGACTGGAGAGGTGGACGTGGTGGTTTTCAGAATATCATACCTTCATCAACAGGTGCTGCAAAGGCCGTTGCATTGGTAATTCCGGATTTAAAAGGAAAACTCACTGGGATGTCCTTTCGTGTTCCTGTAGCCGATGTTTCTGTTGTAGATTTAACCGTTCGCTTAGAAAAAGAAACTTCATACGATGAAATTTGTGCAGCAATGAAAACTGCTTCTGAAAATGAATTGAAAGGAATTTTGGGTTATACGGAAGATGATGTTGTTTCAACTGATTTCCTTTCCGATTCAAGAACATCGATTTTTGACTCAAAAGCGGGAATTTCGCTGAACGGAAACTTCGTGAAAGTCGTTAGTTGGTATGATAATGAATGGGGTTATTCCAATAAACTTGTTGATCTAGCGCAACACGCGCATAAAATAGGTTAATGGTGAATGAAAGCTTTTGTTTGTAGCACAAAATTCGATGAAACATCTGCATAACGAACAAGGTATATACCTGATTCAATAGCGGTATTAATTTCAACTTTGCTGGAAGACTGATTCATCTCGCATTCAACATGATGAATCAGTTTTCCATTTAAATCCAACACATCGATTTCCCCTTTTGATTCTTTCCCATTAATGTTCACATTTACAACCAAATGTTCATCTTCATTCAAATAACAAAAAATGGATTTTTCAAATGAACAAACAGAAGAAATAGGCCCATATTCTTCATTTTGTCCATCTAAATCAACTTGAATCAATTTAAAATAGTTCCAATCATTAGACGTTTGATGTGAGTAATTTAGTTCGCTTGTCGAATTTATTGCAGCAGATTTTCGTGCTAAATGGATCCAACTTTCCCCATCCATTGATCCTTTCAAATCAAAATAAGCAGAATTATTTTCAGAAACAGTTACCCAATTGACTTTACTCTGTCCATCAAGACATGTAGCACTGAATTCAGTTAATTCGACTGGAAGCGCACTTGTGCATGAAGCACCAGAAGCAACTAATGTAAACGTAGCTGTATAATTAAACCCACCATTGCTAATAAATCGATTCGTTCCGCAACCACTCGTAGAAAAATCATCTCCATAGTATTGAATATAAATTTCAATTGTATTGGTTCCCAATGAAAGCGTACTTAGATCAATTGAATTTGCACTTGTCCCCCATTTTTGGTCATTACCACCACATGGTCCAAATCCATCTGTAAAAGTTCCAAAAGAACAATTTGCTTTAAATGGCAAATTAATCGCTGTAAAGACTGGTGACGCAGGACGAAAACCAGTTAAATAACATGTATATAGAATATTTGCGCCACACACATTTGCGCCACCATTTTTCCATGTTTTCAATTCGCCACCTTTTATGCGAATATCTCCTGAATTTTGATTAAACACGCCGAGGTTTGTTCCTTGAAAAACTGTACCACAGGAGGTGTTAATGCAATTTGAACCGGCACCCGTAATGTTAAAAGTTGAAAGACTTCCACATCTTTCTAACGTTATCGCAGAAGCAAATTCTCCAAAATTTTGAGCATTGCCCAAAGTTCCAAAAAGGATTGCAACAATTGTAACAAGCGGTTTCATTATAGTTAAATTAATTAATTACAAAATTCTTACTTGAAATTCCTTTTTGTGTTTCAATTAAGAAACAATAATTTCCAGGAGCTAACTTCCTTGTATTCAACTGACCTGAAAATTTGTTTGAGTTTGATGAAGTTAACAATGTTGAGCTAACAACGTTCCCTTTAGCATCAATAATGCGTATAGTTGATGTTTCAGAATCTACTAAAAATTCATAATTAATAAATTCATTCGCAGGATTCGGATAAAGAGATAGTTCAAAATCTTCAGCAATTAATTGATCATACCCAACTGTTGAAAGGATTTCTGGCTTATCTAATTTCACTGTTGTGTATATACGATATTCAGCAGGCTCCATGACAATTTGCATATTGACATCAGTCACTTCTAAACTATCACCAGAAAAATACTCATACCACCAGCCTGTATTAGGAAAACTTGGGTAGGCCTGCGATGAAAAAACCGAAAAATTTGAAACTACTACTGCATTCATCGAAGGATGAGTATATATATTCTTTTTAACCGTTCCAGTTAAAGAATAGGTATAAGTACCAGTTTGAAAAGTCGGATAAGTTGTTCTCAAATTCAAGGTCGCTTTATAAACATCATACAATTGTCTTCTGTTGTTATTCAGGTAATAACCCCAGAGAATAGGTTTATTGCAAACTCTACATGGCACTTCGATCGATACATCGTAACCCACTTCTCCAAATTGCCATATCATTTTAGGTCCAGGAGTAGTAATCATCATTACTGCTGCAGCTTGGGCACGCAATAAAGAAACTGGTTCATATGGAATATAGTGATTTGGATTGGCAGTGCTGCCAGCTGATAAACATTCAAACATACCTCTTTCCTCATCGTGACTTTCAATATACGTCAACAAATTTGGTTCTGTCCATCCACGATTAAGATAAACTCCAGGTGAAAAATTTGAGGAAAGCCCTTTCATCGCTTGATGGTATTCGTAAGTCAAATTCCCCCAAAGTAACATACCGTAATTTGAAAGTATTTTTTCTTCATTGTTGTCTGCCCAATGTTCCAAAATCACGTAGGCATCTGGGTTTACAGCCCACAATGAGTCAGCCATATTTTTTATAATATCAATACGTGTGTTACTGAAATTAGCCGAACTATTTACGAATCCTTTTGTAAAATCAAAACGATATCCATCTATATGAAATTCTTCTAACCAATAGCGATTAATTCTTTTCACATAATCCTTTGTGGCCTGGGCTTCATGGTTCATATCATTTCCCCAACAATAAGGTGGATGTGGGCAAATTGCATTAAACCAAGGATTATTGGCAGCAGGTCGATTGTTTGCGGCATCCCAATACATGTTGACCATTGGATTTTGACCAAAAGCATGGTTCAATGCAATATCCATGATAACAGCTATACCTCTTGAATGACAAGCATCAACGAATTGCTTGAATTGTTCAGGAGTACCGTAATATTTATCCAATGCCATATGAAAACTTGGATTGTAACCCCAACTTTCGTTTCCTTCGAATTCACCTACAGGCATTAATTCAATCGCATTGATACCTAAACTATCCAAATAATCAAGGGTGTCAATTAATGTTTCGTAATTATGCTTTGCAATGAAATCACGAATTAGCAATTCATAAACCATCAATTGAGATTTATCTGGGCGTGTAAAATTATCATATTGCCAGTTATAACTTGTCGTATCTGTATTAAATAAACTTATAAATCCAGCAGTTAGTCCTGTGGGATAGGAATATGGGTTCGGGTATGTTTGTACATTAATATTTCCATCATTTGAAGGATCCGCAATACGCATACTTAGTGGATCAGCGAATTTCTGTACACCGTCAATAAAATACTGATAACCATACGTAATCGAACTATTCAAATTCGTTATTTCTAACCACCATGTAGTTGAATCAAGTGAAATATTCATGTGATAATCAATACTTGGCTGCCAATTATTAAAATCTCCAAGGACATAAACATTTTGCTTTTCGGGGGCAAAGAGTTGCAAAACTACTGTCGAATCATTGATTAAATTCAAGCCATTCTTCATATTGAGAGGAGGATTTATATAATTAAGACTAGGGTTAACTAGATAAATCAAACTGTCAATTTGTTGGCTTGTGCCATTATCGGCAATAAATTCAATTAAATGCTCTCCTGGAGTATTTACATTTAAATTATAGTTTAATAATTGGCTGTTTGATGTTGTTGAAATGACTGTGCCATTATCTTTAAATGTCAAATTAGCGTTTTGATTTGATTTCCCTACCAAATTGATTTGATCACCCAAATCAACAACTTGATTACTTTCTGGAGCAAATATTTTTGCCAATAAACCTGAATTAGTCGGATACACATCATAATATATATCGGATCCATCAGCACTCCTACCAACAACAGATCCTGCAGCATTCCTAAAAACAAATGCCATCTTAAGTACATTTGTACCTACAGGAAAACCATAAAACACATCCATATCCACTGTGATTTGGTGAAGGTTGTTGCCCAGGTTTGTCATTTGAACTGTTGGGTCTGCAGTCCCCCACGTACCATGAGTAAATAACCAGTTGGTTGGTGAAGTACTGGCACTTGTAATCAATCCCATGTGTGCATAAACAGTTGAAGTACCAACGAGAGCACCGTTACCTTCAGCCGAATTATAGGTAATTGTTACGACATCATCAACTGTTGGAAATGCAGGTGAAACATCCAAAATTTGCGCATCCATTGAGAATGATAAAAATCCTAGAAATAAAATTGAAAATTTTTGCGATAGTTTCATGATATGTTTTTTTAGTAGATAAAAAAGCCTAAGTCAATGGACTTAGGCTCTAAAAATTTAAAGAAATAATTTCTTATTTTTTAATCAATTTACCAGTTGTTACATTGTCACCAGCTTTTACCTGATAGATATAAGAACCAGAATTTAATGCAGCTGTGTTCACTTCAACAGAAGTTTGGTTAGAAGCAGAAGTTGTTGAAACAACTTTACCAGCCAAGTCAAACAATGTTACAGTTACGTCAGATGTTCCATTCAAATCAAATGTGAATGTCGCCATGTCTGAAACTGGGTTTGGAGATACAACAACATTTGCGATAGCTGTTTCAGTCAAAGAAGCAGCTCCACAAGATGTACAAGCATCCCAAACAAAACAATACGTTGTGTTAGCAGCTGGAATAACCAATGTACGGTTTACGTTACCTGCACCGTCATCTAAACCACAACCACCAGCTCCAATAGTGTTAGCTGGATCAGTTCCTTCATTTGTTCCCCAATCTCCATTAACAAATTTGTACAATTGAGTTGCACCAACTGATGCTTGTGGATATGTAATTGCAATTGACCAAATGTTAGATCCTAAATCTGTCATAGCACATGTTGCATCTGATGGAGACCAATCAGCAACTGGAGCTCCGTTTGTAGTAAAGTTACCACCAACACGAATTCCATTTGCGTTTAATGTGTTTCCTGCAGCTAAGTATCCAGTAATATCTACTTGGTAAGTTACAGTTACTTGACTCATAGCTGATAAGCTCAAAGCCACCATTGAAAATAATGTAAAGATTTTTTTCATAGTTAAATAGTTTAATAATAAATTAAAATTACCTTATCATCTAAATGACACTTTTAGAATTACCTTAGTGTCAATTTGACGCTTAAAAGTAAAAATAAATTCGTTTAAACAAAAAAAAGATTGTTTTTTTTTTGTAAATGAGTTAATTCGACTACTATTTGGCTGTTTTGAATGAAAATTACTAGAAAGGCTGAATTTGCAATCTAATTTTCAACGATTTAAAATCAGTAAAAAAATTTTAATATATGACGATATAAACCACTAACGAAATGAATCAAATGATACAGAGTGTTGTAAGTTTATCGTCGTTAAAATTGAGATATTGACTTAAAATGTAATGAAGAGAGATGAAAAAAATGAGTACGAAGATTATCTCATTAACCTAATAATCACAAACAAAGGGCCTCTTCCACAGCCAAACACACATCTTCCTGATTGTATTTTTTTGCTTCATTCATCAGATGAACTGGAGAAAAAGCCGTTGGCTCTTCACAAAACTTGTCAATTTTTTTTGCCAAACTATTTGCATTCAATGGTTCGAACAGCATTCCAAATTTTCCAAAATCCAAAATTTCTGGACTTCCACCTGCATTACTAGCGATCACTGGAACACCACATGCCATGGCTTCAATTGTAACCATTCCAAAAGTTTCAGCTTTTGATGCCATCACAAACACGTCGATTGCCTTGAAGAAAGTCGCAATATCTTTTCTAAATGGTCGAATATAAACACGATCATTCAGCTTATTTACCTCAATAGTGCGTTGCATTAAATCAACGTACTCACTACCCGCTTCTTTTGTAGGTTCACCCAAAAAACAACAAATGAACGATTTGTTGTTCACCTTCGACATTGCTTCTAACAACAAAACCTGGCCTTTGTGAGGATCAAACCTTCCGATTAAACCAACTATTATCGGTTCTTCTGGTAAATCAAGTTGTTTACGCGCTTCAGCTTTTGAAAGTTCAATCTCAAATTGCTTCAAATCAAGTCCTGAAGGAATCACTTTCACCTTTGCTGGTTTCATCTTGGTCATGGTGAGGACTTGCTGCTCAAGCCAATTTAATGGACAAGCCCATAAGTCAAAATAGGAGAAACGAATCGTATGCAATAAATTCGTTTTTTTTACCCCCAACTGCATTTCCATAAAATAGGACAAATGCACTTTTTTTATGGATTTTCTTTTGGCTATTACTGCGACACTCATATCTCGTGTATCACGCACAATTAAGTGAGTAATATTATTGTCATCGATTTGTTTGGCTAGTTTCTTTCCAGCAGAAAAATCATAGTATTTTTTATGTTTTCCAATTATCAACGTTGGAATATGCGCATCGCTCGCCGCTTTTTCAATTGGAGAATCCTTCTTACACAGAATAAAAACAGAATGCCCACGAGCCATCATCCAACCGGCATTTTTAAGTTGGTTCATTTCCAAACCGCCCCAACTTGTAGAGCTGCATAAATAAGCTAGAGTACTTGCCATGCTTCGAAAATACTCAAAAATCGGTTGATTGAGACTCTTTATTGAAATCCTTTAACACCCATCTTACAAGAATAAAAGCTGCTAAAGCCAATATAGATGCTGCTAAAAACGGCGTTCCATAACTCCAATCCTGAGACGGAAATTGCTTTCTAGCAGTATAAAATATCGTCATGAACAATTGTGGACCGATGATTTCCCCCATACTCATTATACTCGTAAAAACTCCCTGTAATTCACCTTGTTCATTATTTGCCGTTCCTTTGGAAACAATTGTACGAATAGCAGGATCTACAATTCCAGACAAGGCATATGGAGCAATAATTAGATACATCATCCAACCCATATTAGCTGGAATAAATGAAATACCAATTAACGTGATGAACAAAATTATAAGTCCAAATGTAGCAGCACCTTTCTCGCCAAGACGTTTAATAAGCACACCTGAAGCGGCTCCCTGCACAATACCAAAACATATACCTACCACTGCCAGAGACATTCCCACTTCTTTTTTAGTCCATTCAAACTTAGAGATGGTAAAGTAGTTCCATGCTGAGTGAACAGACATGTTTGTTAAAATCAACAAGAAACTAACAATAAACAAATACTTCATTTTTTTGAATCGTCCCATTTGGAGTAAAGCACCTAATGGATTCGCACGTGAAAGTTCAAATTTGCGTCGATCAGCAATTGGCAATGATTCCTTTAAAACAAAGAAACCGTAGAAGAAATTAATCAGTGAAAAAATCGCCGCAACCATAAATGGGGTTCTCGGGCCAAAATCGGTCAATAATCCTCCAATTGCTGGTCCAACGACAAACCCTATTCCAAATGCTGCTCCGATCATTCCAAAGTTTTGGGCTCTGTTTTCTGGTGTAGAAATATCAGCGATATATGCTGCAGCAGTCGTGTAACTTGCTCCAAAAATTCCTGATACCGCTCTACCAAGTACCAACCAGAACAAATCTGGTGCTACATACATTACGATGTAATCTAACCCCATTCCAAGTACAGAAAGAAGCAAGATTGGTCGACGTCCAAAGCGATCGCTTAAATTTCCAACAAGTGGTGAAAACAAAAATTGCATTGCAGCATACGAACCAAGCACGACTCCATAATATTTAGATGAATCATCAATTGATACATTTGCTGTTTCGGCCACCAAGGTTGGAAAGGAAGGAATGATAATTCCCAAACCAATTGAATCTAGACAAATGGTAATTAATATAAAGATTAAAGCTGTTTTTGACGATTGTAAACTCATGTGAATCTAAAATTTAATAAATGTTTAAATCAATACTTGTTTATCCAAGGCAAACTGATTTATTTATTTTCAAAAACAAAAAAGGCCTTGCTAATGCAAGACCTTTTTTTCAGCGGAGAGTGAGGGATTCGAACCCCCGGTACCTCTCGGTACAACAGTTTTCAAGACTGCCGCAATCGACCACTCTGCCAACTCTCCGCG
>JACCEA010254156.1_pt1 | contig 17189 bp, 19 predicted proteins | sample 7449851 | NCBI WGS metagenome assembly JACCEA01 (sample SAMN15323453, study PRJNA562643) | freshwater metagenome | isolation source: river surface water | place: USA:Blue River Watershed | collected 2017-08-18
GAACCCGTGCTACCGCCGTGAAAGGGCGGCGTCCTAGGCCACTAAACGATGGGGCCATGAAGCTGGCGACTTCAGAAGCACCGAGGGAAAACAATACCCGTGATTGGGCGAGTTCCGCAACACTTAGACAACTCTCAGGTAATACTTGAAAGTTCGGGTTAGTTTAAACGTCGAAGGAGGGCGATTTTGAAGCGAATTCTCGCGGTTGCATCGGGCATCGCCCTGATCATAACCGGCATCAATCTTGCCCCAGCAAATGCGGTTCCCGACTACCCTTCCGCTGCCGAGGTTGCAGCGGCAAAGCGGAATGTTGAGACCAAGCGAGCCATGATTCAGCGAATCGAGGGAATCCTCGACACCCTGGAGTCTGAAGCCAGAGCCCTAGAGAAGGTCGCGCTTGAAAAGAACGAAAAGTTCAACCAGGCCAAGGAGGCTGCCAACGAGATGGCAGCGAAAGTAAAGGGCCTCGAGAAAAAGGCAAAGACCGCTAAATCCGAGGCCGAGGAAGCCGAGCTGATGCTCGGTCAAATCATTGCTCGGATGTATCGCCAGGGAACAAGTGGTGATACCACGCTGCAAATCTTCTTCAACCCAGAGTCATCCGATGAATTGCTCTACCAACTTGGTGCTCAAGAGATGGTTGCCCAGCGCACCGAGGCTGTCTACCAAGCCGCAATGGATAAGCAGGCTCAGGCAAAAGCACTTGCCGTCGAACTCGATAGTGCAACCGACGAACTGAAGGCCCGACAAGCTGCGGCTAAGAAGCTCTACGACGAAGCACAGCAGGCCGCGAATGCAGTTATCTCGAAGGTCCGTGAGTCAGAACGTGAGCGTGCCACTGCGATGAACCAGCTTGCGTCTTTGAAGGACACCGCATCTGATCTCGAGCGGCAGCGTCGCGAAGGTCTGGCTGCGGAAGCTAGACAGAACGCGATCAAGACCGCCCCAACCGCACCCGAGCTCTACAGCGTTGGCGACCCGGACTCAGCAAAGGTTGAGGCCGCTATTGCTTTCGCTGAGGCCCAACTTGGTGAGCGCTACGTGCTCGGAGGTGCTGGACCAGATGTTTGGGACTGCTCCGGAATCACCATGAAGAGTTACGCGGCGGCTGGTGTTTACATCGGTTGGCACTCGGCTACCGCTCAATACAACGTGCTGGCATCGCAGGAAAAACTCGTTCCATTCCAGCAGGCGAAGCGCGGCGATTTGATCTGGTGGTCGACCGAGAGGGCTTTCTCTGGAGATAAATACCACGTCGCTATTTACCTCGGTAACGGCATGATGCTGGAGGCTCCTAACCCAGCCAGAACCGTGAGAATTGTGCCGGTTCGCTACGGTGAACTCTGGCCCTATGCGGGAAGGCCAACCGCTCCTTAGTAGCTACCCACCTGTTGGTATAGCTTCGCGATTACCCACCACTTGCCATCGAGCTTGATGAGGTTGAGGTAGTCCTGCATCACACCACCGAACATCTGCAGCTGAACCTTGGCTAAAGCCATGGAGTCGCTGAGCTGATCGATCATCAAGATGTCATCTTTGCGGGGGTTGCCCAGTTGCTGTGGTGATTGTCGACCCGCCACCTGGGCGCGGTAAACCTCGTATGGCCTAAGCACAATTTTATTCTCAGCGTTGCTGTAGAGGCAGCAGTCTTTGTGAAAGACCTGATCAAACAAATCCATGTCCTGGGCGTGGATAACCTCGAAATAGTCATCCAGCAACTTGATTATGCCTAGGTCAATACTTGAAGTCTCGGGAGCGTTCATGCTCCAAAGCGTAGACCGCTAGTGCTTGTAGTTTGCGTAGGCAGCGGCAATGACCTTTTCGGCCTCTGCCTTGCCCTGCCAACCCTTGATCTTGACCCACTTACCAGGTTCTAGGTCCTTGTAACGCTCGAAGAAGTGCTGAATCTCGTTTCGAGTCTGCTCCGGCACATCGTTTAGATCCTGAATGTGGCTCCAGCGTGGGTCCTTGTGAGGCACGCAAATCACCTTCTCGTCGACTCCACCGTCGTCCTCCATCACCAGCATGCCAACCGGGCGCACCTTCACCCCAACCCCTGGGAACAGTGGGTACTCAAGAAGCACAAGAGCGTCTAGGGGGTCACCATCGCCACCGAGGGTGTTCTCGAAGAAGCCGTAGTCAGTTGGGTATACAAAAGGCGTGAACAGCACACGGTCCAAAAAGACGCGACCAGTCTCGTGGTCAACCTCATATTTATTGCGGCTTCCCTTTGGAATCTCGATAACTACGTCGTAAGACAAGGCTTCTCCTAAATAGGCTTTTGCTAAAGATTACCGAATCGAGCGACATGCCACAGCGACCACGCCTCACGCCCCAGATGGCTGACGTTCGTCGCGCTGTGCGAGAAGCTCTTGAAGCTCAGGCCCTGGCCCCGTATTCCTTGGTCCTGGTGGCTTGCTCCGGAGGGCCGGACTCTCTGGCGTTAGCCAATGCGCTTGCCTTTGAGGCTCCTCGTTTGAATCTCCGTGCTGGCGCGGTACTGGTAGATCATGGCCTGCAAGCAGGTTCCGACTTGGTGGCTCAGCGCGCAGCGAAGCAGTGTGAATCATTCGGGCTGGATCCAGTTGTGGTTAGTCGGGTAAAGATTTCCCTCTCTGGCGATGGGCTTGAGGCTGCAGCAAGAGATGCACGGTATGCGGCGCTCGCTAAGGCTCGTGTCGAACTCGATGCAGCCTTGGTGCTCACCGGTCACTCGCTGGAGGATCAGGCCGAGACAGTATTGCTTGGGCTCGCCCGCGGCTCGGGATTGAGAGCGATTTCTGGCATGAAGCTGTTCGACCCAGAGCGAAGACTGCTTCGTCCGGTATTGGGTATTGAGAGGGAAACCTTGCGGCAGTCACTTATTGATCAGGGCATTGAGTTTTGGGACGACCCCCACAATCAAGACGCCAGCTTCGCAAGGGTGCGGGTTCGAAATCTTCTTTCCACTCTCGAACAGGAGCTCGGTCCGGGGTTTGTTCAGGGAGTCAGCAGAACGGCAGAGCTTGCCACCTTGGCCGATGACTATCTCGTAGGTCAGACGGCTGAACTTGAGAAAAAATTACGCATCAACCAAGGTCCAACCAAGGTCAGTTACCCGGTCGGTGATTTGAAAGAACTCCACCCGGCGTTGTTGTCACAGTTGATCAAACTGGTTTGTGAGCGGGCTGGAGCAAAGAGTGTGAGTTTTGTCCAGGTTGAGTCAGTATCGAGGCTGGTTTCAGATTGGCACGGACAAAAACCGACCCAGCTTTCTGGCATTACAGTAGAGCGGGTAAAAGACCACCTGGTTTTCACCTCAAAGCCAAAAGCAGGAGCCTCGTGCAGCTAAATCACCCAGACATCCAGGAAGTCCTCGTAACCGCCGAACAAATCCGCGAGCGGATAGCCGAGATGGCCAAGGACATAGATGCTTTTTATGCCGATAAGAACCTGCTCTTGATTGGTGTCCTAAAGGGTGCCGTGCCATTTATGGCCGATCTTTCAAGGGCCATGGCTATCCCAGTCACTCAGGACTGGATGGCGGTTTCCTCATATGGTTCGGGAACAGTTTCATCCGGCGTGGTCAGGATATTGAAAGACCTGGATGCCGACGTGAAGGACCGAGACGTCTTGATTGTCGAAGACATAATCGACTCTGGGCTAACTCTCTCCTGGCTAACAGCGAACCTCAAGGCTCGTGGGGCAGCATCGGTAGAGATCGTGACCCTACTTCGCAAGCCAGATGCAGCAAAGGTAGAAATAGCTGTCAGATGGGTGGGGTTTGAGATTCCAAACGCCTTCGTTGTTGGTTACGGTTTGGACTACGACGAGCGTTACCGTTCGTTGGATGGCGTCGGAGTTCTCTCTCCAAGCGTCTACAGCTAAGACCGGAAGGTTTGGGTAGCAATACCTTGAATATGAAAAAGATTGTCCGCGGCCCATGGCTTTGGGTTGCCCTCGCCCTAATGGTTGTATTCCTAGGTTCTTCGCTGTTTAGCACCCAGCCATTCACCAAGGTTGACACCAAGGTTGGCTTGGAGTTGATCCAGTCCGGCGAGGCCAAGAGCGTCAAGATTTTTGACAACGACCAGCGAGTAGATGTTGTGCTATCCAAGCCACACTCCGAGTATGGCGAGCAGATTCAGTTTTACTTCGTGACCGGCCGTGCTCAGGTGGTAGCGGCCGCAATCGCGGAGGCACCAATTGCCGATGGTTGGACCGATGAAGTTCCCAGAACCCCCTGGTACCTCGCTCTGCTTGGATCACTGTTGCCTATTTTGATTTTGGTGCTGCTGTTTTGGTTCCTCATGGGATCAATGGCAGGCGGCGGTCGCGGGGTAATGAACTTCGGTAAGTCCAAAGCGAAGATGGTTACCAAGGAGACTTCCAAAGTCACGTTCAATGATGTCGCAGGTATTGAGGAAGCCCTCGAGGAGCTAACCGAGATCAAGGACTTCCTGAAGGACCCCAAGAAGTTCCAGGCACTTGGAGCAAAAATCCCGCGCGGTGTTTTGCTCTACGGCCCTCCAGGAACCGGTAAGACGCTGATTGCTAAGGCAGTTGCCGGAGAAGCTGGTGTTCCGTTTTTCTCCATCTCGGGTAGCGACTTTGTTGAGATGTTTGTCGGTGTTGGTGCATCTCGAGTGCGCGACCTCTTTGAACAGGCCAAGCAATCCGCTCCGGCAATAATCTTCGTTGACGAAATCGATGCGGTTGGTCGTCACCGCGGCACAGGAATCGGTGGTGGCAATGACGAGCGTGAGCAAACTCTGAACCAGCTCTTGGTTGAGATGGACGGGTTTGACACCAACACAAACGTGATCCTGATTGCGGCGACCAACCGTCCTGATGTTCTTGACCCAGCGCTACTGCGCCCTGGTCGATTCGACCGTCAGGTTGGCGTAAACGCTCCTGACCTAAAGGGTCGCGAGCAGATTCTCCAGGTCCACTCGAAGAACAAGCCATTGGCAGAGGGCGTTGACCTTGGCCTAGTGGCAAGAAGAACACCTGGCTTCACGGGCGCAGATCTCGCCAACGTGCTGAACGAGGCCGCACTATTGGCGGCCCGACTAAACCGCACCGAAATTACCGACGAGATTATCGACGAAGCAATCGATCGTGTAATCGGTGGGCCACAGAAGAAGTCAACCCTGATGAAGGATCAGGAGCGACTGATTACCGCGTATCACGAGGCTGGGCACGCACTGGTAGCTGGTTCGCTAAATCACTCCGATCCAGTGACCAAAGTCACGATTCTTCCCAGGGGTCGTGCCCTTGGTTACACCATGGTCATGCCACTCGAGGATCGCTACTCGATTACCCGAAATCAGCTGCTTGATCAAATCGCCTATGCGATGGGTGGTCGAATCGCCGAGGAGATTGTTTTCAAGGATCCGACCACCGGCGCCTCGAATGACTTTGAGAAGGCCACCAGCATTGCCCGAACCATGGTCACCAAGTATGGAATGAGCGCAAAGGTTGGAGCTATCTCTCTCGGTAGCGGTAGCACCGAACCGTTCCTGGGACGCGAGCTCGCGAGCCACCGAGACTGGTCTAACGAAATGGCACAGCAGGTCGACAATGAGGTGCGAGCGATTCTGGATCAGGCTCTAGATGAAGCCCACAAAGCGCTAACTCAAAACCGCAAGGTCTTGGATGCGCTGGCCAAGGAGCTTCTAGAGAAGGAAACTCTGAACCAGGACGAAATTGCAAAGCTTTTCAAGAGCGTAAAGAAGTTGCCAGAGCGCGAAACTTGGCGTTCATCAACCAAACGTTCTCTGAGCACGAAGGGGCCTATTGCGGTTCCAGAACGCAAGGTCAAGCAGCTTGAAGTCCACGAGCCGGTGGTTGCAGCCGAGACAGTTGAAACGGATGCAAAGCCAGAGAATTAGGGCTGCGGTCCGAGAGTTGCTGTTGGCGATTGGTGAAAACCCGGATCGTCCAGAACTTTTGAGCACCCCAGACAAGGTTGCCGATGCCTACGCTTCTTTTTTCAAGGGCATTGGGGTAGATCCGATTTCGGTGCTCGGGGATACCTTTCCGGCTGAGCACAACGAAGCAGTGATTTTGAAGGACATCGAGCTGGTGTCTATCTGTGAGCACCACCTATTGCCCTTTACGGGAAATGCTCACGTCGCCTACCTTCCTTCCGAAAAGGTTGCAGGGCTTGGCCGACTCGCTGCGGTGGTTGAGGTTTTGGCATCCCGCCCGCAGCTGCAGGAGAACCTGACTTCTCAAATCGCAGACGCTATTGAGACTGGCCTGGGAGCCAAAGGCGTGATCGTTGTTATCGAGGCGAAGCACCAGTGCGTTGCATCTCGGGGCGCAAGGCAGCCCGAGGTAAACACCATCACCATGGCATCGCGCGGCGTTTTTTCTGACCCCAGCTATCGCGCTGAGGTCATGGGTTTGATAAACAAGTAATCATGAATTGGCAGCCACCAAGAGTCATGGGTGTTTTGAACATCACCCCAGACTCCTTCAGCGACGGTGGTGAGTTTTTAGATCCGAGTCAGGCCTTGGCCCATGCCAAGCTGTTAATCGCCCAAGGAGCTGACATTTTGGATGTCGGTGGCGAATCCACCAGACCCGGGGCTCAGCGAGTTGATCTGACCACCGAGCAGTCTCGAATTTTGCCGGTCATTGACGCAATCAAAGATCTGGGTGTAGCGATCTCGGTCGACACGATGAACGCCCAGACTGCAGTTCTCGCGATTGAGGCGGGGGCTTCAATAATCAACGATGTTTCCGGTGGGTTGGCCGACCCAAGCATGTTCGCTGCCCTGGCTTCGTTTGACTGCACCTACATTCTTGGCCACTGGCGCGGACACTCTGATGTGATGGACAGCCTGAATGCTTACTCGGATGTAGCACGTGAAGTCGTGGGTGAACTGGCCGAGCAGGTTGCGATGGCGGTTTCAGCGGGCATTGATAGAAGTCGCATTGTGGTGGATCCAGGTATTGGATTTGCGAAAGACGTAAAGCAGAACTGGGACTTAGTGGCTCGCCTAGATGAGCTTGAGCAACTGGGCCTTCCGATATTGGTCGGAGCTTCGAGAAAGCGGTTTTTGGCCGCTGCCCTAAATGAGCAAGATCCCTCAAGTGTCTCCACTCAGCGCAGAGATGTGGCAACCGCGGTGCTAACCGCACTGCTATTACAGAGAAAACTCTGGGGCATTCGGGTTCACAATGTCGAGGCGACGGTCGATGCCATCAAGGTGGTCTCTGCACTAAAGGGAGTGAACGCCTGATGGCTGTATTCGAAATTTCAATCCAAGGTCTTCAGGTCTATGGACACCATGGGGTGTTGCAGTTTGAACGCGATCTTGGTCAGTTCTTTGTCATCGATGCCAAGCTCGACGTTGAGGCGGGGGTGTCCGACCAACTCGATGAATCGGTGAGCTATGCCGAGATCGCCGAACTGATTGCGAATGACGTCAAGCGCAACCCAGTGAACCTAATTGAGACTCTAGCCATGAGGTTGCATGGGCTGGTGATGGCGCATTCGAAGCGAATCCAGCGAGCCACCATCACGGTTCACAAGCCAAGTGCTCCAATCGATCTTGAATTCGCTGACGTCTCGGTGAGCTACTCGGGCGAGAATGCGTAGCGAGCAGGCAGTCATTGCCTATGGCGGAAACCTAGGTGACGTCAGGCGCACCATCGAGGCAGCGCTCGCCCTGATTGCTTCTCACCCAAAGATTGAACTACTGAAGCAGTCCTCGCTGTATGAATCGCATGCCCTTACTCCCCAGGGCATTGACGAATCAAAACCCAAGTATCTAAATGGCGTTGCCACGCTCCAAACCTCTCTGGAGCCCAAGCAGCTGCTGAGGTTTTTGAATGAGGTTGAAAATCACTTCGGCCGGATTCGCACCGAGCGCTGGGCCTCTCGAACACTAGATCTAGACATAATCACCTTTGGTGATCGACAACTAGAGAAAAAGAATTTGGTGATTCCTCACCCAAGAGCCAAGGATCGAGCTTTTGTATTGGTTCCGTGGGCCGAAGTCGAGCCGGAGGCCACTCTCCCCGGCGCGGGTCAAGTTTCTTTTTTAGCTTCCAGCATGCAGGGTGAGGTTTGGCGAGTATGAACCCATCAAATGCCAAAGGCCTGAGCTTTATCGGGCTGATTGCCTTCATCGCAGCCGCTGCTTCAGCTCAGTTTGCAACCGGATTTGGGTTTGCTATCCCGCTAGCCCCAGCATCCCTGTCGGTTACAGTCTTGGTGATTGGCGTGGCTGTAGTTGCCGCCTCTTTGCCGATTTCTCGATATCGCAAAAACAAGGAGAGCGGTAAAACTTCCTCTCGCCCCAACCCGTTCTATGCGGTTCGGGTGCTGTTGTTTGCTCGTGCAGCTCAGATCACGGCCTCTGGCTTTTTGGGTTGGCAACTGGGTCTTGGAGTCTGGCTGGTCGCCTTCACGCCATCAGCTTTAGGGCAGGAAATCCTCATCGCAGCAGTTCTTTGCTTTGGTGGATTGCTGAGCGCTTTGCTGGCAGAGTGGAACTGCAGAGCACCAAAAGATGGCGATGAAAATGAGGCAGCATGAAGATCTCGGTGATTGGTGATGAGCCCGCTGGTGTTGTTCTAGCCAAGGCCTGGGCTTTGGCAGGGCATGAAATCTGTGGCGTTGCGGTCACCACCCCAATCGCAATTGAGCGAGTTGAAGCAATGCTCCCCGATGTCTACATCGGCTCGATGCCCGCGGTTGCGGAGGAAGCCGATTTGGTGGTCCTGTCTGTCCCCTACAGCGATGTCTCTCTGGTCTGCGAGGGTTTGGCAGACCTCTCCCTATTTGGTCCAAAGAAACTCGTGATGCACCTGTCACCGCTTCAGGGTTACGGCGCACTCGCTGCCGCAGGACTGCAGGGGGCAGTGCCAATTGCAATGCACCCGGTGATGCACTTCACCGGAACCTCAGTTGATCTGATGGTTCTAAAGAACAGCACCATCGCAATCTCGGCTCCGGATGTCTTCCAGCCAATAGCCCAAGCGCTGGCAATCGAGCTCGGGGGAGAGCCAATCATCGTGGCTGAAGAGCAGCGCCCCGCCTACTCCGAGGCATACGAGGTTGCTAATAGTTTTTCTTCCATGGTGGTATCTCAGGCAGTTGGAATCTTGGCGGAGGCCGGGGTTGAAAATCCAGCTGTACTGATTGGGCCGGTGGTACGAAGTGCGGTTGAGGATGCTCTCTCGAAACCGCCACAGTCACTTGATCCTCGGGATTTGATCTGATGCAACTGGTACAGACCGCTGGCGAGTTGGCCGCGCTGGTTGAACAGCAAAAGCGACTTGGAAAGATTGTCGGTTTTGTGCCAACCATGGGCGCTTTGCATCAGGGCCACGTATCACTGGTAAAGCGCGCTCAGGCGGAGACTGATTTCGTCGTGGTCTCTATTTTTGTCAACCCACTCCAATTTGGTGAGGGTGAAGACTTTGAACAATACCCCCGAACCATGGGTGTCGATGCTGGTCTGTTGAGTGACTTAGGAGTTGATGTCCTGTTTGCGCCGAGTGTGATCGAGGTATATCCCAAGGGTGAGGATCTCAAGAAACTCAGCGCTGGCGAGCTAGGCAATGTATTCGAGGGGGCATCAAGACCTGGTCACTTCGACGGGATGCTGACGGTAGTAAACCGACTATTCAATTTGGTAGATCCGGATGTGGTGTTCTTTGGTGCCAAAGATGCTCAGCAGGTCGCGCTGGTTCGAAAGATGTTGAATGAGCAAATTCGTTCCGGCCAGCGTTCACCGATTCAATTGGTTGAGTGCGAGACGATTAGGGATGACCACGGGTTAGCGCTCTCGTCTCGAAATCGCTATCTATCTGCCGAGCAGATTGAGATTGCCAGGTCGCTACATGCCGCACTCAAGAAAGCAAGTGAGTTTGACTCCAGAGATTCAGCCCTAGCGGCGGGCCGTGCAGCACTTAGCCCTGAGGCTAGACTTGATTACCTGGAGCTAGTTGATGCCGACAGCTTCGAAGTCTTGGATTCAGCAAAAGGTAGAAAAGCACGATTGATAATCGCTGCCTACGTTGGTGAGGCCAGGCTGATTGACAACCTAGTTATTGATAGGACATCGTGAGCGAAGAGTTAGAGTTCGACGACCTGCCAGAGCAAATTGCAGTTCGCATGGCTAAGCGCGAGAAGCTCAATGAGCTATCGAGCGCATACCCGGTCTCACTTCCAATCACTCACACAATTGAGGCAACCAAGGCCCACTACCCAAACCTTGAGGCGGATGTCGCCACTGGCGATGTGGTTGCCCTCGCTGGCCGCGTGATGTTCTTGCGCAACACCGGAAAACTTTGCTTCGCCACCTTGCAGTCTGGTACCGGTGAGCGCATCCAGGCCATGATCTCGCTGGATAAGGTGGGCGAGCAGGAGCTAGAGAGCTGGAAAGAACTGGTCGATCTAGGTGATCACGTGTTTGTCGAGGGCGAGGTAATCACATCCAAGCGCGGCGAACTCAGCGTCTTGGCAAACCGGTGGTTGATGGCGGCGAAGACAATTCGTCCACTACCAAATCTGCACAATGAGCTTGGAGAAGAGTTCCGAGTTCGCCACCGCTACATCGATTTGATTGTTCGTGATCGTGCTCGAGAGGTAGTGAAGATTCGCTCTGAGGTGATGCAGTCTTTGCGCTCCACTTTTGCAAACCGTGCATTCATGGAGGTCGAGACTCCGATGCTTCAGGTCATGCACGGTGGAGCATCGGCAAGACCATTTAAGACGCATTCAAATGCCTTTGACACCGAGCTTTTCCTGCGCATCGCACCGGAGTTGTTTCTAAAGCGTGCGGTGGTGGGCGGCCTGGAGCGAGTCTTTGAGATCAACCGCAACTTTAGAAACGAGGGGGCTGACCGCACGCACTCTCCTGAGTTTGCGATGCTCGAGGCCTATGAGGCTTACGGCGACTACAACACCATGGCTACGCTCACTCAAGAGCTGATCCAGAATGCCGCCAAGGATGTCTTTGGCTCCCACGTTGTCACCCTTGATGATGGAACCGAGAATGACCTTGGCGGAGAGTGGCCCAGGGTTTCGATGTTCGTTTCACTATCCGAGGCTGCCGGTGTTGAAATCACACACGAGACTCCAATTGCGGAGCTCAAGAAGATCGCCGACAAGGTTGGCATCGAAATCGACCACCCACTCCACGGCAAGTATGTGGAGGAATTGTGGGAGCACTTCGTCAAGCCAAGCTTCCAGGGTCCGACATTTGTGACTGACTTCCCGGTAGACACATCACCGCTTACTCGTGACCACCGGTCGATTTCCGGAGTCGTTGAAAAGTGGGATCTGTACATCCGTGGCTTCGAGCAAGCCACCGGGTATTCCGAGTTGGTCGATCCAGTTATTCAGCGCCAGCGATTTGTAGCTCAGATGGAATTGGCAGCTGCCGGTGACCCAGAGGCCATGAAGCTCGATGAGGAATTCCTAAAGGCCCTTGAGTTTGGAATGCCACCTTCTGGTGGAATGGGAATGGGAATCGACAGATTGTTGATGACTCTTACAGGACTGGGAATCAGGGAGACCATCCTGTTCCCACTGGTGAAGTAGGTAGAGATGACGCCACTTGAGATTGCTCTGGATGTCGGTATTTCCCTTATTCCGCCTGCCCTGGTGGGTTTGATTTTCTATGTTGTGATGCGCTCAATCCTCAGAGCTGATAAGGGTGAGCGAGACACCTACTCCCGCATCGAAGCCGAAGAGCGAGCAAAACGGGCTAACGCCTTGGGCGAACAGCCCTAGTTTCTATGGGGTTAGCCTTCTAGCATCTTCAATACCAGAGTGTTGGAGGTCCAGGCTTGTTCGAGAAATTCACCGACAAGGCCCGTCGCGTTGTTGTTCTAGCGCAAGAGGAAGCAAAGCTTCTCAAGCACAACTACATCGGTACTGAGCACATTCTGCTCGGGCTAATCCATGAGGGCGAAGGCGTTGCAGCCAAGGCCCTTGAGGCACTGGGCATCAATCTTGAGCAGGTCCGCGAGCAGGTTCAGGAGATCATCGGACAGGGTCAGCAGGCTCCTTCTGGGCACATCCCTTTCACCCCCAGAGCCAAGAAGGTTCTAGAGCTTTCGCTGCGCGAAGCACTTCAGCTTGGTCACAGCTACATCGGAACCGAGCACCTACTACTAGGACTTATCCGCGAGGGTGAGGGCGTTGCCGCTCAGGTTCTAACCAAGCTCGGTGCCGATACCAATAAGGTGCGTCAGCAGGTAATTCAGCTGCTTTCTGGATACCAGGGCAAGGAAACTGTTGCGGTTGGTGGCGAGACCAATCCTCAGCCCAAGGGGTCTCAGATTTTGGACCAGTTTGGTCGTAACCTCACCCATGCGGCAGCCGAGGGCAAGCTCGACCCGGTAGTGGGTCGCGAGCGCGAGATCGAGCGAGTGATGCAGATTCTTTCTCGCCGCACTAAGAACAATCCGATTCTGATCGGTGAGCCTGGCGTCGGTAAGACAGCAGTCGTAGAGGGCCTTGCCCAGGCGATCGTGTCCGGTCAGGTCCCAGAGACCTTGCGCGGCAAGCAGCTCTACACCCTAGACATGGGAAGCCTGATTGCTGGCTCTCGCTACCGCGGTGACTTTGAAGAGCGCCTAAAGAAGGTGACCAAGGAGATTCGCACGCGCGGTGACATCATCACCTTCATCGACGAGATTCACACTTTGGTGGGTGCTGGTGCGGCAGAGGGTGCAATTGACGCGGCTTCGATTTTGAAGCCAATGCTTGCTCGTGGTGAGCTTCAGACCATTGGTGCAACCACTTTGGACGAGTACCGCAAGCACTTCGAGAAGGATGCCGCGCTAGTTCGTCGATTCCAGTCGGTTCAGGTTTCCGAGCCAACCCCTGCGATGGCAATCAACATCCTGAAGGGTCTTCGCGATCGCTACGAGGCGCACCACAAGGTGTCGATTACCGATGGCGCAATCGTTGCTGCGGTTGGAATGTCAGATCGCTATGTGACCGATCGATTCTTGCCAGACAAGGCAATTGACCTGATTGATGAGGCAGGCGCTCGCCTGCGCTTGAGCTTCCTCTCTTCACCACCGGAGCTTCGCGAGATGGACGAGAAGATCTCCGTCGTAAAGAAGGCGAAGGAGCAGGCAATTGCCGATCAGGACTTCGAGTTGGCAGCGTCAAAGCGCGATGAGGAAAAGAAGCTCACCGCAGAGAAGATGCGCATGGAGAAGGAGTTCCGCGAGGGCTCAATCGATAAGCCAGGCATTGTTGACGAAGGTCTGATTGCAGAGGTATTGGCTCAGGCAACCGGTATTCCAGTCTTCCGCCTAAGCGAAGAAGAGGGCGCCAAGCTGATCTTCATGGAGCAGGAGCTTCACCGCAGAGTGATTGGCCAGGAGGCTGCGATTGCAGCACTCTCCAAGACTATTCGCCGTCAGCGTGCTGGATTGAAGGATCCAAAGCGACCTTCGGGATCCTTCATCTTTGCTGGCCCTACGGGTGTTGGAAAGACTGAGTTGGCAAAGGCGCTTGCCGAATTCCTATTCGATGATGAGGACGCACTTATCTCGCTTGACATGAGTGAGTATGGCGAGAAGCACACCGTCTCCAGATTGTTTGGTGCTCCTCCGGGATTCGTAGGTTATGACGAGGGTGGCCAGCTAACCGAGAAGGTTCGCCGTAAGCCGTTCTCTGTGATTCTTTTCGATGAGATCGAGAAGGCACACCCAGACATCTTCAACTCGCTTTTGCAGATTCTTGAAGAGGGTCGCCTAACCGATGGTCAGGGTCGTGTGGTGGACTTCAAGAACACAATCATCATCATGACCACAAACTTGGGTACGAGGGAGATTACCCGTGGTGCGCTTGGCTTCACTCTTGAGGGTGACTCCAAGAATGACTACGACCAGATGAAGGCACGTGTGAACGAGGAGCTGAAGCGCAACTTCAAGCCTGAGTTCCTAAACCGTGTCGATGAGGTAATCGTCTTCCCACAGCTCAACCGTGATGAGTTGCTACAGATCGTCGACCTGTTCGTTGCCAGACTGCAGCGTCGTCTCGACGAGCGTGACCTCAAGTTGACACTCACCACCGTGGCCAAGGAGCGCCTGATTGAGCTGGGCTACGAGCCGGCTCTGGGCGCCCGCCCGCTTCGCAGGGTTGTGCAGCGAGAAATCGAAGATGCTATCTCTGAGCGCATCCTTACGGGAAACATTGGCAACGCACAGGACATCCTCGTTGACTACATCAACGGCGAGTTCAGCTTCGTAGCCACCTCTCGCGAGAGTGAGCCAGTCCTCTAGTGACCGAGGTTCAAAGCTACCGAGTAATCAAATCCCTCAAGGGTTTTGAGATTCGGGAGTATGACCCTCACACGCTCGTGACAACCTGGTCTCAGGGGGATCTTGGATCCAGTGCCTATAACGCATTCGGCTACCTGGCTGGCTTTATTGGTGGCAACAACCAAAAGCGACAGCCGATTGCCATGACTGCGCCGGTATTGCAGCGCGAGTCTGGTGATGGCTTTGAGGTTTCATTTGTGATGCCAGCCGGCATGACCGATGTTCCAACCCCTGCTTCTAGCGCACTGCGCATTGAGCAGTTTGCCAAGTCAACTTTCGCAGCACTTAGCTTCAGTGGTTTTGCTCGTGAAGCGCTCTTTAGGGCCAAAGAACAAAAGCTGAGGAAGCTGCTCGCGGAGTCTGGCTATGAGGTGATCGGGATGCCTAGGTTCGCTCGTTACAACGGCCCCTGGACCCCAGGACCGCTTCGAAGAAACGAAGTGTTGTTAGAAATTGCGGCCCAGTAACGCCATAATTTAGCAATGCTCAAGATTCGACCAGCCAGAACCACTGATGTTCGTGCCATCACCGCGGTCGCTGCACCACTTGTAGAAAAGCGAGTTCTGTTGGGCAAGGAACTGGTCGAGCTTTATGAGTCAATTCAAGAGTTTGTGGTCGCCGAAGAGGACGGAGAGATCCTCGGTTTTGGTGCTCTACATGTGATGTGGGAAGACCTTGCAGAGGTCAGAACTCTTGCTGTACGTGAGGACATCAAAGGCAAGGGCGTCGGCAAAAAGATCCTGGCTGAGTTGATGAGTCGAGCAGAAAACCTAGGTGTTCACCGCGTCTTCTGCCTAACCTTCGAGGTCAAATTCTTTGAATCGCAGGGCTTCCACGTAATCTCTGATATTCCAGTAGATGCCCAGACTTATGCGGAAATGGTCCGCTCTACAGACGAGGGTGTTGCCGAGTTTTTGGATTTGGCTCGCGTAAAGCAGAACACGCTTGGAAACTCGAGAATGCTCAGAACTATCTAGTTAGATAGACCCATGGCCCCCACTCAACAGCAGATCTATGCCCGCCGCCGCGCTTTACTACTAGTCGCCGTTGTGATTTTGGGGGCTGTTCTCTGGAACTTCTTCAGCGGGTCAGGTTCTAACCAACCTTCGCCAATTGCGAGTGAAAGCTCGGTTTCGGCCACCGCTTCAACTCCGGTAAATGAGATCACCGATTGTCAACCGGGCGTAGTGCAGGTCACGGCACACATCGGTGACAAAGATGGCGATAAAAACTCTTTTGCCCCAGATGAAAAACCAAGACTTTGGTATGAAATCACCAACACTGGTCTGGTCGATTGCAACTTCAATGTGGGTTCGAGAGTGACCTTCTTCACCATCACCTCCGGTGATGAAACCTATTACTCATCAAGGGACTGTGATCGAAGTGCAGACGAGGACCTGGTTACTGTTCTGAAGGCCAACTCAACGATCGCTTCGGATCGTGAAGGTGCGATCTGGGAGCGGGTTCGTTCTTCTGCGACCGGCTGCGGTGCGGGACAAGAGCCCGTGCCCGCAAACGGCGCGTCATATTTCCTGAAGGTCGAAGTAAACGGGGTTTACTCAGAGAACTCGGTTCAGTTCTTACTCAACTAAGGGCTTTGGAAAGGGCCTTCGAAAGTTGATCGCCCTCAGCACTTACAACTTGGTCGTGACCCAAACGAATCGCTTCGGCCTGTCTCTGCTTCGAGTTCGAAACCCCTCTGATCTCTCCAGCGAGCGAGATCTCACCAAATGCCGCAACAGCTGGGCGAACAGGTTTGTCTGTGACAGCAGATGCAATCGCTACGGCAATGGCTAGGTCAGCCGCAGGTTCGAGTATCCGCATGCCACCAACAGTTGAAACGTAGACGTCCTTATCAACCAGGCTGATGCCAGCTCGGCGCTCCAGCACTGCCAACAGCATTGCGACCCTAGAACTGTCGACGCCGTTTGTGACTCTTCTAGGTTGAGGAGAGTTGGTTCGAACCACCAGTGCCTGGATCTCGGCAATCAACGCCCGCTTTCCTTCAACCGTCACCGTGACGCAGGTGCCGGACACCTGGTTCTTGGATCCAGAGATGAAGAGCTTTGAGGGATCTGGCACTTCTTGAATGCCATCACCGGTCATCTCAAAGCAGCCCACTTCATCGGTCGGACCGAAGCGGTTTTTAAGGGTCCTAACGAATCTCAGTGAAGTTTGTCTGTCACCTTCAAACTGGCACACCACATCCACCAGGTGCTCCAGCGTTCGTGGGCCGGCGATCGAACCGTCCTTTGTGACATGCCCAACCAGCAGCATTGGGGTAGAGCTCTGCTTGGCCAGTCGAATGAGATTGGCTGCTACCTCTCGAACCTGAGCTGGCATCCCCGGAGCTCCGTCAACATCACTCGAGGAGACAGTCTGCACCGAGTCAACTATCAGCAAATCCGGCTTCAAAGCCTCGAACTGACCCATGATTGTTGCCAGATCGGTCTCACTGGCTAGAAAGAGATTTTCACTTAGTCCGTTGGTTCGTTCCGCCCGGAGCCTAACTTGAGATGCCGATTCCTCGGCTGAAACATAAAGAACTTTGGCACCGTTTTTAGCAGCTTTGGCACCCACTTCGAGAAGCAGTGTTGATTTACCAACGCCGGGTTCACCTGAGAGCAAGATTGCAGCTCCTGCCACCAGGCCACCACCTAACACCCGGTCAAACTCCCCAACTCCCGTGGGCTTATGGGATGCCGATACCTGCTCAACCTCTGTGATTGGTCTTGCTAGCTGGCTTGAAGAAATGCGGACCGGCTGCACCTCTTGAACTCGATTGCTCTCCTCTAGGGTGCCCCAGGCTTGACACTCACCGCAGCGACCCACCCACTTGACCGTGGTCCAGCCACACTCAGCACACCGAAAATCGCTTTTTGATTTAGCCACTGAAC
>JACCEA010417221.1_pt1 | contig 17187 bp, 13 predicted proteins | sample 7449851 | NCBI WGS metagenome assembly JACCEA01 (sample SAMN15323453, study PRJNA562643) | freshwater metagenome | isolation source: river surface water | place: USA:Blue River Watershed | collected 2017-08-18
GTATTGGCTGATTCAAATCCATGCAAATCAAAAGTGAAACTCAAATTATCTTTAGCATTGTATTTCGCTTTTAAGAAATAATTCAATAACCCTTGGCTTCCAAAACCACTAGCTACATAAAAATAGTCCATATATCCCCAGAATTTGTGTGGTGTTCCATACAAAGGATCAAAACGATTACTCTTACTTGTTGCAGTCACTGCTTTTGTTCCGTCATTTCCAGAAAGGTAATCGATTCCTGGGCCTACAAACCATTTGCGTCCCATTTGATAAGCAGCAGTAACAGAAGCTAAATTTGCATTAATAGAGCGACCGTCTTTGTCTTTACCTCCTTGGTGATAGATGCTTCCTGTAAGGTTCAATTTTCGAGTTAGAAAAGTATTGAAGAAAAATCCCGCAGTGTTTCGGCTCCAAACGCCTTCTGTATTCACTTTTGTAACCACTGCTGGTGTTCCACTAGTTACAGTGGTATACTTATTAAAGTCGTCTTTAAAGAATAAAAAGGAAATGTCTCCAAAAGAAAACTTTTTGTCAACATATAAGTACTGAAAAGATTTGTACATCGTCCCAATTCCATTAGTACCAGCGCCATAAGCAGGATTAGTACCATTATAAATTGTTCCTGAACTAAGTTCTTTGTTTTGATTAAAAGCTACCCCTACATCGGCAATCCATCCTTTGTTGGCATATTTAAATACAATGGCATCGTGGCGACGTCCTTGTTGCAACCAATCCAAGCCCCCTAATACTTTTTGATCATCATAAGAAATTTGTTGACGTCCAATCTTTACTGACATATTTTGAATAGTGCTTAGTGTATCTATCAAACTTATTTCTCCCCAAGCTTCGTGCAACAAAACACCATTATTCACTTCTGTAGTGGTTCTATTGATTGAGGAAGCATCCTGCCCCCAAACTCTCACGTCTTGTAGTGCCGTAAAAACTTTGAAACGGTATCCAGAATAGCCCAAATTTAATCTGGCTCTTTGTGAATTGAACAAGGCCGTCTTCTCTCCCTTCTTTTGTAAAGTTCCAAATCCTGCTCTAATTTCTGTCCTTTCTCTGATTTGTCCTGTTGCCGTTAATTGTGCTTTAGTGGTGTTTACAGAAAAAAGAGTAATCACTCCGGCTAGTAAAGCGATTTTGTATCCTTTTGTTGCTGTACTTGCTACTTCTTTTTTAAATGAATGTTTTTTGTTGGTTAACATAGTTTTCGGTTTTGATTAGTACATTACAAACTTAATTAAGTATTTATACTTACGTATTGTAATTTTACAAACAAAAAACTCTTTTTACCCCTTCTTTTATAGTACTAAAAAGCGGGTTATTTTATGCGTTTTCGCAATAAAAAAATTAGAATCCCAATAAAAACAGCCCTTTAGCACAATACCAATACTTAGATAATCACCACTAGTTCACAACAAAACAACGCTAGTATTCAAATGCATAAAAAAAGCCTCATTAAAGAGGCTTTGCGTGCTACATTTCAAATAAATACGGTAAACTATCTAAATTTAAATGTATTTATGATCCATAATTTCGGTTCTTAGCTTAGTTATATTTAACAATCCTATTCTTTTTCCAGTAGTTTCAATTAATTGTTCTTTTTTTAAACTAGAGATCATTCTGGTCACTTGTTCCTCTGTGGTACCGGCAAAATCTGCTATCTCTTTACGGGATAACGCTATGTCTATAGTGCCATCTGTTTGACCAAATTTTCTATGGATGTACAATAAAGAGTCAATCACACGTTCGCGAACATTCATGTGTGCAATTTTCCGAATATTATTTTCACTTTTATTGAGTTCCTCTGCATAAAACAACATTAAATCATAGGTAAATTCTGGAACAGTATGCAAAATTTCGAGCATAACTTCATTACTAAAATTACACAAAACAGTATCCTCTAAGGCGTAAGCCCCAATCAAATAGCGTTTACTGGTACCAAAACCTCGAAAACCTAATGTATCACCGTCTTTGGTAAAGCGAACAATTTGCTGTCTACCATTAATACCGGTTTTTATGGTTTTAACTTTCCCTTTTTTTATAAAATACAGCCCTTGCATAGGAGCACCCTCAATTATAAATTGATGACTTTTTTTGCATAAAAAGCTATTTTTTTTATCCAAAAAAGGTTTCATTTTATCCAAATGCAAATGCTTTTTTATAAAACAGTTTTCATTGTTACAACTATTGCAATGTGCTAAGGCTTCCTTCATAATTGTATCTTTTTAAAATTAAATTCAAACTTTACATAAATAATTAACCGTCACGATTTCCTGCATTATTTTGCTTTTACCACGCTATAAATTGTAGTATTCTAAAAAATGAGCTTGGGATTTATCGTATCTCGAATTTTTATTCAAACTTAAGAAAAAAAATAAATTACATACGTATTTTTACGTAAAAATACTTATTTTTACAACTGATTTATCGAAATACAATTTTAGATAATCATTATAAAGAAAAGTGTAAATAAAGAAGTGTAATAATGCAAAATTCTGAAATCAAAACTACATGTTCCTACTGCGGTGTGGGTTGTGGCATCATCGTTACCAATGATTCCAAAAAAGGAGTAAGCGTAAAAGGAGACCCTAATCACCCCGTAAACAAAGGAATGCTTTGTTCGAAGGGCATGAATCTTCATTATGTAGTCAATGACACATCAGATCGTATTCTCTATCCAGAAATGCGTTGGAGCAAAGAGCAACCACTAGAGCGAGTTAGCTGGGAACAAGCCATTGAGCGTGCAGCAGCTGTTTTTTCAACCATCATAAAAAAATACGGCCCTGATAGTGTCGGTTTTTATATCTCAGGACAATGCCTAACAGAGGAATATTACTTGATTAACAAATTGGTAAAAGGCTTTTTAAAAACAAATAATATAGACACCAATTCTAGATTGTGCATGAGCTCAGCAGTAGTAGGCTACAAAAAAACATTTGGAGAAGATAGTGTTCCTGTTGCCTATGATGATATTGAACTCGCTGACACCTTTTTGATAACGGGTGCTAACCCTGCTTGGTGTCATCCAATTCTTTTCAGACGAATTGAATTGCACAAAGAGAAGAATCCAAAAGTTAAAATCATTGTTATTGACCCTCGCAAAACCGATTCAGCATTGAACGCAGATTTGCATTTACAAATTATACCCGGAACCGATATCATTTTGTACCATGCCTTAGCCAAAAGAATCATAGAGAAAGGGTATGTGGATCACGATTTTATAAAAAATAACACCGAGAATTATCAAGCCTATAAAACATTAGTGGGAGCGAGTTCTTTGGAAAAAGCTTCAAAACTATGCGGCATATCGGTTAATGATATCAAACTTGCTGCTGACATGATTGGCAAGGCCAAAGGATTTCTTTCACTTTGGGCTATGGGATTGAACCAAAGTGCAATTGGTGTAGATAAAAACACTGCCTTACTAAATCTTTCATTGCTTACTGGACAAATCGGAAAACCTGGTTCAGGACCTTTTTCGTTAACTGGCCAACCCAATGCAATGGGAGGAAGGGAAGTTGGCGGTATGGCCAATCTATTGGCTGCCCATAAAGAGTTAAGTAACCCCATCCATCGCAAAGAAGTAGCTGACTATTGGGGGGTAACAGAAATCAACGAACAACCTGGTTTAACTGCTACTGAGATGTTTGACGCATTGGCCTCAGGCGCTATGAAAGCCATTTGGATAGTTTGCACGAATCCCTTGGTTAGTTTACCCGAATCACGAAAAATAGAAAAGGCTTTACAAAATGCCAAGTTTGTGGTAGTTCAAGATATTTCACACCGCTCCGACACCACTAAATATGCCGACCTCCTTCTTCCAGCTGCTGGCTGGCTAGAAAAAGAGGGGACCATGACCAATTCAGAACGAAGAATTACCTATTTATCAAAAGGAATTAACCCACCAGGCGAAGCACTCTCTGATATCGAAATAATCACACGATTTGCAAAAAAAATGAACTTTAGTGGATTTGATTATGCTTCTACCGAAGAAATCTACAGAGAACATGCTTTGCTCACAAAAAACACGACTATAGATGTCTCGTTTTTAAACTACAATCGATTACAAAACGAGGGTTCCTTCCAATGGCCTGTTCCTGATTACGGTCATCCGGGAACTCCAAGATTATTTACTGATAAAAAGTTTTACACTCCTTCAAAAAAGGCGATTTTCAATCTGCCTACTGCTATAGAAAACACATCTGAAGCTCCTGATTCCAATTACCCATTTATCCTTACCACTGGACGCATAAGAGATCAATGGCATACTATGACCAAAACAGGTAAAGTGTCTCGATTGATGACTCATATCCCTAGTCCCGTTTTGGAAATGAACCCGATTGATGCTTACAAAGCAGAAATAGAAACGGACGATATAGTTACTGTAAGTAGCAAAAACGGTACTGTTAGAGTAAAAGTGAAAGTTGCTAATACTACTCGAGAGTCGGTTGTTTTTTTACCCATGCATTGGGGCAAACAATTGGATAATGATTTGAATCGTACCAATAACTTAACCAATACACTTATAGATCCACTTTCTAAGGAACCTGATTTTAAATACACTTGTGTTGCTATTGAAAAATACAAAAAACCAACCGAAAAAATTGTCGTAGTAGGCGCAGGAGCAGCCGCATTTCGATTCATACAAAACTATAGAGAAATCAATACGCAAGATGAAATAGTAGTCTTTTCGAATGAAAAAAATCCATTTTATAACAGAGTTTTACTTCCTGAATACGTTACCGCCGAACTCTCTTGGGAGCAACTTTTAAAAATAAAAGAAGAAGCCTTAGCCAAACTGAATATCACGTTACAATCTGAAGTTGCTATCAACCAAATTAGTACAGACGAAAAAAAGATAACAGATAGTAATGGTGTTATTCATCATTATGACACGCTAATTCTTGCTACTGGGAGCCGCCCTTTTGTACCTGAAAATGCACAACTTCATCTACCTGGCCGATTTACTATCAGAAAAAAAGATGATGCCGACCGATTGCGTAACTATTTAGAGCAAACACAATTGCCTCCAGAAGAACAGCACGTTGTGATAGTAGGTGGCGGATTGTTAGGGCTTGAATTGGCTGCAGCACTTAAACATAAAAAAGTAAAAATCACCATTATCCAAAGAGCATCCCGTTTGATGGAACGCCAATTGGACCGTATTTCGAGTAAATTACTAGCTGAAGAAGTACAGCAAAGAGATATTCAAATTTATTTTGACAATGAAGTAAGTACAGTTTTTAGCACCAATCGAGCCCATGAATTAGAAATAGCTTTAAAAAGCGGTAGAACCCTAACTGCCAATGCCATAGTTTACACAATAGGAACGATACCGAATATTGAGGTCGCCAAAGAAGCTGGACTTACTTGTGCCCGTGGTGTAAAGGTGAATCAGTATTTGCAATCCTCTAATCCTTCAATATTTGCTATTGGCGAAATAGCCGAATTTAATAATCAACTTTTTGGTATTACTTCAGCAGCAGAGGAACAAGCCGATATTCTTGCTAATTATCTGGCAGGCGATATTAGTAGCCATTACAAAGGCTCTGTTTTAATGAATATCTTAAAGTTAGAAGATATCAATTTATGCAGTATTGGCGAGATTGAAGTACCAGAAAACGATGACTCGTATGAAGAAATTGTTTTTTCTGATTTAGGGAAACGCTATTACAAAAAGTGTATCGTTAAAAACGACTTGTTGATTGGAGCTATTTTGATGGGGGATAAAAATGAATTTGCCGAATTCAAAACCATGATTGAAAGTAAAATTGAACTTTCTGATAAACGAAATACATTATTAAGAGGAAGCGCTACTGCAAAACCTATTCTTGGTAAACTTGTTTGTTCTTGTAGCCAAGTTGGAAGCGGGAACATAGAAGCAACCATCAAAAGCGGTGTTACAGACTTTACCACTCTATGCAAAACCACTGGTGCAGGTTTAGGCTGTGGAAGTTGCAAAACAGAGGTAAAAGAACTACTAGCAAAAACAAAATAACGATTCACAACAGCCCAAGGTGCTACCAAAAGGCTACAAAACTCATATCGATGGATTTAACACGTTTGATTATTAAGGGCGGAGTGCTTTCTCCAGGAGAATTAAAAGAAATTGCAACAATGGCATTAGAACAAGGTCTCAAAGCCATTTCATTTGGTTCGAGACAAGATATCATTTTTCCAGTTGGATTTAATCCACTTCATTTAGAAAACAATAAATTGTTTCATTTTGTATATCCTGATGAAAAAAGTGGAAACAATATAGTGTCCTCTTATGTTTCAACAGATATTTTTAGAAATACGCCTTGGGTTACAGGTAATAAATTCTTGTACATACTCGAACAATTTAAAGAAAATCCAAGATTAAAAATAAACATAACCGACCCCAAACAACAACTTGTTCCTTTATTTACTGGTCAAATCAACTTTGTTGCATCTGAACATGAGGACTATTGGTTTTTATACGTTCGATTACCTCAATGGGATAAAATGGAAATGTATCCTGTACTCATTTATAGTTGGAATATTGCAGCAGTTTATTATGCAATTGAGTCTATACTAACTGAAGAACCAATTAATACAGAAATGATTTTTCAGTTAATCAATGACAAACTAGATACAAACAATCGTACAATAGACAAGCCATTGCACGTTCCGTTTTATCCTTTCCCATATTATGAGGGAATGAATAGATTAGGAATTGATCAATATTGGCTAGGTTTATACTGGAGAAATAACTTGTATGATTTGGCATTTTTAAAGGAAATGTGTGACCTATGCTTTGATTGTAAAATTGGAAAAATTTGTATTACGCCGTGGAAATCATTTATTGTAAAGGGAATACCTAAAGAGCGAAAACTCGATTGGGAGAAATTCTTAGGAAAGAAAGGAATTAATGTTAGGCACTCGCTTTTAGAACTGAATTGGCATTTACCCGTAGCTGCAGAATGGGCGCTAAATCTGAAAACCTTTTTGGTAAGAACTTTGGACCAGTTTGACATTAGCACTTACGGCCTTACCTTCGGATTATCAGACTACAACAGGGAAGGTCATTACTTTACCTCTATAGTCATTGAAAGAAATGATATTCCAAAAGACCTTGAGTCGATAAAAATACGAGCTACTTTTAATGTCTTGTATGCCAAAAATTTTGACCCGAATACTAAGGAATATATCGTACACACACAAGACGTAGACAAATTAGAACTCCCCACTATATTGATTGAATTAAGTAAGAAATACTTTGAAGAGCTTGGCAATTCTATCCTAGAAATTAGCACCAATACCTCTGAAAAAGAACCTGTTATAGAAGAATTGCACCAGTGTCAGGATTGTTTAACACTATACAATCCTTTGTTTGGTGACCGTTCACAGGGAATTCAAGAGGGAGTTCACTTTACTGCATTGCCTGAGCACTATTGTTGTTCTCTATGCGATGCTCCTAAAGGACGTTTTAAACAAATCTCTTCCAAAAAAATAGTAGTAAAATAACAAGCCCTTTTATACAATAAAAAAACAAGCCGCACTTCGCTTTGCTTGAGAGATTGCATCGCTCTTTCAATGGGAAATGAGAACGTACAGCAGGCACCAGATGGTTTGAGGCATGACCTAGACATAGGCATATCCAAAAACAAAAACAGCATTATCTTTATGGAAACTACTTTTAAAACAGTGAGTTCATCACATGTTATCATTTCGGAACTAATGCTTCCGTCCCACACTAATTTTAGTGGCAAAATTCATGGCGGTTATATTTTGTCCTTATTGGACCAAATTGCGTTTGCTTGTGCCTCTAAGTTTTCGGGGAATTATTGTGTCACCGCTTCTGTTGATACCGTCAATTTTTTGATGCCAATTGAAGTAGGTGAATTGGTAACAATGAAGGCCAGTGTCAATTATGTAGGCAACAGTTCTATGATCATAGGTATTAGAGTTGAGGCAGAAAATATACAAACTGGCGCTATTAAACATTGCAATTCTTCTTATTTTACAATGGTTTCCAAAGATAAAGAAGGAAAAAATGCGCCTGTTCCTGGTTTATTACTAACCACACTAAAAGAGGTTAGTAGGTTTGAAAACGGTGTGCGACAAATTGCCTTAAAAAAAGAAAGAGACTATCAAAAAAGCATTGCTACTTTCGGCACGATTGAATCAATTTTGAAATCCAATCAGTACAAAGTTAAGGTGGCATTGGAGTAAGGTGTAGTCCTTAGTCCTTAGTTCCTAGTGAGTAGTTAGTATATTAAAAAATAAAAAGCGTTTGAAAATAGAAACTTCAAATGGTATAAAATTCACAGATTTAGTACTGACAACCAATTACTATCGAATATGGACTAAAAACTAAGGACTACTCACTGGGGACTAAAGACTATAAAATAATAACTAGGGACTAATCACTAAGCACTATAAACTAATCTCTTTTACACCTATACTCTCCAAATAATGTTGGTCAAGACTGGCGTGTCTAACGGTTTCACCAATAATGATAATCGCGGGAGAGGAAAGTTGGTGTTGTTCTACTAACTGACTTATGGAAGAAAGGGTGCCGATTACTCTTTTTTGATCGCTTTTGGTTCCATTTTGAATGATAGCAATAGGTAAATCGTCATCCCTATGACTTTGATAAATACTAAGAATTTGTTCCAATTTATGCATCCCCATCAAAATAACAACTGTAGCAGCAGATTGTGCGGCCAAAGTAACATCTTTAGATAATTCATGATTGGATGTTGTACCAGTAATTACCCAAAAACTCTCGGCAATATGACGCTGTGTTAAACTAATTCCATTGGCAGCAGGAACTCCCAAAGCTGAAGAAATTCCAGGCACTATAGCTGTAGCAATACCGTGTTGTTCTGCATAGTCAATTTCCTCTATTCCTCGTCCAAAAACAAATGGATCGCCTCCTTTCAAACGAACAACATGACCGTGTTTACGAGCCATAACAACGATTAGTTCATTAATTTGATCTTGCGTATAAGCGTGGCACCCAAATCGTTTGCCAACAAAAATTACTTCGGTGGCTGAAGTATAGTGCAATAAATTCTCATTGACTAAGGCATCATACAATACAACGTTGGCCTTTTGCAAAGCCTTAATTGCTTTTAAAGTGATTAACTCTTCGTCTCCAGGGCCAGCGCCAACCAAGGTCAACTGAGGTTGTATTGTTTTGTTCATCTCTTTAGAATTTAAAAATTAAGTACATATACTTAATTCAAATATAAGTAAATTTACTTAAAACAAAAGCAATATTCGTTACTTTATTTTATAAGACAAGAAAATAATTTTAAATTAAAAAATAATATCGCCCCACTTCATTTACTACTTAGCAACCTATCCTTAATTGAAACCCCAAATAGTAACACAGAGGAAAAATAAATAAAAGCCCTACATACAAAAAATATTTTGTTCTTTATGTCTTCAACTTTTTCTTTTTAGCCGCAGGAAACAAGACATTATTTAAAATTAAACGATAGCCAGGCGAATTAGGATGTAGGTCCAATACTGTGGCGGGATCACCTACTTGGTGTTGAAAATCTTCGGGATCATGACCACCATAGAAGGTAAACATTCCTTTCCCTTTTTGCCCATGAATGTATCTCGCTTCCCCATTAAGTTCACAACTTCCCAACAGCAATATATTAGATTTTACTAATTCGGCGTCAAAAGCGGTGGTTTGTCCCATAAAACCTTTGATTAACTGGGTGTGATTTTGACACAGCATACTGGGAATAGGGTCCCATTTGGCTGAGAATTCCATCAAGGTAAAGTAATCTTTCTCCATAGGAATCTTTCTTCTTCCCGTCATGTCGATATTAGAGAATTCATATTGTTCGGGGCGACGTTCCAAAGTAAAGTTTTTGAAGGCAAAAGATTTTGAATAATCCAATTGTGCTTGGTAATTGGGACTACTTGCATCACCATCAAACATGGTCTCACAGATGTCGATTCCTTGAGCAGCCAAGGCGATGTCAAAACTGTCTGTAGCGGAACACATGGCAAACATAAACCCTCCTCCAATTACAAAATGACTAATTTTCTGTGCTACAGCACCTTTTTCATCGGATACTTTGGCAAAACCAAGCTTCTTTGCAAGAAGCTCCGCCTCTTTTTTTTGTTCAATATACCAAGGGGTATTTTTATAGGTACCATAAAATTTGCCATACTGTCCCGTAAAATCTTCGTGATGCAAATGCAGCCAATCATAAAGCAGCAATTGATCTGATAATACTTCCTCGTCATAGACAGCTGTAAAAGGAATCTCGGCGTAGGTTAAAACAAGGGTAACTGCATCATCCCAAGGTTGTTTCCCTTTGGGTGTATACACCGCAATCTTAGGCGCTTTCTCTAACAAAACCGATTCCATATTTTGAGAAGGACTTGCTATAAGGTTTAACAACTCCGCTTCTTCACTATCCGATACAATTTCAAAACTTACACCTCGAATCTGGCACTCCTTTCTAATTTCTGGAGCATCTGGCAACAAAAAAGAGCCTCCTCTGTAGTTTAGCAACCAACTCGCTTTGTAATTTTTATCCAAACACCAATAGGTAATTCCATAAGCCTTTAAATGGTTTTGTTGGGAGGTTTCGTCCATAGGCAGTAAAAGAAATCCAGCCTTTGCAATACTCGACACAAAAAACAGGAAAAGGAAACAAAGAATTTTTGGCTTCATATATGTAAATTATATTTTTTATAGGTCATATATGGTATCGCCTTTTACTTATTGTTTTTTGTTTGCAACAGACCTATTCTTAATGGCGATTTCATAGCATCATTTATTGTAGCTCAAAGATAATCGTTATGGACAACTTACCATAGTATAAACAAAAAAACTGTTCTAATTAGATTCAAAAAAACAATGAAGATTTACTAACATTAATGCAAAAAACACGTAAAACTACGTGTTCTAATTTGAATCATCCCAATTACATTTGCATAAACACCAGATAGTTATGAAATTTACCGTTAATTACACCACAGAAAACACAAAAAACCTTACTCATTATCCAGTAGCAAAAAAAATTGTAATGGGAGTAGTGCTTATTTTAGTAATCCTATTTTATGCCTTATCTTTTGATTTTTTATTAAGCTAATAAAAGATTACTCCAAACTCACCAAATCATTTTGCAAGGCAAAAACCACTAATCCAGCCACATTTCTTGAGTTGGTTTTTAACAATAAATTGGTTCTGTGTCCTTCAACAGTTCTAGGGCTTATAAATAAATAGTCCCCTATTTCTGCTGCATTTTTTTGCTTGCAAATCAATTTTAAGACTTCAATTTCACGCTCCGAGAGCATGCTTTTGTCCAAACAACTTTTTAGCTTACTTCCGGAAAGAGAGGCTTCTTTAATTACATTAACTACTTCATCCGTATAATAAAATCCCTTGCAAGCCACTTCATTGATGGTAGCAATCAATTCTTCTGGCGAAGCATTTTTTAACAAATAAGAAGACGCACCAACATCAATCATATTAGCAATAAATGCCTTAGAATGATAACTTGTTAGCGCAATAATTTTTATTTCGGGAAACTCTTTATGAATGATTTTGGTGGCTTCTACGCCATTAATAATAGGCATTTTTAAATCCATTATTACAACGTCGGGAAGCTCATACGTACTTCTAAGAAAAGCAATCAATTCTTGTCCGTTATTGGCCTCGTGTAGTATTGAAAAATTGGGCTCTCTACTTAAAATAAATTCTAAACCTTTTCTAAAGAGCTCTTCATCGTCTACTAAAATAATTTTGATCGTTTTGGTCATAACTAAAAAACAAATTCTACTTGTACTCCTTTCGAAACCTCAGAATAAAAAGACAGTTTGCCTTTTAAGAATGAGATCCTACTTTCGATATTTTTTAATCCTAAGCCCTTTTGATGTGAACAATCGCCTGCATCAAATCCGATACCGTTATCAGTATACATGCATTTTGTATACTCCCCTTCTTTGAGAAAGGTCACCGTTATAATCGTTGCTTTTCCATGACGAATGGAATTATTCAATAACTCTTGCAAAATTCTAAAAACATGCAGTTGCTTTCTTATTTCGGATTCTTCAAAAGTTACTTCATTTTCATAAATAACTTGTACACCTTTGGCGGAACTGAACTCCATACATAATTCTTCTACCCCTGCATCTAAACCAAATTTTTCTAAAACTGGCGGCAATAAATCATGCGCAATCTTCCTCGAATTCTCCAATGCCTTTCCTGTTAGCGTAATTACATTGGATTTAATTTTCTCTACATCAGCAGTTGAAAGATTAGGAGTAGCCAATAAATGGGCGTTTAAAGCCACTACATTCAACTTTGAGCTGATATCATCATGTAAATCTTGAGCAATTCGCTTTCTCTCTGCTTCTTGCGTTTCAATTACTGCTTTTAACAGCTCTTTTTGATGAAATATTTCAGCATCTTTCTTTTCAATTTCTTTTTGAATAATTTTCTTTCTAGAAAAATAGAAAAAAACAATAAGTACCACTGCCAGAATTATAAAAAAGAAGGAAGTGTACAAAATAACTAGAACAATTTCTTTCTCTTTAATGGAAGTTGCATCCATGTATTATGTGGTATTATCTATTTGGGGACTATAATGGTATCAAAAATAGCTTAATTTATTATAAACCACAAAAATTAACTAAAAAAAAGGATTTAATGCCTTTTTTTACCTAAAAAACTTACTTTCCAGTCATATAATATAAATAAATAATAAACAATTACTAAAAAAGAGTTAAAACTCCAAAGAATAAATTTCACATTATCATTTAGTTTCACATTAATATTTCCTACAATAAAAACTAATGTACTGGCAAGTAAATACAAAATGAGCCCAATAGTAACATAATAATATTTTTTTTCTGAAGTCAGCATATTATACAAATGAAGAACAGCAAATACAATGACACTCAAATTAGTAAGCACTATCACCAAAAGATTATATTTAAAAAATTGTTCATAATCCAACCAACTTTGAACCCCAATAGCTATGGCATTCAAAGCCATTGCAGTATAAATGATTGTTTTTTGACTCCTTGAATTGGTCAACGAACCATAAAAAAGCCCTAACATCATCATTTGCCCGATAAAATACATATTCATCAAAAATAAATTACTTTTATGCAAAAGATAAAATACTTCCATACTTAATTGTATTATACTGATAAAGAGTATGTATATCAAAAAAAAACCATTAACCTTTTCTTTTTTGAAAAAGCTAATGGTATATACAATCAAATTTAGCAATAAAATACTATAAGATAAATATATTAAAAAGTCATCCATTATTAATTATTCATTGGACTATTGGGATCCCCATAAGGCGGACATGGTCGACTTGCATCGTACACAATCTCTACTTCTTTAGCCACTTCATTATTAACCGTTTTTGGAAATACATCTTCATAAATCCCCGTCTTTACGTTTAAACGCGTACCTACTAACATTAAGGTTTGCTCACCTTGATCGTTTATCCCAACATAAGCCCTAACAGCATCAATTTTTTGTTTCATAACCCCTTGAAGGGATTCGATAGGAATAAGATACCCATCAATTTTGGCAGCTCTCGACTCAGCATCAATAGCCGTTTCTTTGTACTTTTTTACCCATTCTTGAGCAGTTGGCAAGGTAATTTCAATTTTCCCAGGAAATTTTTCTTCTGTCATAACTTTAATAAATTATTGGTTGATAATAGATTAAGCTAAACTAGTCATTTTTTTATTACAAATAAAAATTTAAGGAAGAATTCTCTTTCTAAGAATTATGACTATCCTTTAAAAAAGTGTCTTAAAAAGGAACATCACTGTCATCCTCCGGATCATTATTAAAGGTGCTACCAAAAGCTTCATTTGCTGTTGGCAAATTTCTAGTAAAATCCTCCTGATTCATACTAGAAGGCAAATCGTCATACCCACTGCTATAATTCTCTAAGTTGTCAAACTTACCAAGGCTACCTACGAATTTTAACCTAACGTTCTCTAAACCACCGTTCCTGTGCTTTGCGATAATGAATTCTGCTTGACCAGCAGTTGGAGATTGCTCCTCATCATCCCATTCTTCAATTTTGTAATATTCAGGACGATAAATAAAGGAAACAATATCCGCATCCTGCTCAATCGCACCCGATTCACGAAGATCCGAAAGCAAAGGACGTTTACTAGAACCACGAGTCTCCACGGCACGAGATAACTGTGAAAGCGCAATTACTGGAACATTCAATTCTTTTGCCAAAGCCTTTAAGTTCCTAGAGATGGTTGAAATCTCCTGCTCACGATTTCCGCCCCCTTTTCCATTTCCTCCTGCAGTCATTAACTGCAAATAATCGACGATAATCAATTTTATACCATGCTGCGAAGCCAAACGACGACATTTCGCACGCAAGTCAAAAATAGAAAGCGAAGGAGAATCATCTATAAACAAAGGCGCTTTTTCCAAGTTTTTCACTTTGGTACTCAATTGCTCCCACTCAAATTTTTCTAACTTTCCAGTACGTAATTTCTCAGAAGACAAACCAGTTTCAGAAGAAATCAAACGCGTAATTAACTGTACAGATGACATTTCCAAAGAGAAAACAGCTACTGGTTTTTGAAAATCGATAGCAATGTTTCTGGCCATAGATAATACGAAAGCTGTTTTACCCATACCCGGACGAGCCGCAATAATAATTAAATCTGAAGGTTGCCAACCCGATGTTACTTTATCCAATTTTTCAAAACCAGTTGCTACACCACTTAGTCCTTCTTGACCCGCAATTTCTTCAATTCTTTTTTTAGCTTGCAACACCAAACTCTGAGCCGTTTCGGAACTACGTTTTACGTTACCTTGCGTCACTTCATACAATTTTGACTCCGCTTTGTCTAATAAATCAAAAACATCGGTGGTTTCGTCATACGATTCTTCAATAATTTCAGAAGAAATACGAATCAAACTTCTTTGAATGTACTTTTGAAGAATAATTCTAGAGTGAAATTCAATGTGCGCAGAAGAAGATATTTTTTGCGTTAACTGAATCAAGTAAAAATCACCTCCTGAAAGGTCTAATTTTCCATTTTTTCTAAGCTGTGCAGAAACTGTTAATAAGTCAATAGGTTGTGACTCTGTAAACAGCTGAACGATAGCTTCAAATATGTGTTTGTGTGCATCTTTGTAGAAAGCATCTGGTTGCAAAATATCAATAACCTCATCAACCCCTTTTTTATCAATCATCATCGCACCCAAAACAGCCTCTTCTAATTCTAGGACTTGCGGTGGTAACTTTCCTTTTTCTAGGTTAATTATTGTGGATTTATCCACTTTTATAGGGCTTATTGATTTAAAATTTTCCATAAAGCGAATTTAAAAAAAAATAGATAGTGTAGCGTCTAGAGTTATTACAAATAAATGTTTATAACTCGCGTTTTGTTGTTAATAACCATAAAAAAGTCCGAAACCAAACGGCTTCGGACTTCAAAATATTCTGTAAGAATTTATTCTTTAAAATGACCCATTTTACTGTATTTATCCATCCTTTGAGCGATTAATTCACTTGTTGATAAGTCTTTCAATTCATTGAAACCTTTCAAAATATAATGCTCAACAGTTTTGAAAGTCGTTTCTCTGTCATAATGTGCTCCACCAAGTGGCTCAGGAATGATATCGTCGACTAATTTCTGCTTTTTCATATCAGCCGAAGTCAATTTTAATGCTTCTGCTGCTTGCTCTTTGTACTCCCAACTTTTCCATAAAATAGAAGAGCAAGATTCTGGAGATATTACAGAATACCAAGTATTTTCAAGCATATACACGCGATCGCCAACACCAATTCCTAAAGCTCCACCAGAAGCTCCTTCACCAACAATAATAGTGATGATTGGCACTTTCAAACGCACCATTTCGAAAATATTTCTAGCAATAGCTTCTCCTTGACCTCTTTCTTCTGCTTCTAAACCAGGATAAGCACCAGGAGTATCTACTAAGGTTACAACAGGAATACCAAATTTTTCAGCCATTTTCATCAAGCGCAATGCTTTTCTGTACCCTTCTGGGTTGGCCATACCAAAATTACGGTACTGACGTGTTTTGGTATTGTATCCTTTTTGTTGTCCAACAATCATGAACGATTGTCCTCCAATTTTACCCAAACCACCAATCATTGCTTTGTCATCCTTGAACCCGCGATCACCGTGCAATTCTAAAAAAGTATCTCCGCAAAGGGCACGAATATGATCTAAGGTATAGGGACGATTAGGATGTCTGGATAACTGAACACGTTGCCAAGCGGTAAGGTTTTTATAAATGTTCTTTTTGGTCTCCACTAACTTCTTGTTAATTTCTTTACAAGTTGGGGTAACATCAACATCCGACTCTTTCCCGATAATGACGCATTTTTCTAACTGCTCCTCTAGTTCTTTAATTGGAAGCTCAAAATCTAAATATTCCATAGGATTTTTGCGTTTGTATTATTTTGCAATTCTGGAAGTACAAATGTAAAAATTTAAAATCGTTTCGAAAGATTATTTTTTATTTAACTCGAAATTAAATCCAATCTAACTACTCCTTTTTCGATTTTTCCATATAGTGCTTGATGATACCATTTAAGATGACCGTAATCACAATAATCAAAGCTCCTACATAAAATTCGGTACTCATTTTTTCTTTACCACCAATGATAAAATACGCCAAAACAATGCCATAAACCGGCTCTAAATTCGTAGTAAGCATCACAGTATAAGGAGACAAGCGACGCATTACTTTTACCGAAGCCGTAAAGGCATAAGCCGTACAAATGGAAGCCAATAGTAAAATTAACAGCCAATTTTTAGGCGTCAAAACAAAGGATTCCACAGTAAATGAACCTTTAAAAAGGAAATAAATACTGATAAAAAGGAAGCCTGCCAAAAACTCATAAAAAGCAATTACCGAAGGTTCGTGATGTGCGATTAGTTTTCCGTTGAATAACGTAAAAACGACTCCTAAAACAATGGAAACCAAAGCCAAAAGCATTCCGTGCAAGTAATTGATTTCTACTTGAAGTATCAATGCTAATCCGGCTATAATTACTAGTCCAAAAAATACTTCATACCATAATACTTTTCGTCCGTAAAAAATAGGTTCCAAAATAGAGGCAATAAAAGCACCCAAAGAAAAAACAGATAGGGTGATAGAAACAGTAGCCACCTTAATGGATTCAAAAAAAGTAATCCAATGCA
>JACCEA011987605.1_pt1 | contig 17187 bp, 9 predicted proteins | sample 7449851 | NCBI WGS metagenome assembly JACCEA01 (sample SAMN15323453, study PRJNA562643) | freshwater metagenome | isolation source: river surface water | place: USA:Blue River Watershed | collected 2017-08-18
ATCACGCACAAGCGTATTGTTACTACTTTAGCTAAAGCTAAAGCTTTAAGAAAATACGTTGAGCCATTAATTACTAAGACTAAGAAAACAGCTTCTAAAGAGGAAATCAGTCACAATCACAGAATCGTGTTTGCTTATTTAAATGACAAAGCTGCTGTTAAAGAATTATTTACAGTAGTAGCCCCTAAAATTGCTACACGTCCAGGTGGATATACTAGAATTATCAAACTAGGTATTCGTCCAGGTGATAACGCTGAAAAAGCAATGATCGAATTAGTAGACTTCAACGAAATCTATGGTAACTCAATAGCTTCTGCTACTGAACCAGCTAAGAAGACACGTAGAAGTAAAGCAACTGCTGCTCCTAAGAAAGCTGCTGAGACTGCTGCACCTGCAGAAGAAGCTCCAGCTGAACCAGCTGCATCTACTGAAGAAACTCCATCAGCTGAATAATGAATTAATTCATTTTACATATAAGGCAAGACTTTGGTCTTGCCTTTTTTTTGCCTATTTTTGAATTCTTAAACCTAGATATCAATATGACCACACAACCAGCAATTTTAGTTTTAGCAGATGGCAACGTTTTTCATGGTCAAGCTTTTGGAAAAATTGGAACAACCACTGGTGAGATCTGTTTTAACACTGGGATGACGGGTTATCAAGAAGTTTTTACAGATCCAAGTTATACCGGACAAATCATCATCATGAGTAACGTGCATATAGGCAACTATGGTGTGAAAGCGACGGATGTAGAAAGTAAGTCAGTAAAGATTCATGGTTTAATTGGAAGAAACTTAGAAGAAAAATATAGTCGTGCACAAGCGGATGGCAACTTGAACGATTATTTAATTGAAAATAATATTGTATCCATCGAAGGTTTGGATACAAGAGCATTGGTAACCCATGTTCGTGAATCTGGTGCAATGAATTGTATCATCTCTTCTGATAATTTAGATGTTGCTGCGTTGAAAGCACAGTTGGCGAAAGTGCCAAGTATGGATGGATTGGAATTAGCGAGTACTGTGAGCACAACAGAAATATATGAATTAGGAGATGTAAATGCGCCCATTAAAGTTTCGGTTTTAGATTTTGGAGTAAAACAAAATATTTTACAATGCTTGGTAGATAGAGGAGCACATGTAAGAGTGCATCCTGCTAAAACAGATTTTGCTACTTTAAAAGCATTTAATCCAACAGGTTATTTCTTGTCCAATGGTCCTGGAGATCCGGCACCAATGGATTATGCAGTAAAAACGATTAAAGAAATTTTAGCAGAGAAAAAACCACTGTTTGGTATTTGTTTGGGACACCAGTTATTAGCTCGTGCAAATGATATCCCTACTTTTAAAATGCACCATGGTCATAGAGGACTGAATCATCCAGTTAAGAATTTAATTACTGGAAGGTCAGAAATTACTACACAGAATCATGGTTTTGGAGTAGATCCAGAAGCGGTTAAAAAACACCCAAATGTGGAAGTGTCACACGTGAATTTAAATGACGATTCTATCGAAGGGATACGTTTAAAAGATCGTCCTGCATTCAGTGTGCAATACCATCCAGAAGCTACTCCAGGCCCGCACGATAGCCGTTATTTATTTGATGACTTTATTGCTTTAATGAAGGCGAACTAATTTGTAATTTAATAATTGTACTATGCTTAATATTACCATCATCAATGGCCCTAATTTAAATTTATTAGGAAAGCGTGAGCCTAGTGTTTACGGGAACGAAAGCTTTGATGATTATTTAGTGCAATTGAAGCAGGCTTTTCCAACAGTTAATTTTACTTATTTTCAATCGAATATAGAAGGGGAGTTGGTGAATGCAATTCAACAAAATGGTTTTAATCAAGACGGAATTATTTTAAATCCCGCAGCTTATACACATACTTCTGTTGCCATTGGGGATGCCATTGCATCTGTCCAAACTCCAGTGATCGAAGTGCATATTAGCAATGTACATGCAAGAGAAGATTTTAGAAAAATATCCCATGTGTCTGCTAAAGCAGTTGGATCGATTGTTGGTTTAGGATTAAATGGATACCGTTTAGCTACAGCCTGGTTTTTAGATCAAGCTGCAAGTAAATAATTTCAAATCAAGCATAATCAATTAGTCCATGCAATCTAGGAGGATGGATTATTCCAAAAAAACAATCTGGTTAATCGCCATTGCCGTCATTGTAAAATTGGCTTTGTCCTTTTTACTTGAATTAGGTAATGATGAGGTTTATTATTACACTTATGCAGTTCAACCCGATTGGAATCATTTTGATCATCCTCCAATGGTTGGTTGGTTGATTCAATTGTCTACTTTGAATTTACTATGGGTATCTACTTTATCCATGCGATTAGGAAGTATAGTAGCTGCAGCATTTTCCACTTGGATTATTTTTCAAACCGGAACACTCATCAAGTCAGAACGCGCTGGATGGATTGCCGCTTTACTGTATACATTTTCTATTTATACGAGTATCATCGCTGGTTTATTTATTATGCCAGATAGTCCACAGCTTTTATTTTTCACTTGGAGCATCTACTTGATGGCTAAGTGGGTGGTGAAGCCCCAACTGTTCAGTCAACTTAATTGGATTGGATTGGGCTGTTTGATAGGGTTGGCCACTTTGAGCAAGGTTCATGGATTGTATTTATGGGCAGGTTTTGGCGGTTTTGTTTTATTCCATCAAATCAAAACCCTTAAACAACCTTTCTTGTATATCGCTGCATTGATCACCATTGTTTCGATTCTGCCTATTTTGTATTGGAATATGGACAATGACTTTATCACGTATAAATTTCATTCTAAGCGCGTATTGCATTCGGGAATTCAGTTTGCAAGTTTAATGCAACAAATGATAGGAGAGTTGCTGTACCAAAATCCTTTGGTGTATATCAGTTGTTTGATTCCGCTCATTCGTTTTAGAAAGTTAAAATCGATTTTTCAAAACCATACAAACAATCAGCAGCAGTCATCTGCAATTTTACCTTTATTGTTTTGGCTTAGCATTCCATTAATTCTTTTGTTTTGGGCCATCTCTTTATTCAATCCCACTTTGCCGCATTGGACAGGACCGGGTTTTATTGCCTTATTCTTAATTGCGGGAGTGTATTGGTCTGAGACCTCTAATTTGCTTTTTCCTAGATTGATTCAATGGGCCATGGGTTTTATAGGCTTCTTGCTGATTGGGTTTGTGTTATTGGTGCATGTTTTTCCAATTCAATTAGGGTCTACTTCAGCCCAAAACCTAGGAGAGTACAATCCAATCAATGACGTAACGGGCTGGACGCAATTTAGCGCCGAATTCAAGGACTTAGTACAGCAAGATGTGAAAGATTCAGCGATGAAGGAAAAAGCGCCCATTTTGATCTCTAAATGGTTCCCAGCGGGGCATATTTTATTTTACACTGCAAGACCTACTCAAAAACAAGTAATTGCCATTGGTGCGCTTGAAGATGTCCATAAATTTGCTTGGTTAAATCAAGATCAACCGAGTTTACAATTAGGGCAGGATGCATATTATATCCAACCCTCCAATTTGCCTTTTAATCCAATAGATTTGGTATTGCCTTATTTCGAAAAAATAGGTAAAACTGATACCATACAGATTCAAAAAAAGGGTTTATTGTTGAGGGAGTTCTATGTATATCGTTTTGAAAACTGTAAGAAGTTGCCAGCCCCTATCTTGACTAGAAAATAAAGTTTTCAAAATCTTTTCGGTAGGAGATGCTTACCCCTTGACGATTTCTTCTTCCCATACTACCTCCAATTATATCCAAACTATTTCTGTTAAAGACAATGGCTCTTAATTTCCTGTCCTGGGTTAATACAAATTCTATGTTCACGTCTGGCAACCATTGAAAATTGTTATTCTGTATACTTGAAGCTGCTCTTAAGTTAAAATCAAAATCGCCCCCTAAATTAACAATCACTTTGTCATTGAAAAAGCTTCTACCCAATTTAAGGTTCACCCTTTGACGGTCTATTTTATTAGAGTTAATTGCGATGCCTGATCCTGTTGGGTCCAATAAATTACCACTGTTATATACTTTGGAGCCAATATCAAAACGCATGCTTTGGTCACCTGTCACTTTGTTCAATAAGTTCGTCACAGATTTATTGATCTCTCTAGTTAATAATTGTGAAATGGAATTGATTCCAATCGTGGTGACACTATAGGCATTCGTACTATTGCCCGATGTAAAGCCAACTGGTGCAAATGAATTGAATACAATCAAGAAAGAAACCTGTTTGATAATTTCATTGTCATCACGTTCTAATCTTGAAATGAATTGAGAAAATTCATTATCGGTACTAATTGGATTTCCAGGAGGGAAGGCCAAGGTAAATTTAATATCAGGTCTTGCTAATTTGTTTCTTAAAGCGGCAATCACATATACATTTCCTCGGTACGATTTTACAGCAGTGCTAAAATTGGCATTGCCTACCAATTCATTTAAACTTACACGTTCTGCTGTGTACCTTGCATCTACATGTATATCTGCTTCATAAGGATTGCCTGTCCATTCAATAAAATTACCTGCTTCTGGTATGAGCTCAAATGGTTTTCTAATAAAGGATTGAAAATTGAAATCATATTTTCCTCTTTCAATATTGTACTTGCCACGCATGGTTAAAGGTTCAATATTGCCTGCTCTTATTTTAATACGTCCATTACCCACAGCCTTAATTACGTCTCCTGTAAGCTCGTCCAATATCACATCAATCTGTGTTTTATTATCTGCACTTACATCTAAGTCAACCACTAAATTATAGGTTGGTTTTTCTACGGTATTGGCGAAAGACTTGCCTATTTTCTTGAATACAATGAATTCGGATTTTCCCGTTTCTTTACTTGTTGAATTGGGTAAATAAATATGCGAGCTGTCATTCACATCTGCATTGATGGTCATTTTAATATTTTCTTCAGGCCCACGAATCGTCATGGTTGCTTTACCAACAGCTTGACCATAAAAATTACTATTGTCCATAATGTCCATGTTCAATAGTTCAACTTTAGCACTTTGCATCTCCATATCGTATACCAGATGCTTAAATCCTTGGTGTACAATTTTTCCTTTAAACTGTGCAGTTCTATTGAGCTTGTCTTTTACCTGAATGGTGCCAAAGTCGATGCCTTCGTCATTGAAACGGATTGCAGCACTATCTATATAATAATTTACCTTGGTGTAGTCCACTTTGAAAGCTGCATTGTTAATTTTTGCAAGCCCGCGTAATTCTGGATTTTCTATACGGCCTCCAAAATGAATCTGTCCAGTAGCTTTTCCTTTTAAGTCGGTTAAAACGCCACCAATAAATTCTTGTATCAATCCAAAGTCAGATTGGCTTAATGTCAAGTATGCGTCTAGCGGATTCAAGCTGTCCTTAATAGCATAAGTTCCCTTGGCTGACAAATTATAGTCAGTATTGGGGCAATTTAAGTCAAATGGAACGATCCCTGTTTTGGAATCGTAAGCCGCTTTCAATGAAGTGTTGCCAAGTTGGCTTGCGTTAAAGCTGAATTGATTGATTGCACCAACTAAATTCAAAGAAAACTGTTCATTGATATGATTCAAGTCAATGGTTGCATGGGTGATACCTTCTAATTTAGGGTAGCTAAAAAACACATTGGTGATATCGCCTAAAATAACGTTTTCTAATTTTAATTGTAATCCATTTTTATCGGTTGGATGATTTTGAAATTCCAATTTTTGTAATCCCTGTGTGATCTTGAATTGCTTTGCATACGTGTTATTCTTCCTCAAAGAAAGTTCACCTCCATTTTGAATAGACCATTGTTTTTCATTTAAAATAAATGAAGAGGGTGCCCATTTGATGGAGAGTCCATCTGTAAACGTGCTTATTTTTCCTTCTAATGCGAGGTAGGCTAAAGCGGATTTACTTTCGGCATTTAATTTAAATAAAGACTGATCTTTAGATGTCGTAATATTTAATCGTGGGCTACTTAAATTAAAGCTATCAGTTAAATTAAATTGTGTACCAGAGAGGGCAAGTTTTAAACTATCCTTATTACCCAACCCGTCAATGACACCATTGGAGATGGCATAGCTATTCCATTGTGCATAGGGCAGTTGGGCATGTAATTGGAGTGACTGTTTATCCGTGTCGATCCTTCCATTGATGGACATATTGTTAAAACCTGAGAACTCATCTCTAAAAATTCGGATATAAGGTTCAAAATAATTTGTTTTTACTTGGAAAGAAAAATTCTGGTTAACTGGTGCTTCTTTAAGGTTCTTGATATAATTGGGAATATAGCCTTGCAAAAAATACTGAACACTATTAGGCAATTGATTGATATTGAATTTGCCAATAATGCTTGCTTGAATATCGTCACTAGATATGGTGATATTCTTTTTCCCCTCTAGGATGTTGGACTTGAGTGAAATAGAATCAAAGTTGATGGTAGTAGTATTGCTTTTTAATTTACCGTTGTAGAATTTAGCAAAACCAATGAAGTTGTCAATATTGGAACCTGCAAAATTAACGTCCAATAAGCCCGTCAACTGTATCGGGTTTTTAGAAAATTGCAAAGCACTCAAATTGGCATTGGTTAAATCACCTACAGCATTAAAACTTGGGGTTGCGTTTTTAAAATCAACTTCCAAATTGCTTATGAAATTAATGTTGGGATCTTTAATCTTGATGGTTCCATTATAAGCTTGCTTTTGAAGGATGCCATTGGTTTGGATTTGTGCATAAGTATAACCATTGAACTGTATAGAATCAATTTGACCGTCGATATTGGTTTTGATTTTGTCAAGATTGAATGAACTTCCAGCAATGTTACCTGTAAAGTTGAGTAGACCTAAAGAAGGGATCTTAAATAATTTACCCGCATTGAACTGTGTTGCAACTAGATTGCCTTCATAAATAGGTTCTTTATTAGATGGGAATTGTAATCGAATGGAAGTAGCTGCAGTGCCAATATCAGTAGCGAGCGCCCCCTTAGCCATAAAATCATAAATCGTGCCTGACAAGCTTCCTCTGTAATAAAAATTACCAAATGCATCCAACGGTAGGCCTTTTAATTGCTTGATTTCTGGAATCCATTTACCGAGGTCTAGTATATTTGTTTTGGCTACAAATTGCTTCAATTCAATCTGCGTGCTTTTCATATTAGGTATCCCTTTCATAGACAAATCGCCACGCATGAAAGAGGCACCATATTGTGCCGATAAATCAGTGGCTTTAAATGCATCTACCGTTCCACTAAAATTAAAACTGGTTGTTATTTTTTGATCTAAGTTTTTAAGTTCAGGTGCGAAATAAGCAATATCATCAGAAGCTATAATCGATTTTGAGATGCGCCCTTTCATTGTCACTTGCTGCATATAGTTTCTAAAGTCAGGAATAAATTCCTTGTACTCCATGGCATAATAATTGCCAATAGTACTTTTGTTTGTTTTTAATTCCAATGCAGCCAGCTCCATTATTTGTGGCGTCATTTTAAATTGAGTGGCCAATTTTTTTATAACGAAACCAGACCTTTCTTTCAGTGACAAACGCACCGTTGCTCGAATGGTATCTGCAATGAATTGTGCATTGTCGATGGTGGCGTTTAAGTCGTTCATGCGAATATGTTCACCATCAAAATGGGGTACAGGTTGGCCAAAGCCATATTCTATCCAAAGCTTACCTTGGACAATTTCAATTTGTTTGGCCAGGATACGAAAATTGCCTTCGTTAAAATACAATTCGTTCTTTGGTCGCTTTTGATTTTTCTTTTTTGTAACAGGAGCCAATCCTGGTTTATCCAAAATAAAATAAAAGGGCTTGTCCAATACCAATTTTTCTAGTTCAATTTCTTTGTCTTTAAATTGATTGAAATTGGCTAAAACATGTTTGGCTTCAAATTTTGTAGTTGCACCAATCCATTCATCATCCTGTACAAAGCGAATATTGGTCAAATCAATTTTCTTTAAATCAAATGTTTGATTCGTGGACTTACTGGTATCATTTGATTTAAAATGATCTATAATAAACTGATAGTTCCAATTGGGACTTTTTCGATGCAAATAGACACTTGCTTTTTCTAAACCAATATATCCAATAACGGGGTTATTGCTTGAAAAAATCAAGTCTGTTACCCTTAATTTTAGTGTTTGTGCAAATAATAAACTGTCTTTTTGTTGATCTCTAATGAGCACATTTTTAATATCCACTCTATTGAATAAAGAGAAGCTTAAACCATCTATTTTGACTTCCGTGCCCAGTGTTTGACTCAATTGCTTCGCAATTTTTTGTCCAATTTTTTCTTGTACACTAGGCAATAGCAATAATAAGTAGGAAAGCAAAAGCAATCCAACTACCGTGGCTATAAGTATACGAATTAAACTGAGCTTATTTTTAAGCAAGGGGGTAACTTTTTAAATAATTATAAGACATTAATATCCTGCAACACTATCATCTCCACGCTTATCGCCTGCAGCAACTCTGTTGCCATTTGGCAAAATCATCACGCCTTCCATTCTGCCAAATGCACCTCGTTTGGTAATCGTATAACCTTTTTCTTTTAATGCATTTACAGTAGCTTCTGGAAAATCAGCTTCTACACTCACTACATCTGGTAAATGTTGGTGATGGAATCTTGGCGCATCAATCGCAGCTTTTAAACTCATTTTATGGTCAATGATATTCACTAATCCCTCATATACTTGGTTAGGGATAGTGGTACCACCTGGGGTGCCAATGGTGATATAAGGTTGATTGTTCTTTGTGACAAGGGTAGGTGTCATAGAACTTAACATTCTTTTCCCTGGTTGGATGGCGTTGGCTTCTCCACCCAATGCACCATACATATTTGGTACGCCTGGTTTGATACTAAAATCGTCCATCTCATTATTCAATAAAAAACCTGCGCCACCTACAATGGTTTTATTGCCATAAGTATCATTCAGGGTGGTGGTTACTGAAACCATGTTGCCTGCAGCATCAATCACGCTAAAATGTGTTGTTTGCTCGCTTTCTTTTGCAACACCTGCTTGTATGGTTTTGCTATTGCCTGCAACACCTGGTTGATAATCTTTCATTCTTGCTTGTGCATAAGCATTACTTGTCAAAGTAGTAGTGGGTACTTTCCAAAAGTCAGGATCGCCCATATGTTCCGCTCTGTCTGCATAGGCTCTTCTTTGTGCTTCTACCATCAAGCTTACAGATTCGAAACTGTTTGCGCCCATCACATTCACTGGATAAGGTGCAATCATTTGCATCATTTGAGCAATCAAAATACCTCCACTGGATGGAGGTGCAAAGCTAATAATATGATGCCCTCTATAATCAAACTCAATTGGTTTTCTAAATTGCGGGGTATATTTTTTTAAATCATCCAAACTAATCACCCCTTTGCTATTTTTCATTTCTTCTACAATCATTGCAGCAGTTTCTCCTTCGTAGAATCCAGCTTTTCCTTTTTGTTGAATACGAAGGATAGTAGCAGCTAATTCTGGCTGGTACAATGTATCACCCGCTTTCCAGTTTTCTTTTCTTGTAAATGCAGAAGCCTGTGCGCTATTTTTAATAAAGTTCTTCCTTTCGGCATTCAATCCTCTTGCTTCTCTTTCGGTGATGACAAAACCATTTGCCGCTAATTCATATGCTGGTTGTAATAAGGCCTTCATTGGAAATTTCGCAAAAGGAAGGGCGCTAAACATGCCCGCTACGCTTCCTGGAACGCCAGATGCAGAAGCCCCCGATCTGGACATGCCTTCTATTGGGTTGCCTTTTTCATCTAAATACATATCTCTATGAGCTTTGCTTGGGGCTGCTTCACGATAGTCAATCCCCATTAAAACACCTTCTTTATTTCTAGAAAGTAAAAAACCACCACCTCCAATATTGCCTGCGCCTGGGTACACTACGGCAAGTGTAAATTGAACCGCAATGGCTGCATCAAAAGCATTGCCTCCGTCCTTCATAATTGCTGCTCCGAGCATACTCGCAAGGGGGTGGGCCGAAGTGACAGCAGCTTTTTGAAAAGACTGCTCTTTAACAATACTATATTGGTAAGGATTGATCTGAGGATGCTGTTTAAAAAAACTTTGTGCATTTGCTGTAAAATTGAACTGTAAAACCGCAAAACCAATAAGGCATAAAACCAGCATTTTCTGTTTCATAGGAGGTAGATTGAGGAGGTAAATTACTTAATTATTTAGGTATCAACAACTCATGCGTTCAGTTGTGTAAAACTATCTGTAATAGCAGCCCTTTTGACCCCATAAAATGCCTATTTTTAAGACCTATTAACAACCAATTTATGCATCAAAAATCTGCGTTTAAATCCATTTTGTGGGTAAGTTTATTTATCCTTCCATTTTCATTGTTAGCACAAGTAGTAAGTCCAGAACAATTCCTGGGCTATAAAGTAGGTACTCGATTCACGAGACACCATCAAATTGTCAAATATTTTACTGCTATAGCAGCAGCAAAATCGGATATGGTAAAACTCATCCCTTATGGCAAAACCAACGAAGGAAGAGATTTAATGGTTGCTGCAATAGGTACGCCTGAAAATATCAAAAATTTAGAGCAAATTAGAAAACACAATCTTGGATTGGTGCAAGGCACAGTGCAAGATCTTAATCAACCAGGTATTGTTTGGTTAAGTTACAATGTACATGGTAACGAACCAGCATCATCGGAAGCAGCGATGCTGACTTTGTTTGCATTGGTTGATCCATCAAATAATGAGACTAAAAATTGGTTAAAGAATACAGTTGTAATGATTGATCCATGTATCAATCCAGACGGACGTGATCGTTATGTAAACTGGTACAATAATGCAGTAGGTACAACTTACAATGCCGACCCTGCAGCTAGAGAGCATATGGAACCATGGCCTGCTGGCAGAACCAATCACTATAATTTTGATTTAAACAGAGATTGGGCTTGGCAAACACAAGTAGAGACGCAACAAAGAATTCCTTTGTACCAAAGTTGGTATCCTCAAGTGCATGTAGATTTTCATGAGCAAGGATACAACGAGCCTTATTATTTTGCACCGGCTGCAGAACCATTACACGATGTATTGACCCCATGGCAAAAATCTTTCCAAGATCAAATTGGAAAAAACCACGCAAAATATTTTGATCAAAACAATTGGTTGTTCTTTACAAAAGAGCGTTTTGATTTATTGTATCCTTCTTATGGAGACACTTACCCAATGTACAATGGCGCTATTGGTATGACCTATGAGCAGGGCGGTATTAGTGCAGGATTAGGTGTAATGGATGATAGTTATGATACAGTAACATTAGTGGCAAGAGCGACTCATCATTTTACAACTAGTTTATCAACCATTGAAATTAGTGCAGCGAATAGAGCACAATTATTGGAGAATTTTAAAAAGTATTTTGACAATAGCCGTCAAGGTACTGTGTCTGATTACAAGACTTTTATCATGACTGCAAAAAACGCCAATCAGTTAGAAGCATTGGCTGGTTTGTTAAAGAAAAACAATATTGAATATGGTACTTTAAATAATGCACAAGCAAAATTCAAAGCATTTGATTATTATACTAAAAAAGAAGCAGATTTTGTAAACGAAGGGTATACTTTAGCGGTGAATGTAAACCAAGCACATAGCGTATTGGCACGTGTTTTATTAGAGCCAATCACACAAGTGAATGATTCGAATACTTACGATATTACTGCATGGTCTTTACCTTATGCGTATGGTGTACATGGTTATGCAACTAAGCAGCCCATGTCAATTGAGCCTGGTTTTAATGTAGTTGCGCCTGCTATAACGACGAGTGCGTATGGCTATATTATTCCATACCATTCTTTTGCAACAGGCAAGGCTTTGGCACAATTGCTAAAAAATAATGTGAAAGTGCGTTATGCCGAAAAAGCATTTACTATGAATGGTAGAAATTACGAAATTGGCACATTGGTTGTGTTAAAAACGAGTAATCAAGCCAATTGGAGTGACATTACAAAATCGGTTTGCAGTAGTTTAAATATTGAAGCAGTTGCGGTGAATACAGGATACGCTGAAAAAGGAGCTGATTTTGGTTCGCCAGATATTGCGATTATCAATCATGCGCCAAGAGTGGCGATGTTGACTGGAGACCAAATAGCAGCATTATCTGCAGGTGAGGTTTGGAGCTTTTTTGAGCAACAATTAAACTATCCAATTACACAATTGACTTATACGCAATTGAACAGAATCGACTTAGACAAATATGATGTCTTGATTGCGCCAGATGGACAATACCGTGATTTAAACACTAAAGCGATTACAGATAAATTACAAGCTTTTGTTAGAAAGGGTGGGGTATTGATTGCTTTAGAAAATGCAGCGAGTACTTTGGCAGCGAATGCAGATTGGGGTATTCGTGTTAAAGAATCAGCAAAAGAAGAAAAAGCAACTGTACAACAATTGGTAAAATATGCCGATAGAGAAAAAGAATATTTAAAAAGTTCTATCCCTGGCGCTATTTATAAAACCTATATGGATGAAACACATCCATTGGGTTTTGGTACCAACGGCATTTACTTTAATTTAAAGCAAGACAAAGTATTGTTTGAACCTTCTAATAGTGCTTGGAATGTAGGTAGCTTCAAAAAAGACAGCTACATCACTGGCTTTGCTGGCGTGAAGGCGAAAGCTGCATTAGAGGAAGGCGTAGTGATGGGTGTAAAGCAAGTGGGCGCTGGTCAAGTCATTTATATGTCAGATGATCCAATTTTCAGAAACTTCTGGGAAGCTGGAAAATTAATTTTAACCAACGCTGTTTTTTTACACGGTAAATAATTTTAATCCTTTTATTTTATATACATGAAGCAATTTTCATTGGTTTTATTGAGTATAGTTTGTTCGGCACAAATTGGTTCTGCACAAAAAAATAGTGCAGAAATTTATACTCAATTAAAACAAATGGAAGTGCTAGGGAGTGTGCTTTATATAGCAGCACATCCAGATGATGAGAACAATGCCTTCCTGCCATACCTTACTAAAGAGCGCCATTATCGAACAGCTTATTTGAGTTTAACCAGGGGTGATGGTGGCCAGAATTTAATTGGGAAAGAGCAAGGGGTTGAATTAGGGTTGATAAGAACGCAGGAATTATTGGCCGCAAGAATGCAGGATGGGGCGGAACAATATTTTTCGACAGCGTATGAATTTGGTTTTAGTAAATCTGCCAAAGAAGCTTTGGCTATATGGGATCATCAAAAGGTATTGAGTGATGTAGTTTGGGTGATTCGAAAATTCCAACCAGATGTGATTATCACTAGGTTCCCTGGAGATGCTAGAGCGGGACATGGACACCATGCAGCTTCCTCTATCATTGCACAAGAAGCCTATATCGCAGCTGCAGATCCAAAGCAATTCCCTGAACAGTTTAAATATGGCGTTCAACCTTGGAAGGCAAAACGAATTTTATGGAATACATTTAATTTCGGCACGATCAATACCACCAATGACAATCAACTTAAATTAGAAGTGGGAGGATACAATCCTGTCATTGGAAAAAGTTATGGAGAGATTGGTGCAGAAGCAAGAACCATGCATAAAAGCCAAGGTGAAGGAAGACCAAGAAGAAGAGGGTCTTATTTTGAATTCTTCCAACATTTAAATGGAGACAGTGCAAAATTAGATCTCATGGATGGGGTGACTACCAATTGGTCTCGTTTAAATGCAGCTAGCATTCAAGAACAATTAAAGATAATAATTGGAAAATATACATTCGATCAGCCCTCTGCAATTGTTGCTGACTTAGTGGCGATTTACCAACAAGTAAATGCTTTGCCTAAAAGCAATTGGAAGGAATATCAATTGAATTTGATTCAATCCACCATTGAATCTGCTGCTGGTTTATTGGCAGAAGCCACTACAACCAAGCCACAAGTGCTTCCAGGATCATCCATTTCGATCCAAGTATTGGTGAACCAAAGAACCAATATAAATACTACATTAAGTCGTATAGAATTGTTGTCTAATCAAGTTTCAGTAATGGATACTGTTGTTGGAGCAAATTTAATTGCCAATCAAAACCAACAATACGCCATCCATTACAATGTGCCTCTGTCTCAACCTATCACACAGCCTTATTGGTTGGTGGCACCTAAAACAGAGGGGATGTTTGTGGTGCAGGATCAGAACATGATAGGTAAGGCAGAAAACAATCCTCCATTCTCCATCCTATTGAAATATAGTATTGCAGGTCAACTATTCGAAAAAATAGTTCCAGTACATTACAAATATTTGGATCCAACTAAAGGGGATGTCTATCAACCAATTGTGGTATTGCCAAAAAAAGAAGTTGCACCTATTAAGTCTGTAGTATTAATGCCAACCACAGGAAATAAGTCAGTTCCTTCATTTGAAGAAGGTATGTTTCATAAGACCATTCAATATGATCATATACCAGCGCAAACTTATTTCCAAAATGCAAGCATGCAGGTGGTGAAAGTAGATATTAAAAAGCAAGGTCAAAAAGTGGGTTATATAGACGGGGCTGGTGATGCCATTCCTGAAGCGCTTGAGCAATTGGGGTATGAAGTAGTTTATTTAAAAGAAGCAGACATCACTGCGGCACATATAAAAGGATTAGACGCGATTGTAGTGGGTATTCGTGCATTTAACATGTACGATTATCTAACAGAGAAACAGTCCATTTTAAACGACTATATTGCTGCTGGCGGCAATTTAATTGTACAGTACATTAAAAGCAATCAAGTGGGGACTCAAAATATTAAAATGGGGCCTTATCCATTTACGATCAATTCAGGGAAGCGTGTTACTGAAGAAAATTCGCCAGTCACATTTTCGTTACCCAATCATCCGGTACTGAATGTTCCGAATAAAATCAATTCAGAAGACTTTAGTAATTGGGTGCAAGAAAGAAGTACTTATCAGGCCGAAAATATAGATCCTCATTTTCAAACGCCTTTGCAAATGAATGATACGGGGGAGAACCCTAGTCAAGGAAGTTTATTGATTGCGCCTTATGGCAAAGGTAATTTTGCTTATGTTAGTTTGGCTTTGTTTAGACAATTGCCAGCAGGCAATCCAGGTGCCTATAAATTATTCGCAAATTTAATCTCCCTTCCTAAAAATTAATCCACCATGAAGCAACGTAGGAAAATAAGTTTCTTTATGCTCTTGGTTATTGGGCTTGGCATTGGTTGGATGCTCAAAAATGTCAAAGTTGGATTGATAATTGGTATCGTGATGGGATTACTCCTCACTAGCTTTGTGAATCCATCCAAATCGAGTGGCAAGCGCAAAAGCGATTAAGCCTAAGCCCGTTACAATCAATCCACTCAACATCATTTTAGTCCCTGTAGAATAAAAAATGGCTGCCCAAATGAGGATGGCAATCAATAAAGGGAGGGGGAACAAAGGCATTTTCCATGGGAAAAAATCCTTGCCTTTTCTTTTGTATAAAATCAATAAGCCAATTGCTTGACCAATAAATTGAATCATGATTCGCATGGCTAATATACCATCAATCACTTCCTTTAATCTAAAAAGCAAACTAAATACAAATGCGATTGCACCTAATACCAATAATGATCGGTGGGGAAAATGAAGTTTAGGATGGAGTTGGGCGAAAAAGGAGAAGAAGGATTTATCCTGTGCAGCTGCATAAGGAATCCTGCTATAACCTAAGGTTGCAGAGAACACAGAGGCAAATGCAACCATCAAAATTAAGATGGTAGCAATGGCACCCGCATTTTGTCCATACAAAGTTTTGATATAGTCACTCACTACAAATTTGCTATTGACAATGGTGTCAAAAGGCAATACGCTGGCTACACTGATATTCATGGCTAAATATAAAATAGAAATCCCCGTAATAGAAATGAACATACTTCTTGGTATATTCCTAGTGGGGTCTTTTATTTCTGCTCCTAAATGACAAACATTGTAATAGCCTAAATAACTATATACTGACTTGACACTCGCAAAACCTAATGCAGCAACAAATCCATATTCAATTTTAAGACCATCATTGATATGTAAAATGGGTTCCATGAAATTACCATGTGCAATCCCTCCAAAAATGATCCACAAGAGGGTAGTGATTACACCTACCCATAATAACACAGAAATTTTACCAATGGATTCAATATTTCTGTACAATAAACTAATCACTAAAATCACCACGGCGCCACTCACTAATTTTTCTTGAATAAAACTTAAGTGAAAAAAGAAATTCGCATATTGAGAGAATCCAATGGCAGCAGATGCAATGACTAAGGGTGCTTGAATCATGGTTTGCCATACAAAAAGAAAGCTCATTAATTTACCCCATTTACCTCCGTAGCCTTCTTTTAAAAAATGAAAACTACCACCTGCTTTTGGTAAAGCGGCCCCTAACTGACTCCAAACCATGGCGTCTACATAGGACAAAACAGCGCCTGCTATCCAAGCATATAAAAAATAAGGGCCACCCATAATCTGAGCTACGACACTCAATACAACAAAGGGGCCAATGCCTACCATGTCAATCATATTGATGGCAGTTGCATGTAAAAGACTTAATTTGCGGTCTAATTTAGGATTCATCTTAGCAACAAGATAATCAAAAAATGCTACAATTATGATCGATTCATTCAAGCAAGTAAGCTGGGCCAATACGGCTTCGATATATGAAGTGAATATTCGTCAATATACTGCCGAGGGTACTTTTAAAGCATTTGAAACGCATCTGCCAAGATTGAAGGATATGGGCATAGATATTTTATGGTTCATGCCCATCACTTCAATTAGTCAAACCAACAAAAAAGGAACCTTAGGAAGTTATTATGCTTGCAGTAGCTATACAAAAATCAATCCTGAATTTGGTACAGAAAATGATTTTAAAGATTTGGTGAATGCGGCACAAGCATTAGGCATGAAAGTGATTATTGACTGGGTAGCAAACCATACAGGAAGACAGCATGAATGGATGACGCAAAATCCAAGTTGGTTTACTCAGGATGCCGCTGGTAATTTTACTGAACGCAATGGATGGGATGACGTAGTGGATTTAAATTATGAAAACAAGTCCATGCGCGCTGCATTAATCGATGCCATGTTGTATTGGGTAAAGCAATTTACTTTAGATGGATTTAGATGCGATATGGCACATTTAGTGCCTTTGGATTTTTGGGTAGAAGCGAGAACAAGTTTGGAGCAAACTAAAAAATTATATTGGTTGGCGGAATGTGAGGAGC
>JACCEA010370801.1_pt1 | contig 17183 bp, 9 predicted proteins | sample 7449851 | NCBI WGS metagenome assembly JACCEA01 (sample SAMN15323453, study PRJNA562643) | freshwater metagenome | isolation source: river surface water | place: USA:Blue River Watershed | collected 2017-08-18
TGGGAGGGTATGGTTTTGGTATTGCGTACACTATCTGCCGCGATAATTGACGATTTTCATCTCGCGACGGTTGGATTGGTTGATATTGATAACCAAGCAACACAACATGGATTTGAACAAAAAAGTGCAGAAATTTTGAGTGTCTTGGCCAAAGATGATGGTCTGGATATAATACAATGTTCGAAGAAATTGAAGGAGCTTAAAGAAGGTATTGGGTCAATGTCCGTCAACAAAAACAAAATCTTAATGTTTAACAATCATTCCCTGGATAAAGAGTATGTTCCATTCGTTAAACCCATTTGTGTAACCCAAGAAATGTCTCCAAGTATGCACAAATTGAGATCAACTGATGTTGCAAAATCGAAAGTTGTTGGAGCTGCAAGACCATGGACCTCCAGTGGATGGCGACGACTAGAACAGGTTGTAAAAGATCATGATTCTACATTCAAGGTTGAAAGTCACAGCAAGCACCCACCACTGGAAGTGGTGGGTGCCAGTAAGGTATTGACTGACCATCATCCTGGTGTTTCTTCTACGAAGGTTGAATGTCTACTACGCAATAGTGACAATAGCGTTAAATATTGGCGTCCAGTTCTCGATGAATTGGTTATGTTGGCGGGTGAGATAAAAGATATTCTCATGCTGACAAATCGCCAGAAATTGCAGCAAAGCGAAATGTTTGGACAACTAACATCGAAAAGTGACTATGATAATATTGTCACCAAGCGAGACGTGCGATCAGTAACGGATGATAATTTTATTCATCCTTGCAAAAAAATGTTTTTTGATGACGAGGAGTTCAGTGCTCCTGCTAGATATGCAAATGGTTCTTGGGATGTGGGTGAAGAAATGCTAGATAATAATGAGTCAACCGTATTGGTTGGCTTGAATGAAAAAGATTCACATTTTAGATCGTTTCGGTCAGAATATGTGAGAAAAACAGATTTGGGTCTTGTCAATCGTAGCAGTGATGGTTTAGGTGAAAAGTTGCATCGACACGGCGTGTATGAAAAATTGATTTCTTCTGTTTACCATTTCACCAAAGAACGAGAACACTCAGATTTGATGAAATATGCGATGGTGATGTATGACCGATACCAGCAACATCATAATGAAGCGAAGAAAATGAAAAATGTATTGGTTTCCCTTCAAAATAGTCATCATGTATTTGAAGATGCTGGGTTTTTAAGATATCTTGAGAAACAATCATTGCATCACGGTAGAAAGTCAATTAGACATTCCTGCAACACAGGTTCCCATGAAAATGCCAACCTAACCGTCTCAGATATTAACGTTGCTCCAAAAAAATACAAAGAGTACTGGGATAAGAAACATAAAGGCTTCAGTAGATCGCATGTTGCGATTATGTCAACTGAGTTATCTAGTAACACAGATTTCGACATCCAAAGAAAGCCCATGCGAAATTTTGACGTTTCCAAAGAATTAGGTAAAACTTTCAACATTCCCCCAAAAGAGGACATGACGAAGCAAAAGATTGATGACGAAGATTACATTTCAAATTACACTGACATTGTTAATCGCAGCCTCGATCTTTGTGACAGTATCGATGGTTCAACCCAACCAACAATTGCAAGCAATATTTCAAGAAAGAGGGAAAAGGTTCAAAGATCGATTGAAGTAGCTCGTTTACATTATGGAAATCCATTGTCCAGTTCTCCTGGGCAACAGCAAAGTGTTCATATTGCAACTGCTGTGCAAACAATGTCATTCGATCGCGCGGCAGAGGTAAAAATTTTGCAAACAGGTCCAACACAAGATGAGATCAATCTTTTCAATGAAAGGCAAGTGAAGAATCAAGCAACTCTGTGGACTAAATCCCTGTCGGATGTTGTTTAAATTGGCATATTAACTGTCGCATAAACGGAAATTTAAACTTAACCAATAGAATATTAACCATCTTATGACATCAATTTACAAGGATCGATAATTTCTCTGTTTTATTACTAAAGGCTTTTTGGTAATGCAGAGATGAATCCAGAATGAGTATCAAACCATTTCTTATTAACTTCTTTGAGCTTTTCTTCCGCGGCGGTAGGGTCAACTAGTTCCAATCCTTGGACAGGTGTAAAAACTAGCGACGAAGATAAACCGTGCGTTTGTCCTGAAGATGTTTTCACTACTTTATTTGCTTTACTTAAGAATTTAGACCGCACTTGTGCAGCTCCACGTACTTTACTTCCAGCAATAGAAAATGAACCACCCCCGTAAATAATATTTTGAGAATTGAACACAGAACCATTGTCGTTCCCCATTGCGCTGTCTCCATATTCTCCACCATCCAAAGAGAATTGGATCTTGTTTTGTTGCTTTTGTAATTCCGTGGCCATAAAACGCTCCTTCATTTTACGAATTCGTTTTCCCCCTCGTCGTGATTTCTTCTTTTCCTCAGGAACTGGAAGTGCCTTTTTAGTTCTGGCTTTTTGTGGTTCAAGCAGTTTATCAACTTTGCTCTCAATCTCCCTTCTCATTTTCAGCCCTTCATGATTGCTAAAATGTATCTGATAAGAATCAATTCTAGCCGCGAGAGCGACTTTTGCAGCTAAAATTTTCAAGATTTTCTTTTTCAAATCTGGTGGTGCACTTACCACCAGATCACAATTTGCAATGACACCCTCGTGCTGGTGGGTACCCATACTTGACAATCCAAAGTTTCCCGATTTTTGCTGTCCTATTACCTGAATATTGCATGCGGGAATCTTAGCCAAAGAAACCAATCCCCCAACTAAGCCGATTAATTGAGCTGCGAGTTGGCTACCTATGAGGATACTCAAATTCGGAGCAATACGGTTGATGTGTTTCGAGACAAATGACAACAAGAAATTCTTGTCATCATAATACTGCAATATAATGTTGCAGCCGCGTAAAACATCTTGCAACTGATTTTCTGATAATGGTTTACCTTGGGTCGTCGATGCACTTACAGATACAACCATTATTTGCTGTGGACTTAACAAGTTATCGAGGTATACTTCCGTTAAATCCATTTCATTGCCGACTTTTTGAATGACACGCACAAGTTCCAAAGGATTTGTCAAAATTGTCATCAATTCAGGAAATTTATTGGAATACAATTCCCAAACAAATTTTATGGTCGACTGCAATTCATCATCGATCTCTAATAACAGATCGTTAATTCGTAGAATTAATTGATACTCCCTATCGTTTTCGAGATCCTTTATTAATAAAATATCTTCACTAAGGCCATGAGAAAATTCAAGCTGATAGTGATCATCACGAAGGTTTTGAGCTGTCAAGGCTTGACAATTTACTCCATCAACATTTTTTGTGTCCTCAGTGTCAACATCGATCGAATCTGTTATTTTATCAAAACTTCCAGATCCACTATAGCTATCATCATCTTCGTCATCGTCTTCATCTTCGACAAAACTACGTTTTTGACCAACCACATCTTGTACAGATATTGGCGGTCTCGGATGTATTGCAGTAACATCAAGCAGCAGCTCCTTGTAGCGAGAGGAAATCGCCAAAGATCCCAACGTTGCTGGTGTTTTTATTCTGCTCAACATTGTTCTGTACTATTGATTTTAGCCTAGAGTGCAATTCGATATGATACAATACCAGAAAATTCTTTTGTCAATTTTTTTTTTGGAATCGCACCGTGGAAACACTATGCAGCAGCGCAGCCACTCCGCACAGGACATCTTTGGCGGGAAACGAGCAGAGAGAGTGTGGAGTGCAGAGGAGAGCACATGCTATATAGCAGCAGCATACGCAGTACAGCAGCAACAACAGCAGCGTACAGCAGTATATCACAGCAGAGAAGCGCGCAGCAGGCCAGCAGCAGAACGCAGCGCAGCAGCAGCGCAAGCAAATCACGCCAATAAGAATGCCCTCTAGCTTGGCTCTGCTTGTGGCTTCATTTTTCTTTGTTGTTGTTCCAAATTGTGTCCCATGTCGCAATACCAAATATAGTATTCCTGCGCCATATTTGGTGTCATTATAAATACGAGCGACGGTGCACCGAAAAATTGGAGCAGTTAGAAAACTACAAGCAGCCATGTCGTGGTTTGAGCAGCTGGACCTTGGATCTTTACAGGAGACCATATCTCGTTCAGTGGGAGAGGTAAGACTTTGAATTTAATGGAATGAAGATGAATTTGATTATTTGCAAATAGGCGACTGACTTGATCAGCACTGTGCAGCGTTATGATTTGCTCAATCTCGATCAATTAGCGGAACAAGAGGAACAACAAAAGATTTCCTCAGAAAGGAATGTTGTTTCCCATCATTCTGCGGAAGAATTCCTTGACCATCAGCAAAATAGTCAATGTTGTGAGCGACTCCAAAGTGAAGAAGTATCACCTTCGGCGAATCATATGAAGGATCCATTTCCTTTGAAGAATCATATTCCAATAAATCCCAGTGCAAATGTTCTAATGTTGGATGATTTTGGTTTTGTTGGTTACGATGATCACATTGATGAAATTGAAAATTACCAAGAGAAAACCAATTCAATATCTGAGGTCAAACTTGAAATTCAAGATGAGCAAAGTTTTGATTTTTCTAGCTTTTGGGATTCAACGGACATATTCCGAGATGGAATGTTGAAAATCGAGGAATGCGACGAAGACACTGTGGTTGAACCATCTTCTACCTCAATATCCGCTGTGCAAAGTAATATGGATCTATTTCCCAAGCGCCTTATGGCAAATTTTACGACAATTCCTCAACCATTAAATTTTTTTGATGACGTCAATATTAATTTAGAAGATGATCCAATTTTGAAGAAGGTAGCTGAGAATAAATTTAACCAATCTCTCCATGCTGCTCAATTTTTCAGTGCTCCAACCCCCGTCGATCCTCCCAGCAACACTCATTCTCTATCATCAAATTTATCTGCTGACTTTGTTCGAGATTCTAGATCAAAAGTCTCAGTACTGACAGCTTGCAGTAATTTTGTTAAATTTTTTAGTTTCCAGTTATCGGTGGTGAGCCAACAGTGGCAATTATTCGCAAATGTTTTGCACAGTAGAACGTCACCACCCCTTATTGTGTTGAGAGAGTTTTTTCAACTTATTTGGTTATTAGTCAGGGCCAGTGGGGTCATTCTCATTCATTTTTTCCTATTCTTTTTTCAAGTGATATTTAAATGTACGGGAATCCAGATCGACATCGTAAGTGTTTTCTCTCTTCTCGAGTCGCTATCTCTGTTCATTTATACTGATCATATTTATAGCATGCGATATCTCGAGGTGCTTCCAATGCGTTTTGCCGTTCTCTTAATTCTTCCCATCTCATGATCGGTGAGTCCGACGCAAATTATTAATAATATGAAGCGCCTATCGTTTTGTACTTATTTAGGTGTATCACTTGGCTTGCTAGTGTTAATAGGTTTTAAAATGTGGTATAGATCTTCGTCTTCTAAGTCGATTGATTGATCTGTTTCCTTGATGAGTGCTTGAATACTTCCGTTTTCTTCCACTTGTAATGTCAATCGGTGCGGGGGAGCATCATATAACTTAATAATGGCGAAGGAGTGATTGAAATTCTGAGGTTTGCCAGAGTCTCAGTATCAAGTAGTTACATTTTGTCGAAGTATTTGGATTTCTACTTTTCGACTTGGTCCATGCGCTGTCCCTTCCGCCACTTCATTTCGAATTTGAAGTATAAAAGGACGTCACAGTCCGTTCAGCAAGTTGAATTTTCTAGTGATAATAGACTAACAAACTCAACAACCATCAATGTAATATTCTCCATGCTAATAATAATTTTCTATAAATATTCATCCCCTAAGAATACAGCTCTATTCTCTGCCTCTTGACTCACGATATTCAGATCTACGGATATATTCATTAAGATGATGTAGCTACTGTTATTCAAATATTCCACATCAGCTACACAAAACCAATCTATCATCAGTTTCAAACAAATATTAAGATTAGTTGAACAAAGATATATCGTGAAATATGTACCATATTAGTATAAAATATTATGCACAGTATATATATTTTATTCCTCTTTATCCCTAACGCTCATCGGTTTTAAAAATCGAACCTCACTTGTCCGATTTACATTTACAGCCACTGTATTTAGCCAATCTAAGCAAGTGCAGGATATTCCCTATATCATCGCATAAGAATTATGTCTTATTGAACCCGGTTAATGATGTATGATTTCTTAGATATACGGAATTGCTAAAATCCTCAATTATAAAGGAAATCATTTAAACATTTCATTAATTAAAAGGACGACAATCCCAAATCCAGAATCAATAACAGATTTTGTTTTATTTATTCTATTGTATCACATATCCCATACCCTACCACAGAAGTATTGACATATATTACAAATGGCATCTGCGGGATTGCCGTCATCTCATATTGTGGACCATGCAAAACAATTGATATCTCATGGTCCTATACTTCTGAGCAAACTGTTTAGCTTAAAGGCGCATTTGTTGACTTTGCCAAAGAGAAACTTGTACTTGAAGGATAGTGAATGGAACAAATTGAGATACCGATTAGAAAAGCGATTTCCAGCTCTTCCGGATTTCAACAAGGTTTGAAAGCTATATCGCCTTTTCAATCATTGTAATTTGGTCCAATAATTGCTGATAGATCACTGGTTCAAGCACTTTCTTGTCTAATATTGCTGAAATTCGGTCGGACTTAACTTCATGCTTCAACATATTTTGCTGTGTTGCTGATTTTATTAAGTCAGCGAAAGAAGTTTTGGAAAAAATCCCGAAATTCTTGTTGGAGTTCAGGGTAAGAAATAGCTATTTGATCATGCAATCCTTAATACTACTTTTGCACGTAATAATAGATGCGCAGGAATAGACCACTTCTTTTAATATGGGCAAGAATATTTGTCATATATATGAAAATAGTATACCTTCTTGATCTTGTTCCGGAAAAGTTTGTCGTGTTGCCGATGTATTGCGCGGCCAGTCAGATAGGAGGTTATGAAATCTCAATTCAACAACTTGAAGAGTAAGAATAAATATGTTCGTATTCATGTCACGACATACATTCATTTTATGATGTTTCAGAATAAGATCACTTCTTGTGGATGGTGATAATTTTCAAAGAAAGTGCATTGACTTTTTCGCACCACTCCGTCAACACATTGGTGTGATCATACTGGAGATGAAAGATACAATTTTTTCCCTGAGTGATCCTGAATCGATCAGGAATAACAACGTTTTCAATCCAATTTATGATAGAAACAACATGGGATTACCTTCCAATCGTGTGGTATGATATTATTTGATCCAATTATTCATTGAAAATTATGGCATACTGTTTCTTAGTTGACCACTTCCAACGATTCTTCGTTATATTCTGAGACGATTGAGTTAAATTTTTACTATGAATTTGCTGTTCTTGGAATTATCGTTGCACCCCATTGTTTATATGATGAGAATATTTTGGCTGTTCTGGAAGAAGTAGTAAAGTACCGAGCATTAATTCCCCTTTATCGCGATTTGGTAAGCGCTATTAACGGTTTTGCCTTAATAATTTTCTTATAATATTATAGAGCATCAATATTCATATTGAGCTTGAAAAGGTTTCGTTTTTATTTCCAACTGAAGTGGATAAGTTCCAAATCCCAAAGGGTTTCAAATTAGCAAATCGTTTGAAACAAATATCACGAGATTCACTGAAGGTAGTTGGAAAAATGCAAAAGAAGCGCAGACTTGTTGTACTACATGATTTATTGATTTGGGGTAATCTTTTGCAAATCTCTCCGGGATGTGTAGGACCCAAATTACCAGTTATATTGGCAGCTTGTAATCTTCTGAAGGGTGAAGTTGTAGCATTTTTCAGACACTACTCTGGATTTCTTTGTCGCAAAGATTCTAGAGCATACTATGATATTTTGACATTCAAGGATGGCGAAGATATCAGTGATTGCTTGCATGCGCTTTATTTGCTGGAAAATATTCTTCATCGTGCTGACGTTACAATCGTCAATTATTACTTAGAATATCTGTTTAGAGCAGATTTCGAGAGTTTACAACAATTCGAAGATTTGTTCCTCAATCACTTTTCGGGAATGATTCATATGTATGAAAATATTGCTCGTTGCACTGAATCATATCATCTTTACCATAAGGATGACGCTACCGAAATATTGAAAATTTCTTCCTCCATTCAGGATGAATTCCTAAAGCTTGTGCTCATTTCATCAAATCCTTCTATTTTATCTGCAATGAATATTCACGCTCAGAAGTTCGAACAATTCTTACAATTAATGTATGTCATATCCGATCATTGCATTTTCTGTTGTGATAAGCTCAGGACTCAATATCAATTGGAATGTATTAATCCATTTCAGGCTGGATGGTTTCGTCCCGCCTGGCTTGAAGTGTTTGCAAATTGCATTCGTTCCACTTCTTTGAACAGTTCATTTGGCGTATTTTCTCGCAATAAGCAAAGAAATTACAATGCTATGATGTTTTTAAGACCTATGCAAGATATATTATTCAACCTCGAACTGGGTAACCCTTCGGTTTTAACTGAAACAAGTCGATCAGAGATGCAAGAACTTGGTGACGCAGCAATAATGTTCGCAGATACAATGTTAACTTATGTTACTGACTTCGTTAAAGCATCCATCAAAACATTGTGGGAATATTTGAGGGCACTGGAAGCCCAATATCATCCTATTGAAGTAATAAATCGAATTTTGCGCTTCCAATCAGGTTCCAGCGACCCGCAACAGAACAATTTTGTTCCTGGTATGGAAAGCGATTTGTGGGCTACTTCGCAGATAAAAGAATTTATTAAATTGCAAGAACATTTGAGCAATATTTTATCCGGAATCAGCAAAACTCTGCCCTCTACCATTCAAATTTACACGCGAATTTACAAAGTCGAACAATTTGTGTATGAAAATATAATTGCTCACTTCAGAGGATATTTGGTGGACCATTTTTCAACGGTAGATCGCAGTTACCTTTGTCGATTTAGTATGGGAGTTACAAGATTTACTCATAGTTTGCTAGCGCTTCAGTTCATCGCCCAATCTTTACCTAATTCCTCATTTTCGATGGCATTAAAGGAATTGGTACATTTAGATATTGTCCCTCCAAATGTTATTCCTCCGACTGGAATTACAGTAGCTGAATTGTCCAGTAAAATTTCTATGCCTGGAGGAATGAATTCAACTATCATCGGAATAATATCGAGTTGGTTCTTGGAAGTTTACCGTCAAATTGGCTGCAACGATGAATCGCATGGGTTTGCATATGTGCCACACAGGAAACTATTCACCAATTTGACTCGGTTAAAGAAATTGAGGACCTTGAATAATGTCAAAAGGGGACAGTTTGCGTTAAAGACAAATACTTCCCTATTTACCAGTGCAACCTCAACGACTTCTCATGATGATTTTGGAATAGAGATATATTTATCTCATGATGAATTGGTTGCGTTGGTTCGAGTTATAGGTGTTCAAGGAATGAGGATCATTGAATCCCTTCTACTAGACGAGGTTTTTCAAGAAATGATGAAACTTTTGAATTATTTGAATGAAGATGGAGAATACATCTCAATGTTTGAGGGTCGATTGTCCGTGGATCCTTCAGTTGCCAGCAAGATATCGCGGTTGCAAGAATGCAGGAAATGTTTAAGATCAATAGGAGTTGCATTAATTCTCAGAGAGGTAAGATTAAGCTGCTATGATATTTTTGGTTCTAATCTCATTAATTTTATTAGCATTTTATTCATGCTGTGAAAGATGTTATGAGTATCTCTGATCATGACATATTTTCGACTGTTGTAGCTGCGTCAGATACTTGCAATGTATGGTCTGATTCTTCACTCGATAAGCGTTCATTATTTTATACACTTTGTCATAACTTTGGAGTTGGTGATATTCGAGATATTTCATTGTTTACAAGTTTATATGGGCGATTTCAAGACAAGAAGATGAGCTTCAATGATATAAAAGTTCTGTATAAAACATTGCCAACAATCGGAGCTGCTTTATTAGTTGATCCAAGAACTTGGCAGAACAACAAATATATCAACGACTTGGCCCTTTTTGAGGCTGATGAATATTCTGTTCAATATGCGCTCGCAAAACTGTTTGTATTCAACCATAATGTTGTGACTGGTTCCGTGATTAGTCATTGTGACCAACATTTGATGGGTGTAACACTTGCTTCAATTAGCAGTATTAGTGAATTAATTTTGAGTGAAGACAATGATGATTTTGAGGAGGTTTCATTGTTTGAGAAGCTCAATATTGACGCGAAACAACATTTATCAGCGACTGATGGAGTCGGGAGATTCCAATTTTCTTCACCCATTGATGATTCTGTCTTGACGATGCTAGCAGGATCTCCGTTGCAGTCCAGTGTCATAAAACCTCGCGACACAACCATTATTAGAGGCACAAGCTTACGTGATTGTTCCAACTACATATGTAAAGGGTATCTAAAGCGCGCAGCAAATGCACTGCTAACGGCTCGGTGTTCCACTGACTCATCTCGTTGGGATTTACCATTTGCTGCGATAACAGTTTTGCTGGAGCAGTTTATCAGTCTCCTTCCGGGAGGAATCAGACCTGGTCATTTGGAACAATATTTGCCGTACGACATCATGCATTTCGATTTAGTCGATGTTGCGGTTGGGAAATTTTATCCTTCTGGGAATTACTCAGAGTTTACTTCAGTATCATCACGTGAAGTTCAGAATTTCTCTTCAAGCGCAGATCCTGCACTTCGCACAATGGATTGACTTGCTATATTTTATACATCTTAATGGAAAAACTCATTCTATATTAATTTCTCGTCATTTTTTTTCTTTTCTTACAACCAGCTAATAATTTTTGCATCATCCATTGTATTAAAACAATTGCTACAACACACACTTCATCCCTAAAAACCACTCAACAAAATTTTCGTATCAGAAGCAGAAACTATAACACAAGATCAGACACTATAAGATTTATGTCTTATGATGGAGTCCGCCTTGAGAGTTCTCAAGGCTTGATCAACAATTAGTCTTTCTTTTGCATGATCTTTCCAATCTTCCATCAAAATTTTTGAATAACCCTGCACTGAATCAAGCTCTTTTAATGCTTCTTTAATCTTGCCGCGATCTAAATAGTAAGCAGCACGAGCCAAAATCTCTTCCGTTCCTTGCCCAGTCACAAGTCCTCGCGGAGCAGCTGAAATAGATGCTAAAAATGTTCCCACCAATTGGCCAATCATTTTTGGTGCAGCTTCTGGTGCTAGGGCAGCCTTACGTACTTCGTCACGCATGACTTGAAAACGAACTTGCAACTCTGGCAATGTCAAAGCTCCCTGAGATTGAACACGTTGAGGCAATGCATTCAAAAGATTTACCACCAATGCATCATCTTGACAGAGTTCCTTTAAGTTCTTCAACTTGGACGCAATATTAGCAGTTTTGTTACTTCTAGAAGCTAAGATAGACGTATTTGATAGCATAAATTCTAAGCCGAGAACAGCCGAAGAAACTGCATGACTCTGCAACGTAAAATTGACGGCCTCCCGACTGCTATCAATGGCCTCATCATATTTTCTCAAATCCGCTTGCAAAGATTCAATCTTTGGATGTAAACTCAATAATATGTCAGAATGACTCTTGCGGAGAACAGCAACTTGATGGTTAAGCTGATCTTGTAATTCAGTGTGGATTTTTCTGGCTTGGACATCCAATTCTCTCTGCAACGTCGCTTGAAAACCATCCGCTTGAGCTTTGATGGTGGCATTCAACTCATCTTGATATTTTTTAGTGATCTCCTCAATTTTTGCATCAGCTTTGGCATTCAATTCGCATTCGCGATCAAAGAGAATTCGATGAACCTCAAACTCAAGCTCCTTACGTTGCTTAGCCATCAATCCTTCATATTTCTCTGTCAATTCATTTTCAACTTGACGTACTGAATGACTCAATCGAATAGTCTCCCAAGATAACCGTTCAAACATTTCCGCTGCTAACTGCGTGATACGAATTCTCAATGCATCGGCATCCAACTTGTGAATATCTTTCAAAAGAACAGCCTCAAGTTCGTGTCGCAATGCGATAGAATTTTTCGCAACGGTACTCATAACTTCGCCAACACTTCCCATACTATGAATACTGTGGAATGAATTTTCAGCTGCAACTTGAGGTAGTGGAGAAGTAGTACTATCATTAGATTGTTCAATGAGATGATTTTCATCAGATGCCAACGGGGCGTCCGCAAATACTGTATGGGGCGTATTTTCTTCCACAAGAACAGTCTCTGTTTCATCCGCAACCGTCGTAATATTTGCTTCTTCAACTACTTCGTTTAGTATCTCTGACTCAGCAGCCGCATTTGTAACGTTCTCCAACTCATTTTCAGAGCTTGGTTGGGGAATCGCTTCAATACTTGATTGAGAATCAGATTCCAAGGAGTTTACCGCGGAAATTCGTTCCAATACTTCGGATTTGGCAGAGTCGATTGAATCATCAATATCATGTGACTGTACATCATTAAATTCTTCCCGTTCGAGTACCTCTTCTACTCTTCGGGTTGGGGAAGGTGATCTTGGTCTTTGCTTCGAAGGCTTAGGCTCCAACAGCCCATATTCTCGGAGTTGTCGGAGCATAAAGATGAAAGGTTCCACGGCATCTTCAACGTAAGGATATTCCGCCAAACTCAATGCTCGAGGGCTCTCTTGGTCAACTTCATATGCTAAATACGCCAAACAAGAGAATGCGACCGTTGCTGTCAAAGTGAATATCGGAAAGCTCGACTTCTTGGCATTCGAAGAAAGTGGAGATATTTTAGAATCAGAGCTAGTAGGTTGAGTGGACAATCCTCTTTTGGAAGAAAGCCTCCTTACAGCTTGTGAATATGAGGATAAAGAAAAATTAGAAGGTAGTGAACAAGTAGTTTTATTAGCTCTGACTGCCGTCGCCAACAAAGTACTGCGTCGCGACAGTTTGTTCATCGTAAAATTAAAAAAAGAATAGAGCGTTCAACAGGTGTGCTAACAAGGAATAAATCTTTATAACAACGTTTGGATATTTGAAAGTTACTACAATCTAAAATCTATGCCTATATATATAAAGTATATCGGATATGTACGTGTGGCAGAGATTTGGGATTGAAAGAAGAGGTGGGTCCACTACTCAAATTCTCAAATTATGATTATCTAATCCCAAATCCGCTCCGCCTTTTTCATCATAAATCGCTGGAATGGAATCGTCAATAATTCTGTGGCAATTCTGTATATAGTTCAAGAGTTCAAGATCTATTCTGCCCTAGGAATGACTTCCAATCAATTAAAAATGATGATATTTGGATACTCTATCCGAGTTACTCCCATGCCTTCGCCTCGCAGTACTATTTGGATCTGATACAACAAAATACACATTTGATACTCATCGATAGACACCTCAGTGCATACATTTCGAGACTCTATAATGTATTAATAGTGTTTGAAGGTTACAAATCAGAAATCATGCTTTGGTGCTGTGGTAGTGTGATGGTGCTTTCAGGGAGGTCCACCTTTACATACCAACCAACAAGCCCTCATATATATAAGCAAGCGATCAGTTAGGAAGTGGTATTATAGTTGCCACTTGAAGTACGGAGTTGCTTTAAATTCCAAGGGTTTTGATAAGTACTTTTTTTTTTTTTTTTTGACAGTGAAGGTATACTTTAAATTGGATCATGTACACATGGCGTGTGCACCGGTCAGTACTAGTATGTTATATTTAAGAGTAATAATATTTTTTACTAGATTGCATTTTTCGTCCAGTATTGAACCCTCTTTTTCTTTTAAGTTACAGTACCACAGACACAACACACGATGGATCTGTAAGAGCAAGTGACAATCAATCAAGCAAGAAACGACGAACTTATAAGTGAACAAAGACAATAATGATCGATCTTGTCTATACATTAAAAAGTGACCGTACTACTAACCACCTTGAACACTCCATCCTTCATCAAATTACATAGTTTGGCGAAAAAGAACATCGCGAAGCTGAATTCCGAAGATCAGAAATCATGACAAATGAAAATGCTTTATGATATGATATTTAAGCCAATTCATAGTGTAAGAACATGTACAGACCAAACCACCAATCGCTTCACCGAACCACTTTCAAGACAACACAACATTGTCATACTGAATGAATGGGATTGATCGTTATTACATGCAAGGTGATGATAACATATATTCACCTATATGTCAAGTGATTCTTTCTTTAGACATTGAATAGGTATCACTTCATATGAATGAGCCCCACAGGACATAATCATAGATGTTGAACCTTTAGAATTATAATGCACACAGTAAAATGTCATTGAAAGATCATAGTCAGTAGGAATATTATTAAAAATTGACTTAAGTGTATGGCGTTATTAACGATAATTATAATTGTTGGGAAGGAATTATCAGAATAATTAACTCATGTTCTTCAATAAAAAATTATTATTGTTTGTGTCTCATGAAATATGTTGGTTGTAGGAATGAAATTTATAATTGCCTTGTGATGAATTGATTTATGATTAACAGCTGTAATGTAACGTGTCAGTGATGTGACTAACGTGTCATTGAATTGACCTAAGTGTCACTAAGTTAACTAACTTCACTCACATTCGGTGATCATACAATACAGCAAAAGGGGTGTATAGACAGCTGGTTTATGACAGTGTATGTAAGTCATTAGAATTAGTGATTTACGTATATAGAGTGAATTACATTGGTTTACATTCTTGCATTGTGACGGTTCAAGATATGTTATTTATGAATTTGAGCTATCTCGGCTTGGTCTGGCTTAATGGCCTAAGACAGTAGCTTGTTGAGATATGCTTGTGTAGTGATGTAGATTGATTGTGTTTCTTAGAATTAATTGTGTTAAGAAATAGGAAATACTACAAGAGTGCTTTATTAGGACGGACGTTTGTAACATTCATAGCAGGAGGCTGGGAGTTTATCTTTTTGGGGGCGAAAAATCCCAAATCGAAACTTTCTCTCGTCATCTTTTTTTCTTGTTCTTTGCCAAAATCCATCCCAAGCAAAGAAACTTCAAAATAAATTCAACTCTGTTTTGTTTACCATCATTGTTTTGCACGCCCTTCTTCATGACCTGAAAGAATGGCAAGACGTTACGATCAATCAACTACAACATTCTCTCCCGAAGGTTTGTTGTTAATATGTACCTAAAGGCATTTTAAATGAAATTTGCAATAACAGGCCGTTTGCACCAAGTCGAGTATGCAATCGAAGCCATCAATAATGCGGGAACGTGTTTAGCATTGCAATCAGTGGACGGAGTGGTTCTAGCAGCGGAAAGAAAAGTCGTCTCGAAGTTATTGGCGCCTTCCAAAACAAGTGAAAAAACATATACAATAGACAACCATGTTGTATGCCTTGTCGCAGGATTAACTTCTGATGCAAATATTTTGATCAATCAAGCACGACTAGGTTCTCAAAGGTGAGTTTTAGATTAGAGAAAATCCTCTTGGTTTGTTTATACTGTGGATTAGGTATTTGTACAGCTATCAAGAACCCATGCCAGTGGAACAAGTTGTCAAAAACATTTGCAACTACAAACAAGCATACACACAATATGGAGGTTTGCGCCCTTTTGGTACAGCATTTTTGTTCGCTGGCTGGGACAAGAACTTTGGGTTCCAACTGTACCAAACCGATCCCTCTGGGAACTACAGTGGTTGGAAGGCTACCGTCATAGGTCAAAACAATCAAGCAGGGAAAAGTATATTAAAAACAGACTATAATGAAACCAATGACTTGGAGAAAAATCTTAAGATCGCTGTTAAGATTTTGCTGAAAACAATGGATGCCACCACTCCCAGCCCTGAGCGAATCGAATTGTCCGTGCTAAAGCGAGATACTGATGGAGCCATGATTCATAAGATGCTCCCAGCGGAAGAAATTAGTGCATTAATCGAAATTATTCAGAAGGAAGTAGAAGCTGAACAGAAGAAAGCTGAAGCTACTGCGGCGGATATCTAAAGTTATCGTATAGTGTCGTACGTCATGAGACATCATCAATGCATGATGCTTTTTGTAAAAATGTACAAAATATTAAACAAATTGCAATTCCTCCATTCTATTGAAAGTTAGGAGTATCTCTTGCCTTTTTCATTGATTTGATCCATTGCTTATTCAGCTTGAGAAGCTTACCATCATATTCAGCAATCTCATCTTTAAAACGTCTTACTTGCTCAATGTACATGTCCAGTTCTTGGTTCATCGCCGCCAGTTGCTTATTTTTATCTTTCAAAGTTTGTTGATATACCAAGATTTGCTCTTCTACTTCAGGACCAGGATGACGAGCTATAACATTCTTCAGTTCAATGTAAACTTTTTCTTTTTCTTGAATGAGCAAATCGTTTTGAATAACTTTATCTGACATGGACACAAGTTGCTTCTGTAAAGATTGAATTTGAAGAATTTTATCGAATCTCTTTGGGTCTGAGCTCTCTAATATTCTCCACCGATGAACATTCATAGGAACTTCAAGTTCATCCATTAATGCACGGGATTTTGTTTCCTCCTTCAGTATTTCTTTTTCAAGCTGCACATTCTTAAATTTTAATTCATCATAGTTACTGATTCCAACAATTGTATCATTATGAACAGCGACTAGATCGCGGATCTTAACCTGTAATTCGAGTAATTGTTCACAATACTTCAAATAATTGCGTTCCCCAACTTTGAGATCACCACGCTGGGTTTTAATTTTCTCGTACATCTCATTTAACTCTTCATTTCTCTTCATCAACTGATTCGTCAATAAGTTGCGCTCTGAGATCACAGACGAAAGTTCATTTCGCTGTCTTTGCCTTTCTTGGTCCGCTTCGTCAATTATTCGCTGCAACTTTAATATTTCTACCCGTTGGTTTTCTATTATACCCTCCGAAGCTTGTACTTGCTTACGAATCTTTGTCAGTTCGTTCTTCAATAATTCACGTTCCTTATCCACACTATGATGAAGAAAGTGCTCCTTAACTATTGCATGGTCTTTGGATGATATATCTTCCTTCATTTGGTCTATTTGTTGATTCATAGATCGAAATTTTCTCTTGAGTGTTTGGATTTCATCTTGCGCATCTAGAAGCTGCTTACTGAATAGGTTACGATCTGAACGGACACTTTCATACAAAGACTGTTTTTGTTTGAGTTTCATTTGATCGCTCGTAATCTTCTTATTCAA
>JACCEA010528098.1_pt1 | contig 17181 bp, 19 predicted proteins | sample 7449851 | NCBI WGS metagenome assembly JACCEA01 (sample SAMN15323453, study PRJNA562643) | freshwater metagenome | isolation source: river surface water | place: USA:Blue River Watershed | collected 2017-08-18
ATGACGACCACCAAACCAATAAACATAAGACTGCATGCTAACACCGTAGTTGGTCCACTGGAAAAGTTTGTCAAAAAAGGGATCATAAATATAAGAAAGAAATACTCTTACATTTGAAACCCTGGTGCTTCATCAGTATAAAATCTAAGAATTCCAGAATTTTGCTGACCTCCACGAGCATCACCACCTCTAACGAATTAACCTACATTACGTACAGCCTTGTTTGGATACAAAAAACAACTAACCTTCTGCGAACTTCCTGTCCCTCCTGTAAGAAAATAATCCAATATCAGAACACTACTCAGAAGGAAGTCAACGACAAAGATTACCATTGTGGATTGTTCAAAAGATTGAAGTGGAACAGTTTAATTACAAATGTAAATTTTGTTTTGTTTTCGGGCTGCGAGTCCTGGCGTCTCGCGCAAGCAAATGCCACGCGGTTGGTTCTAGGCAGCTTTAAGTATTCAAACTATAACTTTCTCGGTCTTCGATTGGCGTCCAGCAAAACTTCCACCAACAACCTACGCACCTTTATATTTAGTCTTTATACAAATACTCTGGAATACAATCCAACGAAAATCCAAACTATTGTATTGTAGAATTGAGAAGATAGATATTGCATACTTTGACTCCATTTTTCTGGTCACGCAAATTATCTTTTTTGTTTTGATGGTGCTCGAATCATTTTTATCAAATAAGAGCGCGCTGTGTTGCTTGTACATTGTACTTTCGGTTATCTATGGTGTCCTATTACTAAATAGCAATGAAATTACCCCCCACACGGCTTTCCGGCGATTCCTGATGGAAGATGAGCATCTTCCGCACAAAGATTTGTATCCAATGGATGATTCTGACTGGTGGGGAACGGTGCTGATGACTTTAGGACTGTTGGTTGCAGCTTCGGGTGGAATTGGTGGGGGTGGCATCCTTGTGCCACTATTTATTTTGGTGTTCAACTTCAAGCCTCGCTACGCGATTCCACTCAGTAATTTTTGCATTCTTGGATCTTCCATCACAAACATGATTTTGAATCTCCCGAAGCGACATCCTAGCGCGAATCGACCCCTAGTTGACTGGGATTTAATATTGGTAATGGAGCCGTTGACAATGGCGGGAGCGGTAAGTTCTTCCCTCAATATGTGGATTGTTTGATTTCACCATGGGATATGCTGTAGATTGTTGGCGCATTTTTGAGTAAGATTTTACCGGATTGGTTGCTTGTGATATCTTTAGTATTTTTGTTAGCTTTCACTACTTGGACAACCATGGAAAAAGGTATTGCACAATGGAAGAAAGAATCAAAAACCTTCGCAGAAGAAAAGAAAAGTGCTCTTGCAAAAGTCACAGCCGTGGCAGAGGAAGAGGACGAAGAGGCAGAAAATCAACCCCTTCTATCTAATACAGAGGGCACCTCCGCAATGAAGGACAAAGTAACTCCAGTTAACCCCGCACTTTATATCGAAATCGACCCAGAACTAGAAGCACTCGTGGAGTCAGAGAGAAACACGCCTTGGGATAAAGTTAAATTAGTGAGTATCATGGTTATTGTAGTAATTATCTTGAATTTGCTTAAAGGGGGTAGTGGCGGTTTTGCTAGTCCATTAGGAATTGAATGTGGTTCCAGTGGATATTGGATTCTCACTGTAGGAGTATTTGTGTGGGTCTTGGCAGTATCGTTTTACGCACGCGAAAAACTAATTAACAGTTGGCAATTGAAGAAAAGATTGCGTTACAAGTTTTTGGAAGGTGATGTGGAATGGAACCCTGTTAATACCATTAAATACCCTTGTATTTGCTTCTTTGCCGGCTTTTTTGCTGGTTTGTTTGGTATCGGAGGTGGTATTGTGAAAGGACCCTTAATGTTATATATGGGAGTTCATCCATTGGTAGCCTCTGCTACAGTGGCAGTGATGATTATGTTCACTTCTGTCGCTGCAACAACCATGTTTATTGCTTTCGGAACTTTGACATGGGATTATGCTTGGTATTTCTTTGTCATTGGTTTATTGGCAACCACTGTGGGGCAATTTGGAGTGAGCTACTTAGTAAATAAATACAGAAGAGTGTCTTTGGTATCTCTTTCTATCGGTGCGGTTGTTGCCATTTCCACTGTTTTAATGGCGGTGCAGAGTGTTTTCAGCTTAATGGAATCTGATGATGGGAGTCAGAGCTCTTCTGTGTGTGGAAAATAATCTTTGTCTTTATTTGATCTACTCCCTCCTAATTTCCAACATGATATGGGTGTTTACCTTTAAATCCGGGGACGGTTTACGTTTTAGTATTCATGAAAGATTTAATCATCAATTTAAATCCACATGTTGTACAATATTTTAAAATTTATCAAGGGGAACTATAGATATACGTACATTTAAATAGCGTTCGTATAATAATATATCAAATCTACAGTTAGAGACATCCTAGTATTTTTTTATTATTGTAGGGTATATTATTACCTCTATAATCTGATTTACTTAAGAGCAACACGAGACAAGTTTATTTACAACTCGATATAAGTATCGAGCGTGATGCACTTCTACATATATGCCCTGCTAGAGCACATGCTGGTCGCCAGCAGGCGACAGCAGCAGCAGCGGAGGTACCGCCCAACCATATTTATTTTTTATTAGAAGTTATTTTAGGATTGATTGAATATAATGTACAATAATATCGCACAGAATAAGAAAGGAAGCATTGTGATCCATGCCTCCACCGTTTATCCGCTTCAAAACTGTTTCACTCAATAAATCGTTGTCCTTGCCTCTTGAAACTGGTGAACAACATGTCTAAATGGGTTGTGATTTTGACAATACTGGTGCTGTTTTGCACTATAGTTGACGGTCTTCGGATTGGAAATAATTGTCAGCATAATTCGAAAGGAGGAATAAATATTTGTGTGAAAAGTTCTTTCCGATCTCAGCTAATCATGCAAGATTACCCTAAACCAAATTTTGACAACACCGATAATTTTCAAGAGGCAGCACGATTATCGCAGCGATTCAAGGACCTCAAGGTCAGAGGCCCATCTAAAAGTGTTGCCATTATTGGAGGTGGTCTCTCTGGTTTAGCTTGCGCGAAATACTTAGTCGATGCTGGCCACAATCCCACTGTTTATGAAGCGCGAGATGTACTAGGGGGTAAAGTATCTGCATGGAAAGATAAGGATGGTGATTGGGTAGAAACTGGGCTCCACATATTTTTTGGTGCATATCCTAACATGATGAACCTATTTAAAGAATTGGACATTGAAGATCGATTGCAATGGAAAGCACATAAAGTTAGTTCACTGCCACGTTACTACAACCATTGTTAATAGCACACATATTCCCTCAAGATGATATTTGCCATGCAACAATTGCCTGGAGAATTTACATCTTTCGACTTTATTCCAGGTATCCCGGCTCCTTTTAATTTCGCTTTGGCCATCTTGTTGAACCGGAAAATGTTGACCTTAAAAGAAAAACTTTTAACGGCCAAACCTTTGATTCCGATGATAACAGAAGGGCAATCTTTTATTGACAAACAGGATGAGATTTCTGTTACCGAATTTATGCGCAAGTATGGTATGCCTGAAAGAATTAACGAGGAGATTTTCATAGCAATGTCAAAAGCACTTGACTTTATTGATCCAGGTGAGTGGTTTTCCATGTTTTCATAGGATGGTATACTTATTGAAATAACGGTTAAAAAAGACAAATTATCCATGGCTGTTGTATTGACCGCAATGAATCGATTTTTAAATGAAGATAATGGTTTGCAAATGGCATTTTTGGATGGAAACCAGCCCGATCGTTTGTGCAAACCATTGAAAGACTACATTGAAGGACGGGGTGGTCGGGTACTCACTGGTGTTCCAATAGAAGAAATAGTAGTGAAAGAAAACAACGATATTGATTACTTGCGCTTAAGAAACGGTGAAAAGGTCATTGCAGACGAATATGTCTCTGCCATGCCGGTGGATTTGATGAAACGTCTCACTCCTCGACAATGGTCCAAGTTGCCTTATTTTTATCAAATGGTTGAATTGGAAGGTATTCCGGTCATCAACCTCCATTTGTGGTTTGATCGAAAGCTGACTGCTGTTGATCACCTTTGCTTCTCCCGTTCCCCGCTACTTTCAGTTTATGCTGATATGTCCGTTGCATGCAAAGAGTACTATGATCCACATAAGTCCATGTTGGAATTAGTGTTTGCCCCCTGCGCACCGGCGGCTGGAGGTAAAGTAAACTGGATAGATAAGAGTGATGAAGAGATCATTGAGGCAACCATGAAAGAGCTAGAGCGATTATTTCCTCAAGAAGTATGTTATCTGATTTTAATATTGCTATTAGTGTCCTATTTTTTAATGTATTTTTTCTCAGATAGCAAGCGATGGCTCGAAAGCAAAGCTTTTGAAATATGCTGTTGTCAAGGTTCCTCGTTCAGTTTATGCTGCAACACCCGGAAGGAACAAATATAGGCCATCTCAAAAAACCCCGATCCCATCTTTCACCATGGCAGGAGATTGGACATCACAAAAATATTTGGGATCGATGGAAGGCGCAGGTAACAGTTTTAAGTATGTCGTCTTGCTCTTGTAAGTTATTGTCGTTTTTGAAAGTTTTGGCCGGCAAACTGGCAGCCGAAGTGGTTGCAGAGCGATCGGCGGGAATATCACATAGGGTTGGTGAAAAAGAAATTCAATCTGACATTTTGGAGAGGGCCGCAATCAGTGAAATGAAGGATCCAGTGGGTGTAGAAGGGGATGGTGCATTTCCCTTTGGAGGAGGAGGGGTGATGACAGCACACGACAGACAATTATTGATGAGGAGTGACCCACATGTATTCAGAGGATGATTATCCATTTTTCGTGAGCCTTTCTGGGCGATAAGCAAGTTTTCCAAATTATTGATAATAGCATACCGAAGGAAATACTGTCCATCTTTAGACTTTAGTATTAGGGTTAGCGTTGTAGAAGTTTTTACTTGCTGTATTCACGCAACATCATTAATATTTTCTGCATTCCTAATATTCCTATTAATTCTTGCAATCACTACATGATGAAGATGATTCTATGTCAATAATTTTTCCTGGGTTTAGAATCAAACAAGGATCTAATGAGAGCTTGATCTTTTTCATCAAATCAATCGTTGTAGTCCCCATTTCCTTCACAAGGAACTCCTTTTTACCAACACCTACCCCATGCTCACCAGTGCATGTACCTCCCATTTCAATAGCACGGATTGCCATTTTACTCGAGAGATTTTTCGCATGCCTAACTTCGTTACTATCATCCGGGTCAAAGAATATGAGGACGTGAAAGTTCCCATCACCTGCATGGGCAATAATGGGGCAAGGTAGCCCCGATACCTTTATATCTTCCTTTGTTTCTGCAATCAGTGCCGGAAGCTGTGTCAGAGGTACACATACATCTGTAATCATCGGTTCCTTATTTGGATACTGACTCATTGCACTCCACAGACACTCTTTGCGGATTTTCCAAAGTAATTGCGTCTCATTTGCATTCGAAAACGTCAAAATATTAGACCCACCATGCTTCTTGGCAATATTGATCAAAATAGCCTTTTGTTCCTCAACAGCAGAGTCCGAAATACCTGTAATTTCGTAAAGCAAAGTTGTCTCTTCAGGCCATTTACCCAAGGGATGGTTTGGATTTGAGAGATTAATGAGTTTAACCATTTCCTCGTCAAGTAGCTCACATCTGCCAACATTTACTCCGCAGTTTAATGAATCACGCGCAGTACGAGCAGCATCAATCACACCATTCACAGGAAAGGATATTCGAACAGCATGAGATGCCTTGGGAATTCCATATATTTTGAGGGTGGCTTCAGTGATAATCGCAAGAGTTCCTTCCGAGCCGATAAATAATCTTGTCATGTCATAACCCGCAGAACATTTGCGTGCTCGTGAACCAGTTTTAACGACAGTTCCATCAGCAAGAACGGCGGTAACATTTAGAACATTTTCCCGCATAGATCCGTAGCGCACAGCAGTGGATCCACTACATCGGCAAGCACACATTCCACCGACACTGGCACCAGGCCCAGGATCCAATGGAAACCATAAACCTTTTGGTTTTAAGTACTCATTGAGCTCCATGTAGCCTAATCCTGCTTGAACAGTAACATCGAGATCTTGCTCATGCAGTTCAACAATCTTTTTCATATTTGCAAAATCAATACTGACTCCTCCTTTCAAAGACAATAGTTGGCCTTCCAAGCTGGTACCACCACCAAATGGTGTGATGGGTATGTGAAGTTCATTGCATCGTCGCACAATCTTGCTCACTTCTTCTGTATTATCAGGATACACAATCAGATGAGGAAAATTGTCAACTCTGTGATAACTATTCCACGGCTTTCCTTTCAGTTTCCTTTCGTTCAAATCTTGTTCCAACTGATCGTCCCGCAGGAAGACCTTTAAATCTTCTACTAATCGAGAAATTCGATATTGGTTGTGGGCATTTTCTGCTTCACAACTCGACACTGTCGGGAATATACTCGAGAACAATACTGCACCGCCAGTTATCCCCAACCAAATCCCAAAATTAAAACCTTCGTTTCCGTGGAAATTCTTCCATTTGTGAGCTTGTGAAAAAACAATTGTTTGCTTGACCCGTTTCCCAGTAGTCTTACTTACAGAAATGTATCGACATGCAGATCGAAGATGTACAGGTCTTCTTGGAAATACGTGCATATTATCTCTCGTCGGAAGATATTGAGTTCATAGGAGACCAAGGTTAAACACAAGTGGGTCTTTCCAGTTTGGAATTCCCCAATAAATGCTTCTTATTGTATTATGGTCCTGCGCCTGCTGATGTACAACACACAGTGCCAAAAAACTTAACCACATAATTCAACCGAATTTTCCGGTAAAACATGCAAAAACATAGGTCTTAATAAGTAGATGGTAATTGACGAGTTATGCAAGGGAATTTTTTGAAGTTTCGGATATTCGTTGATAGTCCAACAAACGTGCATCCATTCGTTGCATCGAGGCATGAGATAATATATGACTATTGTAGAAGTCAATTCAACTTACTGAGTTCTTGCACACCCATCGAAAATGATTGTCTACCGCGATCTCATTACTGGTGACGAAGTTTTGTCCGACGCTTTTCCTTTGAAGCAAGTTGTTGATTCAGAGGGCAATACGGTAAGAACTTTCGTGACCAATTTCTTGCTGAATGTTCACTTCTTGTCTTTAATTGCACTAATTTATCAGGTTGAGGGTTTGATGTACTGCGAATCTAAGAACATTGTCAAGAACTCTGATGATGTTGATGTTGGATGTGGTAACGCTTTCGGCACTGGTGGAGAGGAAGACGATGGTGGAGTTGATAATACTGCCCAAACTGTCAATAACGTCGTTGATGGTTTCCAATACACCGAAACTCAAATTGGTGGTGCCAGTGACTTCAAGGCTTGGATCAAGGATTACATGAATGCTGTCGTCAACAAGTTGAGAGAGAAGGGAAAGCCAAAGGAAGCGATTCAGGCTTTCAAGGGCCAAGCCCCAAACATCGCTAAGTTTTTCTTGAAGAACTTCAGCGACGTCCAATTTTACTTGACTGCTTCTTTCAACTCTGAGAGTATGGTATTTTCTATCTATCCTGAGGGTGGTCTTACTCCAAACTTTTACTTCATCATGGGTGGTTTGGAGGCCGAGAAGTTCTAAAGAAACTGATTTTGCTGTATACAATATATTTTTCTCTTCTTGATGGCAATGTGCATGAACTATTAATAGGATGGGAAGTCTATAATCAATAATAGATGAAGCCTTCTCTATATTTGAGTGAAAGATTTTGATTCCATTATCTGCTACAACTAATATTTTCATGTGTCTTAAATCGGTGATAATATCATCGAACACTGTAAATTTCCAAATCGTCTTCTAAATCTTCATGATTTACATGCTGATATACTCCTTTACCATCCTTTGAGGTTGCTGGTCTCAAATGATGTGTGTACCAACCAAGCGCCCCCCAAACGCGGAAAAAAATATTTCGAGGTTGAGAGGAGTACGATGCCCGACTCAACCTTCGTGTCCAGTAATGATTAGAGTCAATGTTTCCCATCACACAAGATTCTGGAACAGGAATCAATTGCATTTTCAGAAGGGCTGCAACAATTCCTCCGACAAACACCGATATGATCAACGCTAACACCACCCAATCAATAATATCGATGCCGTGACCGCCAATATAATGAGGCTTTGGTAGATACTGCAGGTACTCATTCACGAATACATACGGATACCTAGGGGTTATGCGATAGTAACGGTTTCCATCAATATGAACGAATGCTATATTTTCAGAACTACAAGACTTCAAAGCACCTGTAAAATCCATCAACTGAAATTCTGTTAAGCAAAATGAAAACCTATTAATACCTGAGAAATTTAGATCCATACAAAACATTACCTTGCATGCATGCCATTATGTCTCGATAGTATGCTATCAAATCTTCAGAAACAGCTTGCAGTTGTTCATCAACCTCCGATTGTTCATGAGAATTGGTCCAATTGTTGGAGCTATTAGTATCACCGTTCGCGAGGTTAGAACGCAAACCTAACCTTCGCTGCTTGTGAACAAAGCTCCTCAATGTGGATTCATGCCGTCGAACTGGAAGCAAGTTTTCTGCATTTGCATCATCCCTTGCATCATCCTCATAGTGAGATGCAGTACCAGACTGTGTGGTATTAGCCAGATCCGCTTCTCCGTTTGCCGCAGACTGGTTAGCCTCTCCACCGTCAACCCAAAAATCACCTTTGTGGCGGCGGTGATGAATACTTACTTCGATTGGTTCATGAGAACTTAGATATCGAAGCTCTGTCGCTCTCGGAGGTATTATGGCATTGATTCGCACACTTAATCCAGCAAACACCTTGATGCTATATTATAGATGGTATATATTATATAGCATAAAAATTATCGAATACATTTACAATTGAGTAGAAAGATTCTAACCTTTCTTCTAAAAAAGTGTCCCAAGTGACCGAGTAGGTGTAGCAACTAAATTCATATTCACTGCTGCAAATTGACTGAGGTGAATATAACCTATTTTGAAGAATAAAATCTTCAATCCATAGAACATAGTTCTTATAAACGACTCCATTTATTCTCGCCAAAAATGTGCTCTGTTGCCAGTAGAGAGTGTCGATCTCCGTTGAATATGAAATTTCAGCATCCTTGTTCCATTCCAGCACAATTTTTGTCGCAGTATCAGGTGTATTAGTTGGGGAGAGTGTTGGCGAATGAGATTGAAGGACTGGTGGCTTTTTCTTGGTCATCGTTTCCAAATTCACGCGGTCCGCACTGACGATGCTTTGATTTACATCATAACTCGGCAAATATCTAATTTTTGGAAGGAAACAACTTCCAAAATTCTTTGGTTGATACTGGAGGACTATTACGCTATTAGTAGTTTGACTGCGTAGTGCTAATCCAGATGTTTGAGCTGAAAATGTCCCAATTGATGTTGCAATAAGTTGGAGCGGAAAAGATCGCAAGTGATAAATTTCTATAACATCTGTATCTGGCAATTTCGGTAGGTCTGTATGATCAAATAGACCACCTCCACATTCAACAAAAGTCCATGTACAGCAAACAATCAATATAAAAAATAACAGGGTTGTGACTGTGGGCCGATGGGTCCATTTCATGATTCACCAACACGTTGTGCACAGTTTGTATTATAGTAAAATCATAGCAGCGAGAATCATGAAAACGATTACTCAATTATTCTTGAATCTTCAGTTCAAGGATAATAATGATTATCTATGAGGATTGGATGGAATGGTCAATGGACACATTACAATAGTACCCCTATATGGATACTTTATGACAGTCCCTCTTCATTTTGAATTCTAACGTAATATTTTTCAAAAGTTTATGATATATCAACTGATCAAGAGGAAGTAGATATAGTATAACATAAGTAGATAGACATTTAACCACCAGCAATGGGTTGGGAAGAAAAATTGTACAAAATAGCAAGTGAGGTCAACCTCATAATTGGGATGGTATTAAATTATGAAATTCACATGCACATATAGTTCACATCTCGATCTATTAGGCAACAATAGGTCCGAGAAAGCAAATAATATCTACGAGTGATATTCAGCAAACAGCTCCACAAAAAGTAAATATGCTACTTTTCACTGTTATGTGGTTGAGAAGCGGATCTCATGAGAGTATTACTGAGGCAATGCAGTACTTACTACAAGCATTAGGAAAGTGTACCGCACATGAGTATTTGGAAATATGCATCACTATGAAAGGTCAACTTCAAACTGCAATCATGTCGGAAAGATCATCGCATTTTCAGCATGAAATAGTACGATTGAGCAGAATTTTGCAAGCAACATTACATCTCTCTTCCAAAAGCGTAGAAATGCGAACTGCAATCAACAGAAGTTGTGTTGACCAAATAAGTCTTGACAACATAAATGCATCATTACTGTTTATTGGAGATTTGATTCATATGATTCTATTAGTTGTTCAGGATATTTGTCAAGAATTGAATGCAAACGTTTGTAGAAGTAGAACCAGCATTATCGAGAGAGCACAGGAGTTGCTTGGTGTATGTCAACAAGGATTTGCGGGAATATTGATGCTGTCCAAGAAATTAAATCGAGTTGAAACACTGTCGATGAAACTGGCTTTGCACAGTACATCTGACTTGCTCGCCAACCAGCTTTCTACTGGATCGCAGTACCAACCTACAATGCATTACCAAACAAAACGTTGGTTGCTGTCTTTGGTCGGTAAGAAGTTTGACTAGAACAAAGGTCTATTTCTGACGAAAAATCTATTTAGCGGATGCCATGATCTATTGCAGTAGAATTTCGCCTATTGCATGCACACTGCAAACGATGGGAGAATTCACTGAGACGGAGGACCCTTTTGAAATTTTGCATAACTAGCTGCTACTGGTAAAATCATGAGGAACAAATATATCTCTTATTTCATCCGCTAAGTTTGATTCTTCAATTTCCGAGAGTGTGCAATTTTTCCAATTTGCTCGTTCCGGTTTCTTGATCGTTTGCGCCACCATCTAAAGAAATGACCAACTAAACTAACCAAGGAGGAAATTCAACCTAACATTCAATAGTTACCTCGCTCCCAAAAAACATGGGAAATTTCACTTTAGGTTCATTATCCTGCACATAAATAAATCTTTTTCTACAAGCTGGGTTGGTGGCATCGTAAGGTATTTCCAAATAAAAATATTCTTGATATGGACCTCCATCCATAGTTAAGACTACATCTTCGACTGATCGATCGTCATGGATTTCAACGAACTCAACGCCATATCTACTTGATATATCACTAAATACTTGCATTATATCACAAAGTACATCGAACGGTAGTGGCACCAAATGAATTTGCATATGGTCACGGCTATTTTTGGTTCGCAGCGCACGCTCGAATAATAGCAGTGCCTTCTTTTCAATACCAAACATCGCCTGAACTGCATGGCAAAAGCGATCTTGCTCTGAGCGACTTTCAGTCGACAAATGAACTCGACTGGGAACACAATCAATTGGACAAACAAGAACGTGGTGATCTACGATGCCACCTCTAGGAATTGCTAAGTAATTGAAGTTGCCAACACTCACAATCAGATGTATCTAACATAAAAAGGAACGTAATACTATGCAAATAACACAAATATTCACTAACTTTGACAGTTGGAGATGCAAGACAGAACCAACATTCGCTACTTTGATCCAATTTATCAGCAGCTTTACCTTGGGCCCATCCAATTTTTAAAACTTTTCCTCGCAGCTGAGCGTTGTTTGCAATCATATATTTAGAAGCTTCCAATGCTTCGTCAGGGCCATCGAATTCCATGAAAGCATATTCTCTTCCAATCGGGCGTCTGATCGACGACCATCCAGTACAAAGAGACTCTACATCATTTTGAGAAGCATCAGTCGGAATATTTCCTATGAACAAAACCTTGCAATTCGTCGGAATAAGCGGTAAAACTTTTGGTGCTTTGGCCCAACCAATCACGAGCAGATTTTCATCCAAAAAAATACGCTCATTGATTGATTTGGTGATTACAAGCATTGCTTTTTCAAACGATACAAACTCCAAGAAAGCAAAAAATTTTCCAGTTCTAACACTACTCACGCCTTCAAACATACTCCTCAATTTAGATTCTGCATCTAGAACATTAGGAACATTCCCGACATACAAAGTATTTGCATCTTCAGTTGGAGGAATCAATTCCCTCTCTCTCATTGCTGCTTCGACATCGAACTTTGTTGTGTTTTCTACCACCGCCTTTCCTGGTGGGGAACTCGACCATCCAACAGATAGTTTACGGTTCTGTAGTACTAGTCCATTTCCTCGATTTGCATTTGTGAGGACCCTCTCGGCAGATTCGTGGTCTGAAAACTCAGCAAAAGCAAAAGATTTTCCTGCAACACGCCTTACATGACAGGCATTCGGTAATATTTGCTTCAAATCGCGCTCCGTTGAATCACGAGAAAGACCTCCAATGAATAGGGTCTTCATGTCTTGAGTTGATTGGTAATTCAGTCGAATGTTTGAGACATTTTTGATGCCATCGAAGAAAAAGGAGTTACATGATGGGTTGTTATCTAAATGCCGAAATCGTTTGTGCGGCTGCTCTATTGAATCTTCCACACCAATATTATCGTTCCCATAGGGAAAAACAGTGAATTCCGCCGGGCTTTCTTCAATTTCTGCAACTTTCATGTAAATGATAGGGTTGAGAGACAATGCATGCATCCACTTCTTACTCTTCTCCTTAGAATTGGAAACTGGGGCAATCGCAATCAGTCGGCTGAATAAACGAGGTTTATTATCAACACAGTGGTTAACATATGGGGGCCTCTGGTAGAAAATACCATGACTTGAGATTATATGATATCTTGGTCTTACTAAAGTAGCAAACTTCGCAACATTTAAAGAACTGTGGATGCTGTTGAGTCCAGAATTTACAAATTCGAGGAAATCCTTGTCGCTCAAATTCTGCTCACAACCAGCTGGAAAATTATTTGTAATTAAGATATCACAACCTCGATATCCCATACCACATATAGCATCAGTAATCTCAGATTCATTGAGAGATTGATCATGAAACAGATATGCTACAGTTAAATTTTTGTGAGCATTGAAGATGCCCGCTTGTTTCTCCAGAACTGTGAAGAATGGAGGCCATACTCTGCCACTATAGTTGGAAGTTGGATCGGCAAACCCAACGATATGGATTTCTATCATCTGAAGCTTTTCAAACGATGGGGTGATAACGTCGAAGGATAGGTTGAGTTGATTGGTCAAGAACAACACATCAAACGGCCCATGGTTGGAAAACTGAAGCTCTTCCAAACGAGTCACCAGAAGGGGCCAACTTTCGTTACAAACGTCTCCACATATCAGAACTTTCACCATTTCTGACGGTATTTGTATTTGGTACTGCTATATTGTCTTGTGGCTCGAACGCACAATCATTACATTCATTCTTCGTAATACCATCAGGCATCCATCCGGTAGGTTCTAATATGATGCCCTTAATTAAGTCTATTTTTCTGCAGCAGGCCTTACAATAATAAACATAATTGTAATTCTTAGCATGTAGTAAGTCACAATCAGCATGCAATTTTTTGAGCTGTTGGATGACGCTCCAAGATTGTTCACACAACAGGCATAGTAATATATCGCATCAACATCCAATACGTTTGACATTAACCGTGCGCGCTTTAACGCATCACAGATAATAGATTCTTGTAAAGTAGAGGTTCAGTCAGCGAACAATGATCAACTCCAATGAAAGTCCATCCACAGGCTTGATACTATTTTTGGCAGGTCTTGTGGTGGCTTTATCAAGCTTACGATCTGCTCGTGATCATCATGCTCACAAAGCAAAATCGTCCTACGTTGGAAGTGGTGTGGAATTGCGTGTTGAAAATAAAGACAATGAAACTATAATTACTGCAACGCCTAAACCAGCCGCAGGTTTGACTTCATCTCCCAGTATGTCGATGATTGTTGGTCCGGCGAAGGAATCAGTGGAGAAGAAAGCTCCCGGTTTGAAAGGGAGGATTCTTGCTGAGTAAGCTTTCATGCTGAAAACAATTTTCGTTTGATTTAATTCCTTTTTAGTGCTTCTATTGACGGGATATATTTGCACGAGATCCGCTCTCTACGAGATGTATTTGAAAGTGCGAATGTTCCGAATGATGTTAATTCGTCGACTTTCAGACCACAAGCGTACAATAAAATCATTGGAAAGGAGGACATAATTATTAATGATATAGTTCGAAAATACAAAGGTCGTGGCTCCACGGATGCTTTTGTTCGTGCTGGTCCCAGATCTACCTTACATTTTAATCCAACCGAAGTGCGAGCTGCGATAGTAACTTGTGGGGGGTTATGTCCTGGACTGAACAACGTTATTCGTGAAATTGTGAGAGCCTTGACGTATCTTTATAATGTTGATACGATTTATGGCATACGGTAATCTATTATTATATTGATGGAAATATAAATTATTCATTTTATTCTACGTGCAGGGGAGGATTTCTCGGTTTTCATGAGACAGAAGGTTACGAGCCGTTAATGTTGTCCATTGAATCCGTAAAGGACTGCCATCATCAGGGAGGGACAATTCTGGCATCAGCACGTGGAGGCTTTGATATTGATGTCATCATAAAATTTCTTCAGAAGTATGAAATTAATCAGCTATACGTTATTGGTGGTGATGGTACTCATCGAGGAGCAAATATTATTGCAGAGGAATGCTTCAAACGAAAATTGAATATTTCAGTTGCTGGCATTCCTAAGACAATTGATAATGATGTCGATTTGATTGATCGTTCTTTTGGATTTACTACATCTGTTGAATCGGCTCAGGCAGCAATTACTTCCGCTAAAATTGAAGCAAGATGTAATTTGCCAAATGGTATTGGCATTGTTAAATTAATGGGTCGCTCTGCTGGATTTATTGCGGTGCATGCGACTCTTGCTTCTGGTGACGTTGACTTGTGTCTTGTACCTGAGATCAATATGCAGTTAGAAGGTGAAGATGGTTGTCTTCAATTTTTGCTGAAAAGAGTGGAAGAGCAAGGTCATGCCGTTGTAGTAGTTGCCGAGGGCGCCGGTGAAGAAGTTTTAGGGAAAAGTGTTGAGACAGATGCAGGGGGAAATCGAAAATTACCACCCATTGGAGTATGTGTGTTACGCATTACTATCATCTCAGCTAATAATTTGTAATGTCCATAGGAATTCTTGAAGAAGGCTATTTCAGATTTCTTCAAAAAGTATGGAAAAGAGGCGACGGTAAAATATATAGATCCATCGTATATGATCAGGTAATGTTGTTTTGGGTTTTCATGCCGATGTATTAAACCGACGTGTACAGATCTGTACCAGCGAACGCTAGTGATTCCTTATATTGCATGCTCTTGGCACATAATGCTGTGCATGGTGCTATGGCGGGCTACACCGCATTTTCAACAGGTTTGGTTAACAATCGTGTAGTTTACATTCCTATCCCTCGCCTTGTTGCAACATCTCCGCGTGTGATGGATCCCCGGGGCAGAACATGGGAAAGAGTGCTAGCAATGACGAGACAACCAAAACATGATCCTGCGTTTGACTCCTCCGTGTGCACTGTGAATGACCGGACCATGGTTTGATTTTAGTGACGCAATCAAGATATGTCTCACTGCGTATCTCAAACGTTATGGTTTACATTTTAGTATATCCATTAAAGGAAAAAGAATCTCGCCTCTTTCTGGAGATACATTTTGTGATAATTAATTTAAGAATAATTTCTATCGACTGATGTGTAAAATAATAAATAAGCCTGCAAATGATAAACATAGTATAATCAATGCAAAGTTGTTTGTTTGTTCGCTGATTCACCCACCTTGTCTTGCGCTGCAATGGCGTTGTCGTCATCAACCATAGAAACATTGGCATCATTGGCAAGCCACCAGTTTGTTTCTTCATCCTTAACGTATGCTGTATAATGCCCCTCAGTTGCATTTCGACCATGATGTAGCACAACTGCATGCAATTTATATGAAGGAACCTCTTTAAGTAGCATGGGGTCAGAAAAAAAATCCTTTTGGAGTTCCAAACTATGATGATATTCCATTTCTTGGTTCAGCTAGTCGGAGGAAAAAAAGAAAAAACAGACGAACAAATAAGACGGACAAAAATTTTGGAAATGTTTTAGTAGTGCTAACTTGCACACCTTCATGGGAGAATTTGTGTTGTGATCAAAGTAGAACCGAGCGATGTGAATTATCAAAACTTTGGGCGGGTATTCGAGCTTCACATGTTTTCTGATCTTTTGGGATTCAACTGACTGTACTAAAGTTGATCAGTATCCGGTGAAATACAATTCATACAGCGAAGTACCTCCATGCCAAAGAAGTTTTCAAGCGCGGACGACAAATACTGTCGATCTCTGATTTCACGAAGAAAATTTACTGTTATGCAGTGGAATGATTGAAAAGTGGTACTTTGAATTTTTTTCTGCCGGTAATGCACTTCACATCTACGAAAATTATGCTTTGATCGAAGTAGAAACAGAATGATCCTCACTAACCTCAATAAACCTTGAAATATTTTTGATACAACAGAAGAAGATGCCGTCCTTTGAGCAACGCTTTTGCTGCTCTCATCTATTATCATTTTCGAACCGCCCTTACCAATCGTACTCCATCCATCATCCGTTTGACTCATACAAAGGAATTGTGGGTTTTCTTTTATCTGTTCATGCAGTTTGTCTAGAAAGAATGTCAAAAATTCCATTGAATCTTGCTGGGACGCTCTCATATCAAGATTTTCATTTTCCCTATTTTGAAATCCAACATACTTTTCGAAAGCAGAGGATACATTTACAAAATATGGATCAGGTAAGATTGCAGCGTGTTTGTTGTCAGAGATATAATGTAAAAATTGCAACATTTCCTTCCAAAATAGACATTCGTCAGTCAACATATTCAAGCGGCCCTCCAGGTTAGTCATCAAGTATCCGAGAAAGCTACGATCAGCATAGACTTTATCAAACAATGGAAAAAATGAAAAAAAGGAATTCACCTGTTGAAAATGGGCACCGCAAAGAGGCATCGGAAAATGCAATTTTTGTAACACGTGGATCCTGAATTTAAATATCCACTGTAAAGCACATA
>JACCEA011288364.1_pt1 | contig 17181 bp, 17 predicted proteins | sample 7449851 | NCBI WGS metagenome assembly JACCEA01 (sample SAMN15323453, study PRJNA562643) | freshwater metagenome | isolation source: river surface water | place: USA:Blue River Watershed | collected 2017-08-18
ATTAATCATTAGAACCGAGTTTTTAAAAACAATGCCGACCCATAATGAACACTATGGACACGATTGGGCGTTAATAGAAGCAATGGCTAAATTTGGTACAAACGCAAAAGCAATTAACCACCCACCTACTTATCATGTAATGAGTTTATCGGATAATAGGGAGCAAGGAATAGATTAATATTTAAAATAATAAACTATATCTAAAATAATATTTTGTATTTAAAATAATATTTTGTATTTTTGAAACTTGAACTTTAAAACTTTATTAAAATGGAAAACACTAGAAAAAAAAGAACCTTTTTCACTAAAAAAAGAATGATTAGTGATTTAAGAAAAATGAGAGATGATTTGATGGAAAATCAAATAGCAACTTTTGAAATAAGCAAAAAATATCCATCAATATATAATTATAAGATATTTGAAAATTTAGTATCTAAAGATTACATTAAAATTACCAAAAAAGAAGGTAAAAAAAAGTTTTACAAATGGAATTTCCGAAGAAATTTAAACTATCATATATTTGATTTTTTATACAATAATGCTATAAAATCAAGAGAAGAAATAATCAAAAGGCAAAAAAAACAAGATGCTATTTCAACTTCGGAAGAACCGATAGCAAATTTTGACCATCCTTTTTTTCATTTTAACGAAGGTCTTTTTAAACCTAGAAATACAGCAATGACTTTAGCTAAAGAAATAAGAGAAAAAAATGAAAATTGGCAAGATGCGATAAAAAGAGCAAGTGAAATTTTATCAGAAAAAAAATCAGAAGAAAATTCAAAATTACAAATTGAACATAGAGAGCCTACGCTCCAAGAATTGTTTCCAAATTCTTATGCTCAAGATTTTAAATTACTTAATATAAAGTATGAGCAATTACAAGAGGAACTGAAAAAAGAAAGAGAAGCTTTAACTCGACAACAAACTGCAAATAAAAGCTACAAAAAAAGAATTTTTGAAACGGAAGAAAACTTAAATCAGTCGTTAAAAATAATTAAGATACAAGAAAATAAAATTCAAGGATATGAAAATTCATTAAATTCAGAAAAAGCTTCAGCCGAAAGCTACAAGAAAAGATTTGAAGATGCACAAAAAAGTCTTGACGAAGCAAAAAAAGTTATAAAGGAGCAAGAAATTGAAATTGAAGTTTTGGAACAAAAAAAATCCTTTAAGAGCATAAAACCTAAAATAGAACCAAAAGAAGTTAAATACTTCAAATTATTTGGAATTAAAATTTACGAAAAAAACTAAAATGAAAAAAGCATTTTATTTTATGTTAGGAATCGTATTAATAATCCTAACTTCCGCAACAACAGTTAGCGTAATGACCGTTAAACCAGCTACGCCAAAACATTTTATTGTAAAACATTTTTACGAAACAGAAAAACAATCTTCTTTTATAGGAAATATGATGAAAAAAGGATGGATTTTAAAATCTCAATCTTTAGCAGGAGGAGATAGTTATATATATGGAATAGTAGTAATGGAAAAATATTAAATTTTAAAAAATGAAAGTAGTACACAGCCAAAAGACTAAAAAAGCAGACAAGGTAGCAAATATCCTCTTTTATGGGGATTTTAATTGCACAACTGGTTTCGGTAACGTATCGAAACAACTAATTGATAACTGGAGCAAAAATAAAAACTTCAACATTGTAGTATTAGCTATTAATGACTTATCGGAAAAACCATACAACTACAAACCTAATGTATTTGTAATTCCATGTTTGGTAGCCGATGAAAACAAAGATAGTTATGCGAGATTAGAGTTGCTTAAAACTCTATATGCGGAAAATTACGATGTGTTTTTTGCACTAAACGATATTGAGGTGCTTAACTCTATGACCGAGCATTTGGCAAACGTAAAAAAAGAACGTGCAAAAGCTAACAAAAAGAAAACCAAGTACATTTTATATACTCCAATAGATAGTGAGCCAAGACCAAGCGATTGTGGGGTGCTAAATTTATTTGATGAAGTAATTACTTATACCGAGTATGGTAAAGCAACTTTAAAACCACTTGTTTCAGAATCTATCTGGAAAAAAATAAAAGTTATTCCACATGGAATAGATACCGAAGTGTTTTACCCTATACCTTATGAACTTCAAAAACGTGAAACCAAAGAACAACTTTTCGGAAAAAGTGATGTTTTTGTATTTGGTAGCGTTAATCGTAATTCGGCTAGAAAGGATTTAGCAACACTTATGATGGGTTTTGCTATGTTCAAGCATACAACTCAAGCTAATGCCGTTTTGTACTTACATTGTAACCCAAAAGACAAAATGGGTATTGATTGTTTTAGATTATCTGAAAGGTTAGGTTTGGATGTTGGAACTGACATATTTTTCCCAAAAGATTTTAACGAAAATAATGGTATTTCCGAATCCGAATTAAATAAAATCTACAACACTTTTGATTGTTTCATTACAACTACGACAGCGGAAGGTTGGGGGTTAAGTATTGTGGAAGCAATGGCTACTAAAAAGCTAGTTGTTGCACCAAGACATACTTCTATACAAGAAATTACCGATAATGGTAATAACGCTTTCTTATTTAAGTTCATGCAAAGAGCCGTTTTTGTAAATGACTTTGAGAAAATTAGATTTATTTCAAACCCAGAGGAAGTAGCTCAAGTTTGCGGTATTGTTTACAATATTCAAAATGAAGAATCAGAAGTTCAAGAACAAGTTAAGAATATTATCGAAAACGCATACAACCACGTTACAAAGTGGAAGTGGAAAGATATTGCTAAAAAGTTTGAACAAATAATTTTAAAATTAATTTAACCAAGAAACCGATTGCAAGGATAAGTGCTATAAATATTATGGATTTCAACTATACAGAAAGAGAATTAACTTTTGGAGAGAAAGCAGTAGGTTTAACTTTTAATCCATCTGGAGATGAAAAAGTAAACAGAGCAAAACAACTTATGGCAGATGCTTTAGACTTACTAAAAGAAGTAGAAGCAGAAAAAACCGACAATGGTAATGCTATGGCAAGTTGGGAAGCAAACGTTTTTAGAACAAACGCTTTCAATAAAATTGTTGATGCTCAAATGTCTTTAGTAAAGTATATAACTTGGAATAAGTAAAATTATGTCAAAACAAGTTTATACAATTACTATTGAAGATAAAGATGGTATTAAAAAAATGACCAGAAGAAATGATGGATTTAACGCAATTGAGCTTTTAGGTCTTTTAGAGCTGGCACAACAAGATATTCTAATACAAATGAAAGGATTACAAGAAGATGGAATTGATATTGTAAAAAGAGAAGTAGTAGAAGATTAATAAAAAACCCACCAATTCGGTGGGTATTTTTTTGGCTAAAAGCGTAATTATTTTTTTACTGCTTTGTAAACCAAGTAACCAACTCCCAAGATGATTAACGTATTGTGTACGTTATTTCCACCTAACCAGTTAGCACTTTTGATGTCGAAAAATCCTGCACCCATGATTAATTTTTTTAAGTTAATAAATATTTATTCCAACAAATGTAGCAAAAAAATATTAAATGCCTAATTTTGTTTAAAATATAAAACTTATTATAAATAATATGATTTTTATGTTTCAATAGAATTTATTACATTTGAAAATTATTATAACTAATTATGAAAAAAGATATAATGACTGAACAAAAAGCTAAAAAATCTCCAGCAGGGGGAGTTTTAGTTGGTAAAAGAGAAGGTCAAACAATAATTCACGATAAAGGAACTCAAGGTGGCTACTTTGTAGGCAAATTACATAAAGAGGGCGGAATAAAAGGTATTAATAAATCTACTGGACAACCAATTGAGGTTCAAGGTGGAGAAGTAATTATTACCGCACCAGCCGTTGCAGACCAAACAAAAAGAGAGTTTGAAGGACAAATGCTTACCAATAGAGAAATATTGTCTAAAATCAACGAAAAAGGGGGTGGTGTTTCATTAGAGAATGGTGGAGAAATTTATTTCAATGGTAGCTCTTACAATTATGGTGGTAAAACTATGACTGATTATGAAATTATGCAAAGCATGAACGATTGTGGTAGTGAGCGTGAATATAAAAAAGGTGGCGTAGTAACTTATAAAGATAAATATAACAAAAAATTCAAATACCCTAAAGGTACTTCGCATGATTTAGAACAAATTTCAAAAGATACTGGAATTTCTATAAAAGGATTGCAAAAAATTTACAATAAAGGTATAGGTGCATATAAAACAAATCCAGAAAGTGTAAGACCAAACGTTAAGTCAAAAGAACAATGGGCAATGGCAAGGGTTTATAGTGCAGTAATGGGCGGTAAAGCATCAAAAGTAGATTCAAATGAATTGAAAATGAATACTGGTGGTCATTTATCTAAAGGAATGACATTAAAACAAATTGCTGATAAGCATAATGTAACTTTGTCTGAAATTAATAATCAAGTTAAATTAGGATTAAAAGCTGAAAGCGAACATACCTCATCAAAAAGAGAACAAATGAAAATCGTAAAAGACCATTTGTACGAAAATCCAAATTACTATACTATTTTGAAAAAAGTAGGATTAAAAAGAGGGGGCAATTTAGATTTATCAAAAGAATCTAAAAAAGGCGACCATCCATCAAGAGATTTGAATAATTATAATGATTTAATGGATGTAGGTGTTGATGGTCAAGTTGGTGCTGAAACTGGTTTGTATGCCGATGGTGGCAATTTAGACTTTTTAGACGAAGCGGTAGAAAAATTTGACGATGGCGGTGCAACTACTAATCAAGTAGATGCTATAAGATTAGACAGCTCAAGTGCAACTTATTCTGGCAGTATGCCTAAAACAGAATATAATTCTTACAAAGAATTTATTTCTGATTTACAAAGTGTATTTATTGACAAAAATAAATTTGGCGGTTATTTCTATTTTTATGTTTTAAAAAATGGAGAAAAAATAACACCAACAAGATTAGCTATTCAATTTAAAAATACCAAGAATACTGTTTTGAATTTTAATCCTTTGACTGGTAAAAGTTCTGATTTCTACAAACAATTAGAAAGAAGATATGGTTCTACTATTAGAAGAAATAATTTAGATTTCACTAATTGGTTAGGAGGTAAAGCAACACCAAAACCTCAACCACAACCAGAGCCAACAAAAGAAAAAGCTATTCGTATTAGATTTTCAATTGTAGAAAACAATAATTTAATAGCAGAGGATTCTTTTTTTTATGTTTCTGCTTTTTTTGAATATTTAAAAGTTTTTTCAGATAGAGATGTTAAAGTTACAATAGATTTAGAGAGAATAGGAGGAACTTACATAGCTAATGATTCTTTTTATCTGCAAAAAGAAAATGAAGATATAAGACACTTCAACATAAACGAAGTTCCTTTAGGTATTCTTGATAGGTTTTTTGTTAACTATTTCCCTAATGTTGATTTATCTGCATTATTTCGTGGGAAAGAGAATGTTCCAGAAAAAATGTCTGTTAAAGAATTAACTGATTTTTTTAATCAAGAACCTTCTCCAGCACCACAACCAAAGCCAATAAAAGAAGAAGTAAGAATTGATTTTGAAGCAACTAAAAAATATTTGAATTTAAGAATTGCCGATTTAACAAAAGAGTTGAATTTTAAAAAACCAAGACTTTCAAATGAAGAAATAGGTTTTTACCAAAGGGATATTAATAACTTAATTGAAAAATTAAGAATAGCCAATGAAAAAGAATTAGAGTTTTTACCACTAAAAGATAGGTTAGAAAGTGCTTATGCTTTGAAATGGGGCAATATAAATGCCGAGTTTACTCCATCAAAAGATTTGTTAGCTCCAAATGGTTTGCCGACAAAATTAACCGATGAAGAATGGGTAAATGTAAGAAGTCCATATTTTAGTTCGTTTTTTGGAGATTGGAGATTGGCTAATGAAATTGGCGACTTTAGTGGTGTTTCAAAAGTTATTGACCCAGAAACAAAAGAACCTATGCCAGTTTATCATGGTACTAACGTATTGTTTACTGAATGGAAAACATATAAAACAAACAATGCACATTATTTTGCAAAAAATAGAGATTTCTCTCAATGGTTTGCAGAACAATGGTCAAAAGGGAGAGGAGATGTTTCGGCAAAAGATTCAAACCTTTTAAAAGCTTTAAACCCAAATAAAGGCGAATATCTTTATAGATGCTTCTTGGATATAAAAAATCCAATTGACTTCTCAAGATTTGGAGTTGAAAAAAGACCAGTAAGCGATTTTCTTATGTTTTTACAAATAAACTATAATATAGGGGATTTTGACTTTTGGACTAATTTTAGATTGTTTAACAACTTGGCTCAAGACACATTGGTTTATTCGTGGATGATTATTAGAAATTGGCAAAGCTTTACCGAATATGTTAAAATGGCAACTACTTATGATGGCTATATTTTTTACGAATACCATCCAGATAAAGTAGGTACTGGGTTAGATGGTGCTTCATTGTCTTTTTGTGCTTTTGATAGTAACCAAATTAAGTTTACAACGGCAACAGAATTTAATGCTTTGATTACCGATTCAAGATTTGAACAAGGGGGAAAATTATAAAAATATGGACATAGAAAAAAAAATAAAAGAATTAAGGTTATTGCCTTTGTTTCCAGATAAAAACTTTAACTATTCTTCATTTGATTTAAACGAGGGTGGAGATACTATTAAAATTACCGACTTAAAAGAAGAAGTTAATTTAAAATTCACTATTGCTTTATTTTATGCTAAAAATAGTGAAAGATATGTAATCATGGGTAGGGTTTATAATTACGAAAACGGAGAAGATTTTACAAACATAGCTCAAGATTATAAAAATGTAGGTCTTTCGGATGCTGTAAATAAATTCAATTTTCATTACGAAGAATTAGCAAAAAAATTCAACGAATTGTTGCTTGAAACTTTAAAAGAGGAGCTTGAAAAAGAAAAAGAAAAAGCTAAAGAAGAAGAAGAAAAAGCTAAAGAGGAACAAGGTGGCGATGAGCAAGGTGGCGAAGGTCAAGAGGGTGGAGATGAACAAGGTGGCGAAGGTCAAGAAAGCGAAGGCGAAAGTCAAGAGGGCGATGAGCAAGGTGGCGAAGGTCAAGGTGCAGAAGGAAAAATGAGTTCAAAAGATATTCAAGATTTTATCGACCAACTAGATAACCAAATTGACAACAAAGACACGAAAGGTCAATCTAATGACGAAGCTATTGATTTAGAAGATTTCTTAAAAAAAGTAGAAGAAGGCAAAGTTGATAATGACTTTACTAAAAATCGAAATGATAAGGGATTAAAAGATGAAATAGACAAAGAAAAACAACCAGAGCAAAACGACATGTGGTTTTTAGACAATATGCAAAATGAATTTGCAGAGAAAGAGTACAAGCCAGTCGTAAGTGCTTTAAAAGAAAAATTAAAAGTAGATGATTTAGAATTAAAAAGAAGATTTCCAACTCCAGACTTTGTGCGTGATTTTGTGTTTTTACTAGGTAAAAACGAAATTGAAGATTTGTCCGATAGAATAGGAATTGAAAAAGAAGTTTCATTAAACGATAAAAAAAGCATATTAGCTACAAACTTAATAACTGAATTACAAAACATATAAAATGAAAAAAGAACAATTATTAGAAATTATTAATAATCCGAACATTGAAGCGGATATAAAAGCAGATGCACAAATGCAACTTGACAAAATATTAGCACTTGAAACCGAAGATGAAAGTCAAGGTGTAGATAATGATATATTGTTTGCGATAAAAGAGTTTAACAAATCAATTGAAAAACTTGCAAATGCTGGAGTTGATAAACAAAAAGTAGAAGAAATACTTACTGATAGGTTTAAGACCCTTAAAATAGGTAAAAAGAACTTGGATTCAAGTATTTTAGACTTAATTGGAAAAACACAAACTGTTCAAATCGTAAACTGGCAAAATGTAAAAGTTAAAACTTCTGATGGTAAAAAAAGAAAGATTTTTGACATAGTTTTATCTGACTTTGAAGCTGGTAACAATGTTTATTTATATGGTGGTGCTGGTACTGGAAAAACCTTTATAGCTGGTCAAATAGCAAAAGCTTTGAACTATAAATTAGTTACTTTGAATTGTAACCAATTTACTTCTCCATTAGATATTGTCGGTGGACAAACAATTGAGGGTTATCAAGAGGGTAGATTAACTTATGCTTTTGGTAATTTATGGGATGCTAATGAAATAAATGCAAATACTGGAAAACCTTATTCTGGTGCTTTATTGTTGCTAGATGAGTTGCCAAAGTTAGACCCAAATACAGCAGGGGTTTTAAATGATGGTTTGTCAAAAATAAAAGACCCAATTGAAAGAAGTGAAAGTGGTAGAGAAATAATGCCTACAATTACAAATGGTAGAGGTCAAGTTATTTCAAAGAAAAACATATTTGTTATAGCAACTGGTAACTCTTTGTTGAATGAAGCTGATGTAAACTATGAAGCTAACTTCAAGCAAGATTTGTCTTTGCAAGACCGATTTGCTGGTAGTACATACGAGTTAATTATCGACCCACAATACGAATTAGACAATATCATGTCTAACATAAAAGTAGGAGATGAAATAACTTCTTTTACATTTATATTTAACTTTTTATTCAAGTTAAGAACAGCTATTGAAAAAAATAATTATAGCGGTAGAGCATTTGTTTCTCAAAGGTTAATGGTTTCTATGCGTGATGCATATATTGCTTATAGATTAAACGAAATGCAAGGTTCTAACAAAATTTCTCAACCTAAAACTTTACAAATTGCTGTAAAAACATTTTTAGATTTATTTACCGAGCAACAACGTTCAGTTTTAAATTCAGAAGTAAATACTAATGAATTTTACGATTTAATCGACCAAAAAAACAAATTATCGCTTGCAGATTTAACGACTGATACTGATAAAAAAGAAGCAGAAATGCTAATTAAACAATTTGAGCAAACTACTAAAGACAAAATCAAATAATGGCTTTTAGTTATTTAAAAAATTATATAAAATTTGGACTTGACCCTTATGAATTTATAAGGGAAGGGATAGACCTTGCTTTGAAAAATAATTTAGGTATTTATTTTTCAGAAAGTAGAGCTATTAATTCTGGAGAGCCAAATACCACAAAAGCGAGGAATAAACCTTACAATTGGGGTGGATATAATTCAAGTTCTAATTTAAGTGTAGCCGAACAATTCGATGTAAATATGTTAGGGTCTTTTATAGACCAAGACTTAATTAATGAATTTGAAGGAGTTTTTTCAGAGATTAATGCCAAGCTTGATTTAGGTAAAGATAGCAAACCAGCAAGAATAAAATTTACCGATAAACCAATTGGTGTATTTTCGTTTTCTCAAGCATCAAAAGGCTTAATTAGACCAGTTGAATTTTATTCATTTCATGAAAAAAAGCTTATAAAAGCAGAAAATGTGTTCCTTAAAAAAGAATATGGGAAAGACTTTTTTTATTATCTGTTAGAAGATGAGGAGTATGAAGTTCAAAGACGACAAGAGGGTACAACTAAAATGGTTGAATCTTGTCCTTTTTTAGAAATAAAATATGACGAAAACTCTAAATTATTTTTACCATACGATGATAATGGTAAAATAGTAAACGAGTGCAAGGATAATAGGCTACGTTTTACCTCTACAAATAAAAAAGTTTACGCATTTAGAGAGAAAAAAGGCGGTGGTGTTGCTCCTTATGTTGATTTATATATTCCAATTGGGGGTAATGCTAATTTTGACCCAGAACAAATGCTAATTAGAGCAATTCCAAGTATTATTTTAGGTAGATTGCTAGAAAAAAGTGGTGTTAGAGTAAGAATTTTTGCTGTTTATAATCAAAGACAAAATGCTACTCAAGAAAATATTTCTTTAGCTTTCAAGGTAAAAGATTATGGAGAAACAACCGATGTAAATAAACTTGCTGTTTTTTCGGCAGACCCAAGATTTTTTAGATACCATTTGTTTAATGGTTCAGTCGGACATAATTTTAGTTTGATTAATTCTAATAATGTAAGACCAGACACTTCTCAAAGTTATTATAAAGATTTTAAAGAGGTTGTTTTACCAAGCATAAGAAATGTTGTAGATTACAAAATAAAAAATGGAGAATTTCCAAGTCAAGTTGTTGATAAAAGATTAATGATTTATGGAGGAGTTGAAAGCAACCCTAATGAGGAAATAAATGAAGCAAGCATTGAGGAAAGAATTATAGATGGTTTTTATTCAAACATGGATTACATACAGCTTAATTTGAGTAAAACACCAAGAATAATAATGCAAGAAATTATTAAACGTTTGAAGTCTAAAAATAAGTCTGATTATGAGATTAAAAACTATTTACAAAACATTTTGACTAATGTTTATTCTACTACAAGCGAAATACAAAGTAAAACGCCAAGTAAGTTGAAAGAGGAGTTAGATAGTGGTAAAATATCTCAAAAAGATTATGATAATCAATTAAGAGTTCAAATTCAATTGGACACAAAAGAGGAACAAGATAAGGTTAGAGAGGATAGAGCCAAAAATCTAGCTATATTAAACGAATTAATACCTTAAATATGAATTTAGAAAGAATTATACCGCAAAATTCAAATTATATAGTCTTAAAGAAAATTTCTGACTATAAAAAATTGTATTTGTGCATGGACTATAAAGATGTTTCTTCGCAAAAAATAAATACTGGTGCTTTAATAGAAGCCTTTACTTTTAAAGATATAACTCAATTTAAAGGTACAAGACCATTTTTTATTTTGAGCGAAGATAGGATAATAGAAAATATTGCTAGAGATGGAGGTATTTTACAAAGATTTGATACAGAATTACACGTTGGAGAAATAGTAGATTATGCTGGACTTACTTATGATGTTTTAGGCTTTATAGTAAATACCTATGCACAATGGAATATTCCCACTCCATTATTGTTGAATCCAAGTAAAATTGCAGAAGACTACAAATCTTTATTTCAAGGAAAATTAACCGATTATCAAATTAATGAAAAAATTAATGATAATTTTCAAAGCGGAAAATATGATAGTGAAATAATGTTTCCTTTAGTAGATGCAAACGATTATAAAGATGACATTTTAGTTATTGAAAAAAGACCTACTGAAAGAGAAATAGCACTTTACATAACAAAGGTTAACAATCAAAAAAATATGTCGTTAAAAGCTACTAAAAATGTTTTTATAGACACTATTTTAGAAACAAATGGTAGCGAAATACAAAAAATTAGGGAAGTTGACGAAAATTTGTATGACAAAACCAGAGAGTTTATGAATATCGTTAATGATATTATAAACAACAAATTAGAAACTGGTAAAAAAGTCAAAAAAATAGAACAAAAAATAGTAGAACCAATTAAGACTGAAGAAGAAGCAGACCTATCGTTTTTAGACGAATTATACGATGTTTTTTCAGATGACTTTTTAGAACAAATAAACGACACTTTTTAAAAAAGAAAAATCATGAGTATAAAACAAAAATTTGAAAGCATTGACCAAAGTCAATTAAGCGAAAATCAAAAAGAAATTCTTGGTAAAATTAAGACAGCTACCAAAGATTTTACAATTACAGACCAAAAAGCATTGGATAAGGTTGATAGTGCATTAGATAATATTATTACAAAACTAAAAGCTACCAATCCTCAAGCAATTAAGGGAGAAGCAAAAAAGCAAGAGCCTAAAGCCAAAAAAGAGGTTGTAAAAAAAGAGCCAAAAAGTGAAACCAAAAAACCAAAAAAAGCTAAAAAAGAAGCTGGTGGTAAAAGAACCATTTTTTCAATAGCAAAAGAAATTCGTAAAGCCGATGAAAGTTGGGAAGATGCGAAAGCTCGTGCTAAAAAAGTAATGGAAACCGAAAAGGAAGATACTACTAAAAAAATGAAAAGCGAAACCGATAAGTTATTGGCTTTCATTAAGCGTAGAAAAGAATTAGAAGGCTTGTCTGGAACTTCAGTAAAAAAAGATTCTAAAATTGAAGCTTTACCGAAAGGTAGAAGAATATCTAAAAAAGGTTGGAAAAACCAATATGGAGAATCTGAAGGAGGTAGAGTATATTACGAAAATCGTGATAATAGAACTGATAGACTTGCTCCTAGTTTTGACGATAAAATTTATTTAGCCGATGGTGGTTATGCTGGTGGTGGATATGTAGTTATTGCTAAAAGCGAAAAAGGTGGGGGATTTGTAATGTCAAAACCAACCACAAAAGCAAAAGCAGAAAAACTAAAATCATTGTTGCCAAAAATTGATGGAGAAACTAATGAAGTTATGACTATTGGTAAAGCAACGAAGTTGAGTGGACTTGTTGGTAAAGAGTATTTAAAATATGCCGATGGTGGTGCAATTATCGGAACTCCCGAAACTCCACTTGCAAGAGGTTTGGATGTGCACTATACTGGACTTGTTGGAGAAACTGGTGCAATGTCAAGTGGCGAAATGTTTATGAATGGTGGCTCAACTGGTTTACCAGCTGGTGCTGAACAACAATTTGTAAACTATTATTTAGGAGAAGGAGCAAGTGCTGGAATTTTTGAACAAGGTGGCTCACTTGTAGATGGTTATTTAACAGACCCTAACTTTGGAGATTTTCAAGCTGGGATATATGATAATGGTGGAAATTTAGATGATTTAGAACGACAAATTGAAAAAAAAGAAAATTTATTGAGTATTTTAAATACACAAGATGATAAAAATACGGATTTAAAAAATCAACTTAATGATGATATTTTAAATTTGAAAAGAAAATTGCGTAAAGACCAAAAAAGCTATATGGCAGAAGGTGGTTCACTAGGTAATCATGGATTAAAACAAGGCGACCAAATTATCAAAACCATGTCTGGTGGGGTACAAAAAGTAAAAACTAGAACTGGCGATATTGTTTACGTTAATTTAGCAAATGGTTATAGAGGTGCTGAACCGCCATTACCTTTTGACAAAGGCGGAAGAACTACAGAAAGAAGATTTGTAAATCATGGTCAAGACTATGAAGTTCGTTATGCAAAAGACAAGCCAAAAAGACGAGGGTATGGATATGCCGATGGTGGTACAATTATTGGAAATCCAGAAACTCCACTAGGTAGAGATTTAGGAATTTCTTATACTGGACTTGTTGGAGAAACTGGTGCTATGTCAAGTGGAGAAATGTTTGCAGATGGCGGTACAATAGATGCTTTTCAAATGCGTACAGTTAGAGGTGTTGATAATAAACCAACTGAAGTATTAACCGATGACCAAAAAGTTGAATTTGCTAAAGGTGGGGGTGTTGCTAAATCATTGAGAGAAAGAAGAAATGAGTATCTTAAAAATTTAGGTCAAAAGGAAGCAGATGTATGGGATAAAATAGGTGCTGAATCTGGTTCTGAAATAAGAAATAGCGATAAAATGCTAAAAGCTTATGCTGAAGGTGTTCAAGAAATGCTACAAAAAGAGGAAGTTGGTAAAGGTAGTTTTGACCAAGAGGATTATGACTTTTATACCGATGAAAATTGGCATTTATTCAATGAGTTTTTAGTTTGGAATGGTTACTATGACCCAGAAATCACAAAAACCGAAAAAGCATGGAGAGAAGATAGATTTAAAGACCCAAAATATAGAAATTATGTTTCTAATCCAAAAATAATTTCTCTTTCTGGTGGTTCAAAATCAAAATCAACTAATTATGTAGCTAAAGATAAAATTTCAACAATTACTATTGTTAAAGATGGTAAAGAAATAGTGCTTTCGTCTAAAGATGTCCTTAATGGAGTGAACTTGTATGATGGTGGCGGTAAATTGAAAAACGACCATACTTATTTTGCTAAAAGATATATTAAAGAAGTTGTAATGGAAGATGGAGATAAGCTAAAACCTTCTAATGGATATTGGGTTAAAAAAAGTGCTTTGGATGGTTTTAAAAATAAAGTTTCATTAGCCAAAAAACCAAAATTTAAAGTAGATGATTTAGTTTACAATAAAAGAACAAAAAGCGTTGGTATAGTAAGAATTGCAGAAGAAAAAGGAGAGGTTAAAACAGATGCAGATGGTAACGTAAGTATTACAGAATTAGAGGTATATAATCCTTTAAAATTCAAACACCAATCAAAATCAAAAGTTGCACCATCTACTCAAAAAGAAATAGATGAAAGAGGTTTATTTAAACCTTTCTCTAAATTTGAAGGCGGTGGCAAAACCACTTTCAAAGAGAAAGCAACCGCAATAGCCAAAAATTTTGAAGGCAAAAAAGTAGAACCAAAATACCAAAAAGAGTACGGAAAGGTTTACGACAAAGCCGAAGCAAAAGAAGTAGGAAATAAGATAGCTGGTAGTCAAAAAGCAAAATACGATAGTAAAATGTCTGGTGGTGGCACAACCAAGCGAGGTGGTGCAATGGTATTAGCTAAACAAATCCGTAAAGATGGAGAAAGTTGGGCGAGTGCATTAAAACGTGCTAACGAGCAAATGAGAAAAAAATAATAATAATTATTCAAGGTGTTAGTAGAGATATTAACGCCTTGATTTTTAAAAAAGATTAATCATGACAAAGGAAAGAATACAAAAAATAACAAAATCTGCTGGTCAAAGAGTAGATAAGTTTCTGAATCGTTGGATTTCCAGAAAGCTTATGGCTTTCGGTATTGGTTCGGTTGGACTTTTTACTGGTAATTTAGATAGTGGCGATTGGGTAATTGTAGCAACTGCTTATGTTACCATACAAGGATTTACGGATATTGTTGAAAGAATTTATAAAGCAAAATCAAATTAAAATTATGTTGAAAGTTCCAAATAAACCCCAAGTAAAAAAGTCTTTTATCGAAAAGATACTTAAAGATAAAAAAATTGACACAAAAAAACATCCTATGTTAATAATTGGCATAAGGGGTTATTTTTTAAACACTATGGGAGAAAAAAGTAAAAATGATAGAGGAATATATGATGATGCTTTGATAATTTATACACCTAATGTTTATGCGACTTTTAATGCTAATGTTGACCCAAGTGTTCAATATAAAGTAGGTCGTGCTGTTTTAAAAAAGGGGTTTTATTTATCTCATAAATTCGACACACATAATGGTATTAGCAGTAAATATCCTGCGATTTGTCAAAGACTTAATGTGGTAACAGTTGAAAGAGATGGTCAAGGAGAACAAACTGGTATGTTTGGAATTAACATACATAAAGGAGGAAATACAACGACAAGTTCTGAAGGTTGTCAAACACTTCCTCCAACTCAATGGAAAGCTTTTTACGAATTAGCAAAATCTGAATGGATTAGAGCTTATTCAGATAATTGGAATAAAGAAGTAGTGCCTTATTTACTTTTAGATAACGAATCAGATAATTTAGGCATTTAAAATGATAAAAATTATTATTTTCATAAAGCAACAATGGTTAGGTAGCTTACTAATCGCATTATTTATCGTATTCCTATTTTATGGAATAGGAGAAAATAATGACTTAAAAAAAGAGAAGCAACAACTTGAAAAAGAAATTGAAGCACTTGAGCAAAAGGAAAAACTAAATTGGAATAAGTTTAAAAGCTTGCAACTAGGTAGAAACACTATAATTGAAAAACAAAAAACATTAATTCAACTACAACATGACACGATTAAAATTATTGACACTATTGCTTTTAGTAAGCTTCAAGAGTTTTTCTCAAACCGATACAGTCAAAAAGATAGTATTGAATGAAAAAGTAGCTAGAGAAGTAGTTAAGGATTTGGTTCAAGGGGATATTTGTAAAAAGCTATTAGTACTCAAGGATGAGGAAATTAAAAACCTGCAAGAGCAAAACGATGAGCTAGTTGAAATAATCAAAATAAAAGATAGTATATCTAGTAAAAAAGACCAAATAATTACCATACAAGACAAAGCTATTGGCTGGTGGAAAAAACCACAAATTCATGGTTATTTAGGAGTTCAAACCATAAGATTTGATATGGTTGACCCTTATCTTTATGGTAGGGTTCTAATTGAATATTCTAAAATAAAAGTTGGCGGTCAATACTTTGTCCAGCCTAACAAACCATCTGGTTATGGAATAGTGCTAGAATATAAAATTTTTTAAAAAATATATTGTAAATAATAATTTATTATATTTGTAAATTAATTAACTTAAAAAAACAACAAAAAATGGATAAAATTGGAGAATTATTAGAAAAATTAGACAACAAAGTAACGCCAAGTATTGCTAAAAGATTAGATGGATTAAATAGTCTTGAAAAAAGATTAGAAGTAGCTAAAAAAGAATTGGAAGCTAATCCAGATGATGAAGAATTAAAAGAATCGCACCAAGAAATAGCAGATTATATTTCTGACTATGAGGAAGATTTAATTGAGGATTTAGAATCATTAGTAAAATCAAAAGAGCAAAAACCAGTTGAGGAAAAACCAACTGAAGAAAAACCAGTTGAGGAAAAACCAACTGAAGAAAAACCAGTTGAGGAAAAACCAGTTGAGGAAAAAGAATCTTCTACTAATATTGCTGGTTGGATTTTTGGTGGTTTGTTGCTTGTTGGAAGTTTAGGAGCAATAAATTATTTCAGAAATAATAGATAAAAAAATGGCAGTAAAAACTAAATCGGAATTAGACAAATTAACCAACGATGAGTTAGTTTCGTATTTGAACAAACTATCGAAAACAGATTTCAATAGTTATGTTGATGCAGATACAAAAGTAAGATATTTTATATACTTATACGGAGAGGGAATTGCTAAAGCTTTAAAGGGTACTGGGTTGTTTTTCCCAGCGATAACGGCATTAAAAATTACTGAATCTGGTTATGGTAGAAATATTCCTACTGGTTCTTTTAATTTCGGTGGCGTTAAGTACAATCCAAACATACATAGTGATTATGTATTATCCGATACTTATGAAGTGAAAAATGGTAAAAGAGTATTGGTAAAAAATACAAAATTTGCAAAATTCAAAAGTGCAGAAGATGGTATAAAACAAAACATACAAGTTTTATTGGGCGATAGATATAAATCAGCTAGAGAAAACGCTAAAAACCCAGATGACCAAATTTTAATGATAGCTAGAGCTGGTTATACAACTACTCCAGCTTCTCAATATTTATCATTGATGAGTGGAAACATAAAAAGAGTAGCTAAAAAAACTGGTTTTGGTAAAATTATTTAGATATGAAAAAAGCATTAAGATATAGTTTGTTAGGTTTAGGTTTTGTTGCAATTTCTTATTCAAGTTTTTTGATTTGGCAAAAAGTATTGATGCAAAGAATTTACAATAA
>JACCEA012431112.1_pt1 | contig 17170 bp, 14 predicted proteins | sample 7449851 | NCBI WGS metagenome assembly JACCEA01 (sample SAMN15323453, study PRJNA562643) | freshwater metagenome | isolation source: river surface water | place: USA:Blue River Watershed | collected 2017-08-18
ATCAACACAAACCGTGTAAATGTACCCGATGCCATAAACTTTGCCCTAAGAATTGGATATTTAAAGAAAGCACTTCAAGCAGAAGCCTTTATTGAAGATTTTTCTTGTATCAAAGGCGACTATATTCGCCGCAATGACATGCCATTCCCTACCAATAAAATGCAATTTACCACCGTGGGGGCATATATCAAGTATCAACCTAAATTAATAGGTTTTAATGCCCGAATTTCGCAAGTCACCAACGGAAAGAATATTGGTCAAAGCTTTGGCTTCTCTGCTGGTCTCCTTTATCAATTCAACTATTTCAAAAAATAATACTCGATGAAATCATTTTACAAAATACATCTTTCCAATTTACTACTAATTGCTTTACTATTTTTAGGCAATTCTTGTGACGAACCCGTAAAAAACGAAAACTTAGAAGCATTCACACCTGTTAAATTAGATGAAAATGCTGGTTCGTGGAAAACATACATTTTATCCTCTCCCGATGAAATAGGCATAGATGCTCCAAAAGCAAGCAATTCACCGGAATTTACCCAAGAACTTAGTGATTTGGCAAAAACCACCGAAAGCCTAAACGATGAACAAAAAAGTGCCATCGTCTATTGGGGAGCAGGCTCTGTCTATCGTTGGAGTGAAATTGCAAGAGAATTGGCAGCAAGATACAACCTTGCCCCAGCATCAAATGTCGAGGGGAAATATCCCATTCCTGACCCACTCAATCCTTTGGCAGACCCTAAGTTTCCGTTTGCCAATCCACCCTATACAGCTCGAATGTTATCTTATTTGAACGTCGCTCAATACGATGCACTTGTAGCAACTTGGCACTATAAAAAATTATATTTCAGAAAATCTCCTTCAAAATATAATTCTAATATCAAAATAGCCTTGCCTGTCAATGAATTATCATCTTATCCTTCCGAATCAGCGGCTGTTGCAGAAGCCTCTTTCACTGTGCTATCGGCTATGTTTCCGGGAGAAGTACCCTTTTTGACCCAAAAACTAAACGAAGCAAAAAGTGCTTCTGTTTGGGCAGGTATCAATGTACCCAGTGATATGACAGCTGGAGCAACTTTAGGTAAAAGTACAGCAAGTAAAGCATTGGCAAGAGCCAAAACAGATGGAATGGGAGCCGCAAACAACCAATCTCTCGTACCTTCTCAAATGGAAAAAGCAGTACAACGAGGAATCAAAAATCCGTGGGTAAGCCAAGAAATGCCAGCAAGACCACCTATGTTGCCTAATTACGGAGCTGTTAAAACTTGGAATTTGGACAGAGAAACGCTTGAAAAAATCAGACCACAACTTCCTTATATTGTAGGTTCGGCAGAATGGCAAAAAGATTTAGATGAGTTGAAAAGTATCCAAAAAAATCAAACAAGAGAGCAAGCTCGCATTGCTAATTATTGGGCAGATGGAGCAGGAAGCTACACACCTCCAGGACATTGGAACAGAGAAGCCTCTAATTTATGTCTAAGTAAAAAATACAGCGAAGTGGCTACCGCCAGAGTCATGGCATTGGTAAGTACCTCTTTGATGGATGCAGGAATTGCTTGTTGGGATACAAAATATTATTATTATACTCCTCGTCCGCAGCAGTTTGGGCTAAAAACATCTGTCGGTTTACCGAATTTCCCGTCTTATACCTCAGGACACTCTACTTTTTCGGCAGCGGCGGCAGAAGTACTCAGTGCCTTATTTCCTGAAAAAAGTACCGAGCTAAAAGATAAGGCGAAAGATGCCTCCGATTCGAGGGTTTATGGGCTTATCCACTTTAGGGTTGATTGTACGATGGGATTGGTTCATGGAGCCAAAATCGGACAATATGCTATTGACCGTGGCAAGGCAGATAATTCAGGCTATTGACATTCATAGTTTTAGAAAAAAGAGTGATTAAATAAATAAAATGCTCAGAGTCCTTGACTCTGGGCATTTTCTATTTTGTCTGCCCAAACAATACGCTATTTCAAAAAAAACAATATTAATTCGATTTGTATTAGAAGGTTTTAAAGCGGTTGTGTATTTTTGTAAAAAAATCCCCAAGAAAATGTCTATGCTTCGATGTTGTTGCTTGTAGTTTGTCGGTTTGTGTCAATTGATTGGAATTTTTCAGCCATTTTTTTCGACAATAAACCCATTACGTTTTACCCCAAACAAATCATATTTCTATATATATGCAAAACCTTAAAATTTATAATACACTTTCTCGTAAAAAAGAACTTTTCCAATCAATCATCCCCAACCATGTTGGCATGTATGTATGTGGGCCGACTGTGTATAACAATGTACACTTAGGGAATGTACGGACATTCTTAACCTTTGATGTTCTTTACAGATATTTACAGCACATCGGCTATAAAGTCAGATATGTAAGAAATATTACAGACGTAGGGCATTTGGTTGGTGATGGCGATGAAGGAGAAGATAAAATTGGCAAAATGGCAAAGCTTGAAAAACTTGAGCCTATGGAAATTGTCCAACGATATACCAACGATTTTCACCAAGTTTTGGAGCAATTCAATTTCCTATCTCCTAGCATTGAGCCTACTGCCACTGGGCATTTAATAGAACAAATAGAAGCTGTTAAAATATTAATTGACAAAGGATTAGCGTACGAATCAAATGGCTCTGTCTATTTTGACATTAATCAATATAATTCTCAAGGGAATGATTATGGAAAACTTTCTGGAAGAATTTTAGAAGATTTACTCAATGAAACTCGTGAACTTGACGGTCAAGCAGAAAAAAGAAACCCTCTTGATTTTGCCATTTGGAAAAAGGCAAATCCCGAACACATCATGCAATGGCCAAGCCCTTGGGGAATGGGTTTTCCGGGCTGGCACTTAGAGTGTACTTGTATGAGTAGCAAATACCTTGGGGCTTCTTTTGACATCCACGGTGGCGGAATGGATTTGAAATTCCCGCATCACGAGTGTGAGATTGCACAAGGGGTAGGTATTTCGGGAAAAGAACCTGTCAAATATTGGATGCACTCGAATATGCTAACTGTAAATGGGCAAAAGATGTCTAAATCTCTTGGCAACTCATTTCTTCCAGCAGAGCTTTTTACGGGCAATCACCCACTACTAGAACAAGCATTCAGCCCAATGACAGTAAGGTTTTTCATGCTACAATCACAGTATCGTAGCACATTAGACTTTTCAAACGATGCTTTGAGAGCGGCACAAAAAGGTTTCCGAAGACTAATCAATGGATTAAGAATTGCTAAAACCCTGACCTTTACTCCATCAGAGACTAGCATCGATGAAAAGAAAAAATTAGACATTGAGAAGTCAATTCAAGCTTTTTATGATGCCATGAACGACGACTTGAATACGGCGGTGGCTATTGCCCAACTTTACAACCTACTCAAATATGTCAATATGATTTATATGAATCAACTCCAACCTTCGGCAATTGGAGAAGATACTTTCAACTTATTAATTGAGAAATTTGTATTATTTATTGAGCAAATTTTAGGACTTAAAGAGGAAAAAATGGGCGATTCTGATGCTGTTTTGCATGGAATGTTGAATCTTTACAGAGAATACAAAGCCAACCAACAATACGACAAAGTAGATGAAATAAGAGCTTATTTCAAAGCCAACAACATGGCAATCAAAGATATGAAACATAGAATTGATTGGGCTTGGGAAGAATAAACATTGCTCTAAAAGTACATTTATGAATCAAAAATAAGGTTAATTACAAGACTTAACCTTATTTTTTATGTCTCCAAGTAAAAAACAACATTATACCAAAACCGGCAAGCAACATGAGATGAAAAGGCAATAGATTGAATATTTTCAAGGTATATTCATAATAAACAACTATTAAAAAATAAATAAACAAAAACAACTCACCCAACACATTCAACCCAAGCACGTTTTGCAAATATTTATTTTTTTTCCAAGCCAAAGCCCCTGATTGAATATTAAATTTGGGGGTTCGAACAAATGGTGTCTTTTTCCCTACCCACGCCTCCAATACTGCCAAGCTATTGCTCCAAGATAAGCCCATCATCATTATCAAAAACAATGGAAATCTTATCAAAAACTTAAAAAATCCGAGTTTTTTTCTCCTAAAGGGTATCCAATAAAAATATGCCAACACAAACCAACTGATTTGAAAATAGTATAAAATAGGAGAAAATGCCTGTAAAAACGAGATTTTATCAATCAAAAAGAACAAAGGAAAACTCAAAACCCCTATCAACAAGAGCATCACAAAAATCGAACTATTGGCAAGATGATAAAAACCATGAAGTTTGGTACTCATCGAAATATTCGGATGAGCGACTAATTTTTGATAATTTTTGAGCAAACACTCCGCTGCACCTTTCGTCCAACGATATTGTTGTGCTTGCACGGCATGCATCGACACAGGCAATTCTGCGGGACAAACCACCCCTTCCAAATAGACAAACTTCCAGCCCTTCATTTGGGCACGATAGCTCAAATCCAAATCTTCTGTCAATGTATCTGCCGACCACCCACCTGCATCGATAATAGTCTCCTTTCTCCAAATTCCTGCCGTTCCATTAAAATTAATAAAACTTCCCATGGTATTTCGTCCGACTTGTTCAATCGAGAAATGAGCATCTAAGCCAAATGCTTGTAATTGTGTGAGTATCGAAAAATCTTCGTTCGTATGTCCCCATTTAGTCTGCACAACTCCCACCATTTTATCATCAAAAAAGGGGATTGTTTGCATCAAAAAGTCTTTTGGAGGCCGAAAATCTGCATCAAAAATAGTAATAAAGCTCCCTTGAGCCATTTTCAAACCATATTCCAACGCCCCCGCTTTGTATCCAATTCGACTTTCTCGGCGGATATGTTTTGCCAAAATCCCTCTGTTAGAAAATGCCTCAATTCTCGAAGAAATGACATTACTTGTTTCATCAGAAGAATCATCTAAGAATTGTATTTCCAATAGATTTTTAGGATAATTTATCTCTAAAATCGCATCAATTAAGCCATCAACCACATAAAATTCGTTATATACCGGCAATTGAATTGTCACAAAGGGAAGTGTATTAGGATTTGAAGTAGTATTAGAAATAGATATTTTAGCAGCTCTTTTGTAATAAAATATAAGACTAATCTGTACCAAACTATAAGAAAACACAAAAAAAGTAGCCATTAGGTACACAATGGCTGCTATGGTCGCTAATAGGGAGAAGAACATTACAAATACTTAAAAATTGTCCATAAAATTTTATATCCCGCCATCACAGTTCCCCTAATCGTACCCGAAACTTTGGAGTACCCGATTCGCTTTCGATAATTGACAGCCACTTCTGTCGATTTCAGCTTCATTTTAGCTGCTTTTAACTGCATTTCTACCGTCCATCCATAAGTTTTATCCTGCATTTTTAATTGTTTGAGAGCCTCCATTCGAATGGCTCGGAACGGTCCTAAATCCGTAAATTTTAGCCCATAAAACAAATATAGAAGTTTGGTTGCCAACCAATTACCAAAAATCTGAGGAATTGTCATAGAACCGAATTCCTTGTTTCCCAAAGCCCTTGAACCGATTACCATATCCATATTTTGTTCATAAATTGGTTCGAGCAATAGCGGAAGCTCCTCTGGGAAATCCGAATAATCCGCATCCATAAAGACCAAAATATCTGGATTTTGAGATTCCGCATAAGCAATGCCTTTAAGACAAGCATAGCCATATCCTCTTCGGGGTTCTTCCAATACCCTTGCACCTGCTTGTTGAGCAACTACCGCTGTATTGTCTGTTGAACCATTATTTACAACAATAATTTCAGAAACAATATTTTGGGGAATGTCTTGAATGACTTTGGCGATAGACCCTTCTTCGTTGAGTGCTGGAATAATGACAAAAATACGCATCAAAATATAAATAGAGGGGATAAAAATGGAAAAATCGCCTTATATAGGCGATTTTTCCATTTTATTGTACAAAATTTATTCGTTAGGAATCACTCTCTTTGCATTAGAGAATCTCTTTTGAACCGCATTCCAATCCACAACATTCCAGAAAGAGTCGATATAATCTGGGCGTTTATTTTGGAATTTCAAGTAATACGCATGCTCCCAAACATCTAATCCTAACACAGGAATTCCTTTTTTCTCCGCAACATCCATCAAAGGATTATCTTGGTTTGGCGTAGAAGTAATGAATAATTTTTCATTTTCATCAACACAAAGCCAAGCCCAACCCGAGCCGAATCTGCCAATAGCCGCTTTTTTGAATTCATCTTTAAAATTTGCAAACGAACCCCAAGCTTCATCTATGGCAGCAGCCAATGTGCTTGAAGGCTCACCTCCACCATTTGGCGATAAAATATTCCAAAACAAATCATGGTTAAAATGCCCTCCACCATTATTTCTAACAGGTGCTGGGAACTTGCTGATATTTGCCAACAATTCTTTCAAAGAAAGGCTTTCCATTTCGGTTCCAGCGATTGCATTGTTAAGATTTGTTACGTATGCTTGATGATGACGGTCATGGTGAATTTCCATCGTTGCCTGATCAAAATGAGGCTCTAAAGCATCACTAGCATAAGGAAGTGGTTCAAGTGTATATGCCATTGTTTGTGTTAATTAATTAAATGATAAATAAGAAAATTGTTAAAAAAACGATAACAAACTACCCTCTAAACGCTAATCAATGAATTTATGTTCGCAGTTTTTTAAAAAAATTCTTTAATATTTGCTCACAATCTTCCTTTAAAATCCCGTTTAAAACTTCTGTTTTGGGGTGAAGCATCCTTGGCGTTTGTTTAGAAAAGCCTCTTTTAGTGTCTGATGCCCCAAAAATTACTCGATCGATTTGTGTCCAGAACAAAGCACCCGCACACATGGTACAGGGTTCGAGCGTAACATACAGCGTACAATTTTTCAGGTATTTTGCCCCTAAAAACTGACTTGCCGCCGTTATCGCCAAAATCTCCGCATGGGCAGTTACGTCGTGAAGCAATTCGGTCTGATTATACCCTTTTCCGATAATTTTATTGCCATTCGCAACCACCATTGCTCCGACCGGAACTTCGCCTGCTTCTTCAGCAATCATTGCCAATTCTAAGGCTTTCGCCATGAAATACTCATGCGAATACAAAGGATATTTATTTGCCATTTCTTTTGATTAATGCCCTGCACCACCGCTGAGAGTAAAATCTTCTTCTTTAGCCTTTTTTGCCCGAATGAGTAAAGTCGCCGCCGAAGCTACCAACAACAACACTCCTGCAAAAGTAATGGCATTTCCGGGATTATTGTTCAAAAAATGTTTTAAAATATATCCAAAACTAATCGTTTGTAAGAGCATCGGTATCACAATCATCATATTGATAATTCCCATATATACTCCATAACGCTCTTTCGGAATCTCTCCTACGACAATCAGATACGGAATTCCCATCATACTTGCCCAGCCAATCCCAAAACCTGTTATTGCCGGAAATAACAAATATTTATTTTCTATCATCGGAAATGCGATAAATCCTATACCCGCTAATACCAAACACGCCGCATGTACCATTTTTGGAGAATATTTCTTAGCAAAATGAACCAAACTGAATGCCACCAAAAACATCACAATATTATACCATCCATTTACCAAACCCGACCAACTAACAGCCTCATTATAAGCAGGATTGTTTTGATAATCATTCGTTTTCCAAACCGATTGGGCAATGCTTTTGGAGGAGTTCTGCCAATAACAAAACAAGGCGTACCATTGAAACAAATACACCAATGCCAATTGCCACATAACTTTGGGCATTTCACGAATAGCTGCTGGTATTTCGACAAAAGGAGTAAACAAACTCAATGGTTTTGCCTTCATTTCTTCTATTTCCTCTTCACTCGGTGGAATTTCTGCTGTAGTTCTCATACTCCACCACACAGACCCAATCGAACAAACCGCACCCAAGAAAAACGAGGCATAAATCCAAGTAGGCAAAGACCCTGTTTTACCTATAAATATCAATGGAAAAGCAAAAATCGACAAATTCACCAAAGTCTGTCCCAAGCCAGTAAAAAAACTCTGAGCCTGAAAACCCGTCGGTTGCTGTGAAGCATCCAATTTATCTGCAATAAACGCCCGATACGGCTCCATTGCGGTATTATTACCTACATCTAAAATCCAAAGCAATCCAGCTGCCATCCACAATGTACTACTAAAAGGATAAAGCATCAGTGCCAAGCTACACATCAAAGCTCCAACAAAAAAATATGGCTTTCTTCGCCCAAAACGGGGTGACCAAGTCTTGTCTGACATCGCCCCAATAATCGGCTGTATCAAAAGACCCGTCATGGGGCCTGCCAAATTCAAGAGCGGAATTTCATCTGGGCTAGCTCCTAGAAAATCATAAATGGGGTTTACGGCACTTTGTTGCAAACCAAAACTATATTGAATGCCGAAAAAACCAACATTCATATTAATAATTTGAGTAAAACTCAATTTGGGTTTAGAAAAATTCATAGACTCAAGGTTAAAGTAGTGAGCGTGCAAATTAATGGAAAAATTCTATTTTTTCAACGATTATTTACTTTTAAGGAAGGGTGTTCATCTATACCCAATGTATTTAGAATTGGGTTTAGTATTTTTGTACAGATATGAACCTTAAAGAATTTTACTTTTTGCTCCGAAAATTCGGCAGAAAACTTTCCTTTTTGCTTCATTGACCGATAAACTGCCGAATAATTTACATTTTTTTGTTCCCATCCATTCAGTGCCAAATTGCTTTGTACACTTTCTACTGCCCGCTTCAAATTGGAAAAATAAACCACAAAATTCTCCCGTTTCCTCAACTCCGAAATAGAACCGATGTATTCTATTTTGATTTCATAAATGACTGATTGCCTCATTTTTGATAATTGATAAATATTTTGAAAAATAATACAACTATTTTTCAAATGCAAAACTTTTTACAATTTTCAACGTTTTATAATCATGTAGCTCAAATTGCTGTTTATGAAGAAAGCCTCAAGAAATCCTTGAGGCTTTTTTTATTTTCTGCTAAAAATTTCTTAAATAACGAGAATACATCCTTTGCACAAAAAATCTGCTAATTGATAATCGCTGCTGCAAAGAATAAGTTTGCTTTGGCTTTTTCGTATTTTGCTTTCAGGTTTTCAAGCTTGAGTTTCATTTCAATGAGTTTATTTTCACGAGTATTCAACATAAAAATAGTACTTTCTCCCATCAAAAATTTATTTTTCTCAGCTTCTAGTAATTTCTCTTGGTTTAGATTAATAGACAATTGCTGTTGAATTTGCTGTCCAAGGTTGTTTATTTCGTTGAATACCGTTTCAATATTGGTATTAAGCTCCCTTTGGACGATGATTTTCTCAAAATTCAACTCTTTTTGTTTGATTCTGACGGATTGTAGTTTACCCCTTTCTTTTCTCAATAAAACGGGCATCACAAAATCAAATCCAAATTTGTGGTTATTCAGCAAAAAGGCATTGGCAAAGGTATCTTTTTGTGAGTTTATCGGCGAATTTATCAAGTTAAAATTGAAATTCAATTGAGGCTTCAGCAATTCCTTCCTGAACCTCTCTTCAATCGTTAGTTGTTGTTGTTTGAAAGTTATTTTTGTCAATTCTGGATGTGTTTGTAGCAGCGTTGCTTGTATTTCATCTATTTTTTTTCGGTCAATCAATTCGGATACAGAATTTTGAGGAATGATATTTTCGGGTAATTCCAAGGGTTTTTCGTCTGTACTCCAAAGATAGTTCGACAGCACCAAACCTGCATTTCTAAACTCCAATTGGGCTTGTTTTTGTGCCAATTCCCTTTCTTGAAGGGTAATATTAGCCTCCACACTATCGATAGCTGCCAATTCTCCAATCTTACTTCTTTCGCTCAGCAAGTTGAATCTTGTTTCTGCAAGCCGATAGCCCTCTTGTGCTAGTCGTAATTTTTTATGGCTTACATACCACTCCCAATAGTCTTTTGCTGCCGAAAAAATAAATTTATTGACGAGTTTTCTTCGTTCGGCTTCTGCAATTTCGTCCAAGAATCTCGCTTGTAGCAAAGTATTTCTGCGGGCATCAATCAGCAATCCTTGTCCTATTGGCAATGTAATTCCACCAAATAAAAGGCTCGGCGACTCTTCTCCCAACAAACGTATGCCGGCATTTCGTTCGTATCCCCCTTTCAGCTCAATACCACTGTATAAAGGTACTTTCAACACGGTTTCGAAACGATTGTAATAATCTTTTCCCTCGAAGGCTTTTCTATCAAATAAAATCGAAAGCTTTGGGTCAAATAATCCTTGTGCTTGCAAATATTCTGCTTGTGCGGCACTCAGATAAAGATTACTTTGCTTGATAACAGGGTGATTTTTGATAATAATTTCTTGGAAATCTTTGAAACTAAAGATTTCTTCTTTGCTTTGTGCAGAAATTTTATCCAACCCAAGTAAAATAAAAACGATGCTAATAAAATATTTCATTGGTCTGTTTGCTTGTATCGATTGGATTATTTTTCTTTTTTAGTTTTTTCTTTTTTATCAGGTGCTTCTTTTAGACTTGGCGGAAAAGCGTTCAGTTGTCGCCATAATTCATACCAAACAGGCACATTTTCAAGCATAATCCACCCAAAAACGCCCGAACCAATGCGAAGCTCTTTGGGCCATACACCAGAACTTGGCGTAACAAGCAATCTGTAATCCCCATTTTTACTCTCAATCATGTCAATCACTTTTACCCCTCCCTCAAAACTACCTACAGATACAGAAGGCCATCCCGAAAATTGAATCGCAGGCCATCCCTCAAACTGCAATCTGGCTTTTCTACCCTCCTGAATCAATGGCACATCCATTGCTTTGACATATAGCTCAACTGCCAAATTCGGATTTAGGGCTTGAAGGCTACAAATAGACTCCGTTTCTTTGAGGGTCTCTCCAATACCTGCTTTCATTGCCTTCACAACATATCCGTCTTGTGGAGCTCGCACAACGTAATAGCCTTGACGAATGCTGACATTGCTTTGCTTGTTGATTAGCTTAGAAAGTTCGGATTGACCATCGGACAATGCTGCAAGAGCAGAACTTCTGTCGGATTGTGCTTTGGCAATTTTTTCAGCATATTCTGCCTGAATACTGTTAAGTTCGATTTGGCTGTTGATTAATTCTTGCTTAGAAATAATCAATTTATTTTGTACCGAATTAAGCTTATTTTGAGTTTCTTGCAACTTTAATTTTCGACTTTCTAAATCATTAAGTGACAAAATACCTTGTTTTTCTTGCGTAAGTCCTCTTTGATAGCGGTCTTGGGCAATTTTTACTTGAAGGCTTTCTGCCTGAACATCTATGCTATCGGCATTGACTTTTGCCTTGTTTTGTTTGATTTTATTTTGTGCCTTTTGAAGACTTAATACTTTGTTTTGTTGGAGGGCTTCTAATTGCTCTTTCAACGCCTCAACCTTGGCTTGATAACCACTGATTGCTCCATTTTTGGCATCGATTTGCTCATTTAAACGGGTTTGAAGTTGTGGGTCAAAATAATCGTCTTTTAATTCCGACAAGACCGCCAAGGTATCGCCTTTTCGAACAATTTGCCCTTCCGAAACATTCCATTTCTCGATTCGCCCAGAGATTACATTTTGAATTTCTTGTGGGCGTTCTGCCGGGTTTAGAGCCGTAACTTGCCCTTTTCCATCAATATTTTGTTGCCAAGGCAAAAATAATATTATGATAAAAACGCCAAAGAAAACCAACATCCAGCGTTTCAATACGTGGCTGGCGGGTGGGGTACTTATCAAATCGTGTAAAAACACTTCGCTCGATTCTTTGAATAAATTTGGAATATTATTTTTTGATAAATTAAGCATATATTTTGTCTTTGTAACGGATGAAAAATGTTTGTGATGACGAATAGACTCAAGCAAGAATTCGTCCGTTTTCGAGTTGTATTATTCTGTCTGAATTTTCTAATATATAAGGATGATTGCTTTCAATGACTAAAGTGCATGGCAAAGCATGAATGTACGTATAAATGTGTTTCAGCTCGTCTATTGAAAAAGTATCAAAACAACTAGACAATATCAAAAGCCTTGGCTTATGTAGCAAACAACGGGCTAAGATTATCTTCGTCTTAAAGCTATCCGAAAGTTGTCGTCCTCCCGAAACAACTAGCGTCTGAAGCCCGTCGCTCAATCTTCCTATGTTTTCTTTCAACAATAAGCCATTCATGATTTCATCAAGCTCCGAGGTGCTGAAACTTCTATTGAGGGTAATATTTTCTAATATCGTTCCGTCAAAAATTGAATCTGGAGATTGGTTTTTCTTGACATACTTGAAAAAATGCTCTTGTTGTATGTCTTTTATAAATATACCATCGTAAGAAATCATGCCTTGGTAATTTGTCAATAAACCCGATAAAATATTCAGTAGGGTTTCTTTTCCCGAGCCGTTTGAACCATTTAACACTATCTTTTCCGATGCTTTGATATTTAGGTCAATGTTTCTCAGGGTGTCTTCCAATCCATCTGAAAATTTGAATTTTAATTGTTTCACTTCTACGGAAATACCACTCTGGCTTGCATTCAGATTTTGCAATACACCTCTGTGTTGCTCCAAAGGTAAATCTGAAATATGCCCGATTTTATCAACGGCTGTCAATAAATCAAATATTGAATCGAAGGATAACAGAATTTTTTCAACCGAACTGACCACCAACACAATCACAATCTCAGATGCAACAAATTGACCGATGGTGATTTGCAAATCAATCACCAAATAAGTACCCAAAATTAATAAACCTCCAGTGACCAAAACCTTAAAAAACACCGCATTGTAAAACAATACCAGCAAGTAATTATAATATTTTTTTCTGTACTTTAAGTAATTGCTGATTAAATATTCCATTTTTTGAATAGGAAATGCCAAATTATCCGAAAGCTTGAAAACAGGAATCATTCGGGCAATATCTTGCAGCCAATACGCAATTTTATATTTGTATTTGGATTTGATAATATTGGCATCTAACAATCGTTTGGCATAGATTCGAACCACCAGCCAAATCAACAATACGGTTAAAATAGCAAAACCTATAAACAATGGGTGATAGGCAGAAAGCAACAATAAACCAAAAATTATCTGAATACTTGCCGCCGTTACGTCGATAAGGATTTTGGGCAATGTTTTTTGTATGGTGATGATATCGAAAAATCGGTTCATCAATTCTGGAGGGTAGAAACTCCTGAGGGCTTCTGGCTTGATGTTTGTAATCCGATAGGTATATTCAAAAGCAGATTTGGCAAAAAGGCGTTCTTGCAAATACTCTACAATGGTTAATTGCATAATTTGCATCACACCCGACAAAATTAAGCCCAACAAAACGACCCCAATCAATATATATATCGAACTAAAAAACACACCGCTCTGAACCAAACCAATGATTGCCTGTATTCCCAAAGGTAGGCTCAAACTGATTGTTCCGATTAAGATGGCATATACATAAATCGAAAGGATGTCTTTTCGTTCAAATTTAAGCATCTGCATCAATCGATGAAAAGGAGTGGCGTGTTCAACCTTTTGCTCTTTTTTTTGAGCAATATTATCAATTTTAAAAAATGTAAATAATCTTGATGTACCAGGTTTGAGCTGTATCGGGGCGGTTGTTTGCCACTGAAAAATTGGGGTGGCTTTTTTGGTCTGTTTCTGCTCTATAAAAATAAGTTCTCCAATATGATTGACATAAAAAAAAGGATTTGGGTTGTTTTGACTTAAATCCTTGATTTGTTGGTATTCGACATCATTTTCAATCAAAATAATTCCATTTTTCTGCAACCACAATCGGATGGTATCAATCTGATTCTCGAAATAAATACTTTCAGGATCAAGCCTACATTCATTTTTGGGAAGCTCGAAGCTATGGGCAATTTTCTCTACTAGTTTCTCTAATGATTGATTCGTCATAAAGTATATTTTTGTTATTTCAATTCTGAAAACGAAAAATCAGATTAAAAAGTTTTAATCTGACAGAAAATTATTTAGAATTGGACTAAATAGAGTTAAGCAATGTTTTTATCTTTAATACCAAGAAATGGCAGCCAATTTTCCTCAACATTTCCAGCAAAATCTCTTAAAAACATAACAAAACTGGGTTTAAATGGCTTTTTTGCTAATGAAAGCCCTGCTTCTTCTGGCGTACGGTCGCTTTTTCGAGAGTTACATCGGTGGCATGCCGTAACTAAATTTTCCCAATTGCTTTTCCCTCCTTTGGATTTTGGGATGACGTGGTCGAGGGTTAAATTGTCTTTACTTCCACAATACACACACTTGAAACCATCTCGCCTGAATACATTTTGCCTATTGAGCATCACTCCTTTGAAAGGAAGGCTTACGTAATGAGTAAGACGAATGACGGAAGGAAGTGGGTATGTTTTACTGACGGTACGAAGGACTCCTTTGGATGAATCTGAAACCAGCTCGGCTTTGTTGAGGTAAACCAATAAGAAGGCTTTGGGAACTGTACAAACACTTAAAGCACTATAATCGGCATTTAATACTAAAACTTTCCTGCTCATAAAGAATTAAAAGATTAGTGTACAAGTCATTACGATAGCAAATTTAGGGTTTTATTCAAATTTTCCTAATGTTTTGCTATTATTTAATTCTTAATATTTTTGTTTTGTTAGGTTTTTTGTTCATTTTTGAAAAAGAACTTATTTGAATTTTATGCTTGCGGCAAAAATGACGTATCTTCGTTGCAATGGCTCAATAAATTTGGCAATCAGCGACAAAATGAATTATTTGAGCCAATTTTGCCCCATAAAAAAAGTCAAATCAGATTCAATTGATTGATTAATCCAAAACTTTAACATAAATGAAAGGGAAAATTTTGATAGCTACCCCTTTTTTGGGGGATAAAAATTTTGAAAGAAGTGTGATTCTGATTTGTGAACACAGCAATCAAGGGGCGTTCGGATTGATTATGAATCAATTAACTAATCTTAAATTGGACGATGTCGTAGAAAATATTTATGGTGATTTTGATTTGCAGTTGGGCGGGCCTGTCGAGCAAAATTCGCTTCATTACATTCATACGCTTGGCGACGAGATTGACGGAAGTATTCAGGTGGCAGAAGGGGTATATTGGTCGGGAAATTTTGAACAAATAAAGACTTTTGCCAATATTGGAAAACTAAAAGAAAAAGACATAAAGTTTTTTGTCGGATATGCAGGTTGGGGCGGAAATCAATTGGAAAATGAGCTAAAACAAGACGCTTGGATTGTCTCGAATTTATCTGCTCATTTGCTCTTTGAAATTCCCGCAAAGGAAGCTTGGCGGGAATTTCTGAAAAGAATGGGGGGAGAATTTAAGGCTTTAGCAAATTATCCGATAGACCCTCGGCTTAATTAATTTTTCCTTTTCCATAAATAATCGCTCCCGGACGGGCAAGGGTATGTTTGCCATTCTTAATGACAGACTCGCCATTTACCAATACATGGCTAATGCCACTCGAATACGCATGGGGCTTGTCGAAGCTTGCTTGGTCTTGAATGATATTCTCATCAAAAATGACAATATCCGCCGCAAATCCCTCTCGGAGCAATCCTCGGGTTTCGATATTGAATCTTTGAGCAGGAAGTGATGTCATTTTCCGTATGGCATCTTCTAAGGTTATCACCCGTTTTTCACGAACATACTTTGCCAATACCCGTGCATTTGAGCCATATCCTCGGGGGTGTGGAACATTTTTATTCATCTCAATCACACCAGCATCAGAGGCAATCATCGTCAAAGGATTTTTGATAATTCTGCTTACATCTTCTTCGCTCATTTTATGAAAAATCATTTGAGCCCCTCCCTTATCTACCATGTCCATGATAAGCTCAGCTTCTTGTTCCATGGTATTTTTCCTCCCCAACAAACGATTGATTTCTGTGATATTTTTACCATTTAAAGTCGAATCTGCTCGAAAACGTGCCACAAAAGCATAATCATAGTTTTTGCGTTTATCTGCCCGTAAATTTTTCAGCATTTCTTCTCGAATTTGCATTCTAATTTGAGGATTTGTCAAGCGGGCATGAATCATAGAATCACCGTCTGATAATGCCCATGACGGAAGCATCGTTCCCATGTTCGTACTGCTCGCCGTATAAGGATATTGGTCTATATTCACATCAATTCCTTCCAATCGAGCTTTTTCTACCAATTGGAGTGTTTCGGTGCTTTTATTCCAAAGGGGTTTACTAGAAATCTTGAAGTGCGAAATTTCAACAGGAATCTTGGCTTCTCTGCCAATATTAATCGCTTCTTCGATGGCATCATATACTTTTGAACCTTCATCTCGAATGTGCGAAACATAAATACCGCCGTATTGGGCAGCAATTTTCGCCAATCCGACCACTTCTGGTGTTTTAGAATAAGTTCCGGGAATGTAAATCAAACCTGTGGCTAAGCCCACAGCTCCATCCACCATAGCTTGAGCCACCAAATTTTCCATGGCGGCTTGTTCCTTAGCGGTAGGGTCTCGAAAAACATTCATCATCACTTTTCTTCGAACGGTATTGTGTCCGATAAGAGAACCAACATTGACACTCGTACGAATGCCTTGTAATTCTCGAAAATAATTTGCCAAATTAAGTTCCGAGCCTCCGCAATTACCAGTAATGATACTCGTCACACCGTCATAAATAAAATTATCGGCAGTAGGCAACTTTTGTAGGGCTTCTTCTACGTGGGTATGGACATCGATAAAACCCGGACAGACAATTTGGTTCTGAGCATCGATAATGTCAGTGGCATTTGTTTGAGAAAGTTTGCCGATTGCTACTATTTTGCCATCTTTAATTCCTAAATCGGCATAAAACCAAGGATTGCCACTTCCGTCAATGAGGCGACCATTGCGAATAATTATATCAAATGTTTGTGAAATACCCGAATACGACAAAACAATAAAAAAAGCTAAAAACCCGATTTTTTGGAGCAGAAGTGCCTGTGAAAATTTCATGAGATGAATGGTTGAGATTGATTCTTAAATTTACGTGATATTTCAGAAAATACCTCAAAAATGAAATAATTATCTGAAAAATACCTATAAAGCTGTCTTTTTGCATTAATTTGCAGGATTATTTATCAACAAATCAAAAAATAAAGCATTGATGGAAAAGGAAATGAACACATTTGAAGCATTTGATTTGAACAGACAACTGCTGAATGCAGTAGAAGAAGCA